>Ga0157380_10000643_pt1 | contig 21584 bp, 18 predicted proteins | sample S35metaG_FD_119757 | JGI IMG/M metagenome (GOLD analysis project Ga0157380, IMG submission 119757) | Switchgrass rhizosphere microbial communities from Kellogg Biological Station, Michigan, USA - S3-5 metaG | ecosystem: Host-associated > Plants > Roots > Rhizosphere > Soil | place: USA...
AAGCGACGGTCGAGACCGAGGTCGAGATCGCGCCCGCCGCCAACAGCAAGCTGATGGGGCTATATGCCTCGGGCGGCCTGCTCTGCACCCAATGCGAGAGCGAAGGTTTCCGCCGCATCACCTTTCATCCTGACCGGCCCGACGTCCTGTCGCGCTACAAGGTGCGGATGAACGCCGGCAAGGCGCGATTCCCGATCCTGCTCGCCAACGGCAATTTGGTCGCCAGCGGCGAGGGTGAGGGCGGTACGCACTGGGCCGAATGGGAAGATCCGTTCCCCAAGCCCAGCTATTTGTTCGCCATGGTAGCCGGCGACCTGGCCGCCAACCGCGATACGTTCACCACGATGAGCGGACGGCGGGTCGATCTCGCGATCTGGGTATGCGAAAAGGACCTGCCCAAAACCCGCCACGCGATGGAAAGCCTCAAGGCAGCGATGCGCTGGGATGAAGAGGTCTACGGGCGCGAATATGACCTCGACTTGTTCAACATCGTCGCGGTCGACGATTTCAACTTCGGCGCGATGGAGAACAAGGGCCTCAACATCTTCAACTCGCGCTACGTGCTGGCCGACGAGGAAACCGCGACCGATACCGACTTCGACAATATCGCCGGGGTGGTGGCGCACGAATATTTCCACAACTGGTCGGGCGACAGGGTCACCTGCCGCGACTGGTTCCAGCTCAGTTTGAAAGAGGGTTTCACGGTCTTTCGCGACCAGAGCTTCTCGGGTGACATGGGTTCGAAGGCGGTCAAGCGGATCGAGGACGTCCGCCTGCTCCGTGCCGCGCAATTCCCGGAGGATTCCGGCCCTCTGGCGCATCCGGTCCGGCCGGAATCCTATATCGAGATCACCAATTTCTACACCGCGACCGTCTATAACAAGGGCGCGGAAGTGATCCGCATGATGCGGACGATTCTGGGCGACGAGGCGTTCCGCAAGGGCAGCGATCTCTATTTCGAGCGGCACGACGGCCAGGCGGTGACCTGCGAGGAGTTCGTCACCGCGATGGAGGACGCCAGCGGTGTCGACCTGGGCCAATTCCGGCTGTGGTACAGCCAGGCCGGCACGCCAAGGGTCACCGCAAGGCTTGAGCATGATTCGCTGTCGGCCACGGCGACGCTGCATCTGGCGCAGGCGATTCCGGATACGCCAGGGCAGACGAACAAGTCGCCGATGGTGTTGCCCTTGAAGACCGCTCTAATGGGGCGCGACAGCGGCCAGGCGATTGGCGAAGAGCGGCTGGTGCTGCTCGATCAGCCCGAAACCAAGGTGACGATCGAGGGTGTGACCGAGCCGCCGCTGCTGTCGGTCAATCGTGATTTCTCAGCTCCCATTCTGCTCGATGTCGACCGTCAGCCAGGGGAATTGGAGCGGCTGGCCGAGATCGATCCCAACCCCTTTGCCCGCTACGAGGCGCTCCAGGAGCTGATGTTTCGCGCCTTGATCACCGGAGCGCGAGGCGAGGAAGTCGACGCCGAGCCGGTGATCGCGGCGATGCGCGGCACGCTTCAGTCCAACGCGCTCGACGCCGCTTTCAAGGGCGAGGCGCTGTCGCTTCCGACCGAAGGTCTGATCGGCGACCGGATGAAGATAGTCGATCCCGACGCCATCCACGCCAGCCGCGATTCGCTCCGCAGGGCAGTGGGTTCGGCCCTGGCCGACGATCTGGCGCGGTCCCAGGCAACGGTCGCACCAGGGAGCGACCTGTCACCCGATGCCAAGGGTGTCCGGAGACTGAAGTCGGTTTCGCTGGCGCTTCTGGCGGCTGGCGACCCGGCCCGTGGCGCGTCGCTGGCGAAGGCCCAGTTCGATGGTGCCGACAATATGACCGACCGCCAGGGCGCGCTGGCCGTGCTCACCAGCCTCGACCGGCCGGAGCGCGAGCTAGCCCTGGGTTCATTCTTCGATCGCTATCAGGGCGACAGCCTGGTGATCGACAAATGGTTCGCACTGCAGGCTTCGGCTCAGCGCGCCGACACGATCGATATGGTCGAGGCGCTCGCCCGGCACCCGCAGTTCAGCGCCCGCAATCCCAATCGCTGGCGCGCGCTGGTCAGCCATTTCGCGGCCAACCAATGGGCGTTCCATCACGCGTCGGGGCGCGGCTATCGCTTCGTCACCGACATGATTCTGGAAGTCGACCGGATCAATCCGCAGGTTGCGGCACGACAGGTTCCGTCGCTTGGACGATGGAAGCGGTTCGAGCCTGTCCGGGCCGGACTAATGCGGGCCGAACTTGAGCGGATCGTCGCCACTCCCGGTCTCAGCAAGGACGTGTTCGAGCAGGCCTCGAAGAGTCTAGCCTAGCCACCGACCCATTGCGCGACCTCGATCGCCACGCGGTTGGCGGCGGCGTTGATCGCCGGTGCGACGCTTGAGGCCGTGCCATTGGCAGGTTCGCGCGCCTCGAAGCGCCGGGTCGAGACCGCCGTTCCGCCGGCGCGGGTCATTGCAGCATCGTAGCGTACAACCACCATGCTTTCCTGGGCGTCATAACCGAACCGCGACAGATTGCCGGTGATGGTCACGCCGGGATCCAGTGACGATTGCTTGGGATCGAGCACCACCCGGTTGGTGGTTCGAGTCACGGTCTCCGCCAGCAGGTCCTGGAACAGCTTGTCCGGCGTATCCACCCAAGTGAGGTCCTCGACATATGCGATCGCAATCGGGCCGGAGTGCACGGGCACACGGTTGGTGCGGATTTCCTTGGGAACGACCGGAACCTCGATGGTCACCGCTTCGCCCGGCCCGACGGTTCGGGCGATATTGTCAGGGGCAGGCGCCTGCGGAGTGAGCGTCAGCAGCCACGGCGGGGCCTTGGGACCGCCGCCGAGCAGAGCGCAGGCACCTAGCGACAGGGCCAGCGCGACGGGCGCAACGACACGCAACTTGGAGCTCATTGTTTCTTCCCCGGTTTGTAATCGGGCAGCTTCGGCGGACCGAGCGCGCCACCCACCCCATTTTCATCGAGGCGCTGACTGAAAGCCTGCAGTGACGACGACAGGTCGCGCAAGTCGCGGACCAGCCGGTTCACTTCGGGCAGCGTATTCTTGCTGAAATTCTGGACGCCGGGCCGGGCATCCGCGACCATTGCGTCGAGATTTTCTGCAGAGCGCTGGACTGCGGCAATCGCCTTGCGCATATCCTCCGCCGCCGGCTTGCCCTGCTCGTTGACCAGCCGGTTGGTGCTGTCAGCCAGCACGCCAACGCGTTGCGCCGCGATTCCGGCGTTGCGGGCCGCGATCCGCGCATCGGCCATGGCATCGGCAAGGTCGGGCGCGCGCTCGGCCAGCACGGCGGTCGTCTTGTCGACATTTTCGAGGATGTCGGAGATCGAATTCTGGTTCTTGTCGGACAGAAGCTCGGTCAGCCGCTCGGTCAGGCGCTGGATTCGGTCGATCAGCTCCGGCGCGCTGTTGAGCAGGGCGCCGAGCCCGCCCGAGCTGGCCGGGATCACCGGGCAGCCCTGCGGTCCAGCCTGGGTCAATGGCCTGGCGCCCTTGACCGCACCTTCCAGCGCGATCTCGCTGACGCCGGTGAAGCCGACGCCCTTGATTTGCGCGGTCGTGCCCTGAAGCACCGGCGTCTCGGCGTCGACCACCACCCGCACCCAGACGAACTCCGGGCGGTCGGGCAGCAGGCTGATCTTGTCGATCTGCCCCACTGGCACGCCCTGGAAGTTAACCGACGATCCCTTGTTAAGCCCGCCGACTCCCTGACTGAAATAGATGTCGAAGCATTTGGTCGTCTTGTTCGACAGGCCCGCAAGCCAGACGATGAAGATCAACAGGCCGGTCAGCAGGGCCAGGGTGACGGCACCGACCAGGACATGGTTCGAACGCGTTTCCATCGTCGTCTACTGCCTCTTCAAACCGGCGACGGCCGCGCGTCCGCGGGGCCCGTTAAAATATTCTTGAATCCAAGGATGGTCCAAGGCGAGCAATTCTTCAATCGTTCCGACAGCGACAACCTTTTGGTCCGCGAGAACGGCCACCCGGTCGCAGATCGCCCAAAGCGTGTCGAGATCGTGCGTGATGAGGAACACGGTGAGCTCAAGCTTGTGTTTGAGCCCTTCGATCAGCTCGTCGAACCCGGCTGCCCCGATCGGGTCGAGCCCTGCCGTCGGCTCGTCGAGAAATAGCAATTCGGGGTCGAGCGCCAGCGCGCGGGCAAGGCCGGCACGCTTGCGCATGCCGCCCGACAGCTCCGACGGATATTTCGGCCCTGCGTTGGCCGGCAGCCCGGACATGGCGATCTTGTAGCTGGCGATTTCGTCGAGCAGCGGCTCCCTGATGAACGGGAAATATTCGCGGATCGGCACCTCGACATTTTCCGCGACGGTCAAGGTCGAGAACAGCGCGCCGTTCTGGAACAGCACGCCCCAGCGCCGGCGGATATTCTTGGCCTCATCCTCCTCCCGCCCGATCATATTTTCACCGAGCACCTCGACCGTGCCGTCGTCCGGCGTCTGCAGCCCGATGATCGAGCGCATCAGCACCGATTTGCCGGTACCCGATCCGCCGACGACGCCGAGGATTTCGCCGCGGCGGACGTCGAGGTCGAGGCCGTCGTGGATGACTTGGTCCCCGAAACTGTTCTTGAGCCCCCGGATGGTGATGACGACGTCGTCGCTCATATCCATCCGATCTGAGAGAAGAAGATGGCGAACACGGCGTCGAGAATGATCACCAGGAAGATCGCCTGAACAACCGCATTGGTCGTGCGGGTGCCAACCTCTTCGCTATTGCCTTCGACCAGCATGCCCTGGAAGCAGCCGGCGAGCGCAATGATCACGCCGAAGACCGGGGCTTTGATAAGCCCGACCCAAAGGTCGGTGATGGGGGTAACCTCCTGCAGCCGCTGGATGTAGGTCAGCGGCGGGATGCCAAGGTCGGCCCAGACGTAAATCCCGCCGCCGATCAGCGACATGACCATCGCGTAGAAGGCAAGCAGCGGCATCATCACCGTCGCGGCGATCACCCTGGGGATGACCAAGGCCTCGATCGGCGACACGCCGATGGTGCGCATTGCATCGACCTCTTCGGTGATCTTCATGGTCCCGATCTGCGCGGCGAAGGCCGAGCCCGAACGGCCGGCGACCATGATCGCGGTCATCAGCGTGCCAAGCTCGCGAACGGTGATCCGGCCAATCAGGTTGATGGTGTAGATTTCCGCCCCGAACTGCTCCAGCTGGACCGCGCCCTGCTGCCCGACGACGATCCCGATCAGGAAGCTCATCAGCCCGACGATGCCGAGCGCCCTGACGCCAACCACGTCGAACCGCTGGATCATGGCGTTGAGGCGGAAGCGCTTTGGCCGACGGACGATCGTGGCGAAGCCGAGGAGAACCGATCCCAGGAAACCAACCAGTCCAACCAAAGTGTTACCGGCGTCGGCAACCCAAGAGCCGAGCTCGTCGAGGATTCGCAGCGCGCCGGGCTGCTCCTCTGGCCGAACCTGGGCCGGATGATCGGCTTCGGCGACCTGGTCGAGCAGCGCGGCGACGTCCTTGCTCGCGCCCACCACTTTGGCGCCACGGTCGCGCACCGTCCGGTAGATCAACCAGGCGCCGACCGTGTCGACCTTTTCGACCCCGCTGAGATCGATCGTGACGGGATCGGGGAGCGCCTCAATCTCGCGCTGCGTCGAGCCGGCCCGGGCGATGGTGAGCGAGCCGAGAACGCGATACGGCTGCGCCCCGGATGCAGGATCAGACGTGGTCGACTGGGACGCCATCGGGCGCGACCCTGCGCGAAATCGCCGAGACCGGCAAGTCTGGCTGAAATTTGCCTCTTTGTTGCCAGAGTTGATGCCTTATAGCGCGTGCACGATGCCCAATGATGCGCCGCGCGCGGCCAAGCCCTTGTTCGTGACGGTCGGGGACAACCCGGCCCGCCCTTTTGGCATGAACGCGGCGGATCGGGCGCAAGCCCTCGCGATCAAGGCCAAGCTCGAGCCGGCCAGCGAGCCCCGGGCGGATCGTTCGACCGTCTATGCCGACCTCAACTGGGCCTGGGATCCGGAATGGCTGGTGGTTCTGAGGGACAGGCCGGGCGAGGTGCTGGCGAAAAATGGCCACCCGGTGTTGGCTCATGTCCCGCCGGGCGGGGATGCGGCTCCCTTGCTGGCAGCGATGCTGGCGGGGAATCTCTACGAAGGGTCGCTCGAGCGGGTCGACGCGGACACCACCGATTTCAGCTACCGCAAGCTGAGGAAGCGCGAGCGGCCGTTCGTGATGCCGCTCGATCCGGCCAACCCCGAACCGGTCGAGCGCGCGGCCTATGACGCCAGCTACAAGGGCGTGACCGATGCATTGACGCTCTACCTCTGGCGACGGCCCGCATTCTATCTGACCCGTTGGTCGGCGCAGGCCGGGATGACACCGAACATGGTGACGGCGATCGGCTTCGTCCTGTGCGCCGCAGCCTTCGTCCTGTTCATGTACGGCTGGTATTGGACCGGCGTCGCGGCCGGGTTCGGCTTCATGGTGCTCGATACGGTCGACGGAAAGCTGGCCCGCTGCACCGGCCAATCTTCGAATTGGGGCAACATCTTCGACCATGGCGTCGATCTGATCCACCCGCCCTTTTGGTGGTGGGCATGGTCGGAGGGATTGCAGGCCTATGGCCGTCCGTTCGAGCGGGTCTATGAGTTGCTGATCGTCGGCGCGATCGTGTTCGGCTATATCGCCCAGCGGGTGATCGAAGGCATTTTCGTCCGCCGGTTCGGCATGCACATTCATGTCTGGCAGCCCGTCGACAGCCGGTTCCGTCTGATCACCGCGCGGCGCAATCCGAACATGGCCATTCTGGTTGCCTCGCTGCTGGTCGGCCGCCCCGACCTTGGCATCGAGCTGGTCGCTTTGTGGACGATCGTTTCGCTGATTTTCCATGCCGTGCGGCTGGCCCAAGCCAATGCGCGCCGCGACCGCGGCCGGCCGGTCATCAGCTGGCTGGCGTGACCTGGACAGCCATTGTGCTCGCCGGATCGCGGCCGGGCGTCGATTACTTTGCTAAATCGCATGGGACCGACCTCAAGGCCTTGATCCCGATTGGCGGCGTGCCGATGGTGGCTCGCCCTGTCACAGCCCTCCTCGCCGCACCCGAGATTGCGCAGGTGCATGTCCTGACCCAGCACCCGGACCGGATCGCGGCGGCGCTTCCGGCCGATCCCAGGCTATCCTTAGAACAGTCCGGCGTGACCATTGCCGCAACGCTTGCCGCACTCTTTGCCGACCCGTCGACCCGCTATCCGCTGCTGGTGACAACCGCCGATCATGCGCTGCTCAACCCGGCGATGATCGCCGACTTCTGTGCCAAGGCGGAAGGCGCGGACCTCGCCATCGGCCTGGTCGAGCGGGCTAGATTGATGGCCCGGCTGCCGACCACGAAGCGGACCTGGCTCCCGTTTCGCAGGGGCGCCTATTCCGGTGCCAATTTGTTCGCCTTTGGCAGCGCGAAAGCTGCCAGCGCAGTCGAATTGTGGCGATCGGTCGAGCAGGACCGCAAGAAAGGCTGGCGGATGATCGGCGCGCTGGGACCAATGGCGCTGGTCGGCGCGGGCCTGCGGCTCCGAACGCTTGACCAGACCCTGGCTTCGGTCGGACGGCGGCTTGGCCTTACCATCCGCAAGGTCGAGCTGGCCGATCCGCTTGCCGCGGTCGACGTCGACAAGCCGGCGGACCATGAGCTGGTGAGCGCCATCCTCGAAGGACGCGCATGACCGACCTTGCCATTTACGACATGGACCGGACGGTCACCCGCCACGCGACCTACACGCCGTTCCTGCTGCATTGCGCGATGCGCCGCGCGCCATGGCGGTTGATGCTGCTGCCGTTGGCGATCCTGTCGATGCTGGCCTATGTCGCCAAGCTGATCGACCGCGGACGCCTGAAGGAAATAAATCACCGCCTGCTGCTCGGCTACAACCGCCATCCGAGCGAGCTGAAGCCGTTGATCGACAGTTTCGCGCAGACGGTGTTGTCGCGAAACGTCCGCCCTGGCGCGCGCTCCGCCATCGCCCGCGACAAGTCGGAAGGGCGCAGAGTGGTAATGGCCACCGCGAGCTACCGCTTCTATGCGCGCGAGATCGCGGAGCGGCTGGGGTTCGACGATTGCATCGGCACCAACTCGATCCTCGGTCTGGATGAGCGGGTCCACGCCAAGATCGACGGCGAGAATTGTTACGGCCCGGCCAAGCTCAGAATGATCGAGGACTGGCTAGCCAAAGCCGGCTTGCAGCGCGGGCACGTTCGTTTTTATTCCGACCATGCCAGCGACGCGCCGGTGTTCGAGTGGGCGGATGAGGCGGTCGCCGTAAATCCTCACGACCGGCTGACGAAGCTGGCGGAACAACGCGGCTGGCGTGTTGAGGACTGGGGCTAGACCGCGCGCAACGCGTTTTCGAAATCCGCGATCAGGTCTTCGGCCTTTTCGACGCCGATCGAGATTCGGACGAGATTGTCGCTGATCCCGAGCGCCGCCTTGCGCTCCTCTGGCACCGACAAATGGGTCATCGCCGCCGGCGCCGAGGCGAGGGTCTCGGTGCCGCCCAGGCTGACCGCCAGATTGGCGATCTTGAGTCCGTCGAGGAACGCGAACGCCTCCCGCTCGCCGCCCTTCAGATAAAGCGAGAAGGTCGATCCGGCGCCGCTGCAATGGCGCTTGTAGATGTCCTCCTGGCGCGATCCGGGTTCGAGGAAACCCAGGTAACCGACCGTCTCGACCTTGGGATGGCCGCGGAGATATTCGCAGATTTTCTGCGCGCTTTCGCCGGCGCGGGTCATTCTGAGCTCGAGCGTTTCGAGGCTCCGAAGCAGCATCCAGGCCGTATTGGGGTCGCAGATGCCCCCCATCACGTTGCGCATCAGCCGGATCTTGTCGAGCAGTGCGCGCTTGCCGACCAGCCCGCCGGCGACGAGGTCGCTGTGCCCGCCGGCATATTTGGTCAGGCTGTAAACGCTGATGTCCGCGCCGTCATTGAGCGGCTTGGCCCACAGCGGCCCGAGGAAGGTGTTATCGATGGCGATCGGAGGAAGTTCGGCCTGGCCCGCAAATGCGGCGCCGCGCGCGGCCGCCACCGCCTCAACATCGACCAGCGCATTAGTCGGATTGGCCGGGCTTTCGAGGTAGATCAACGCGACGCGGCCCTTGGCCTTGGCCTGGGCCATCACCTCATCCAACTCCTCGCGCGAGGCGCCGGCCGGGAAGTCGATGTACTGAACCCCGAACTGGGTCAGGATCTTGTTGATGATCGTCTCGGTCGCCGCATAGAGCGGGCCTGAATGGACAACCACGTCCCCCGGGCGCACGAAGGTCAGCAGCAGGATGGCGATCGCGGTCATGCCGCTGGAGAAGGTCAGCGCAGCCTCGGCGTCCTCCCAGATCTTGAGTCGATCCTCGAGGATTTCCTGGTTGGGGCCGTTGAACCGCGAGTAAACCAGGCCTTCGGCCTTGCCGCCCGAGCCATGCTTGTTGGTGATGCCTTCGAAGAAGCGCTTTCCCTCGGCCGCGGTCTGGAACACGAAGGTCGAGGTGAGGAAGATCGGCGGCTTCAGCGACCCTTCACTGAGCGCGGGGTCGAAGCCGTAGCCCATCATCAGGGTCGAGGGATCGAGCTTATGATTGCCGATATGGGTTTCCATATCCTTGGGACGGCGGCTTTCAGTCACTGATGGTCTCCTTGGGGCGCCGCTTAGCCCCAGCTAGCTGGCGAGGCCAATCAAACTTAGCTGGCGCCCATAAGTAGGTTCGCCGCGGTGGGTCGCGCGGCGGTAGCTGTAGAAGCGGTCTTCCAGCACATAAGTGTCCAGCCCAGACGCCTCGATCCGGCGGATTCCGGCTGCTGCAAGGCGGGCGACAAGATAGGCTTCAAGGTCGAAATGCGGCTTTCCGCGCGGTCCTTCGCCGAAGAAGCGGTCATTTTCCGGATCATCCGCACGCAGGCGATCGGCGAACTCGCGATCGACTTCGAAGCTGGCCATGGCCAGGCAGGGGCCGATCGCCGCGTCAATGTTCTCGATCTTGGAGCCGAGCGAGATCATCGCCGCGATCGCCTGATCCGTGACCCCCGCAATAGCCCCTCGCCAGCCGGCGTGCACCGCGGAGATCACGCCCCTCTTTCGGTCGGCCATCAGAACTGGCGCGCAGTCGGCGGTGACCACGCCGAGCAATAAATCTGGCCGATCGGTCACCAGCGCGTCGGCCCGCGCCCGCTCGGCGAGAGGCGCCGCTTCGGTGACGATCACCGCGGTCGGGGAATGGATTTGATAGACGCTCGCAATCTGTGCCCCGGGCAGGATGGCATCGGCCGCCAGGCGGCGGTTGGCTTCCACGATCGTTGGGTCGTCGCCGCTTCCCGTGCCGCAGTTCAGCCCTTCCACCGGGCCAGTCGAAAGCCCTCCTCCACGGCCGAAGAATCCGTGCGGCACGCCCTCCAGCGCAGCCGCGCGGACGATATCGAGGCTCACAATTTCAGCCTCATGACGATGTCTTCGTCGGCGTGGTTGCCGACCATGAAGGCGTAGGTTCCTTCGGGTTCGAAGCCGTATTTCTCATAGAATCGCCGGGCGCGGTGGTTCTCGGTGAACACCGAAAGATAGAGGTAGTCGGCACGGCGCGTACGAGCGCGGTCGATGACCCAGTCCATTAGCGCCTGGGCAATTCCCTGACCCTTCATTTCCTCAACCACATAGAGCTGCCGAAGTTCGGCCGCCTCGCCGCGCGGCTCGAATGGCAGATGCGGCGGGCCCAGTTTCACATAGCCGATTAGCTTGCCGCCGCTCTCCGCGACGCGCACTTCGAACGCCGGGTCGTTCAGTTCCTTGTCCCAATTGGCCGGCGAATGATTCTGGAGGAAAATCTCGAGGTCGCGCATTTCATACAAATGCCCGAAGGTGTGGGTGAAGGTGCTCGCGCCCAGCTCGGCCAGCGCCGCCGCATCGTCGCCATTTGCCAAGCGATAGCCGACACTCATGCGCCCAAGCCCGCGACGGCCGGCCATCCCGTGCCGGTAAAGGCCATCACCTTGAACAATTGCCCCATTGCATCCTCGTCGCACAGCCGCCGCCGGGCGGCCGCGATTCGCTCCGTATCCTGAGGGTTCTTGGCGGCCAAGGCCATTGCGCGCGCACCGATGCCAAGCGTTTCGAGCCACGTCCCCTGACTGACGGCCCGGCTCGGTTCGGCGCCGCCGCGGCCTGCCGCCCCGGCCAAAGCCGCGAAATCGACATGGGCGGTCAGATCCTGCTCGCCGGCACGATCGAGAATATTGGCGATGCGATGCTGGCGAACCGCTTGCAGCGTGTCGCCCCGCTCGCCCTCGCTGTAGCCGTAGTCGATGATGATTGCGGCGCCGCCGTGAGCGGCGAGATGCCGCCCAAGGGCCTCGGCGGTCGAGGCGCGCGCAGGAGAGGTTTCGTGGACCGATCCGTGGCGCGTGAAGACGAAGCGACCGTCCTCGATGCCTATCTTGCGTTCTTCCTCGCCAACCCACTGCTTGACCGGCAGCGCGTCAAAGAATTCGTTGGCGACCAGCAGCAAGGCTGCGGGCGGGAGGTTGCCGACATCGTCGTGAAAGCTTGCTTCGGGCACCAGCTTCGCCTGCGCGGCGCGAAGGGTGTGACTGGTCTCCACCAGATGGACCTCACCCGAAAATCCGGCTCGTTGCATGACTCGCAGCGCATCTGCTGCAAGCGTTCCCCGGCCCGGCCCCAACTCGGCATAAGCGGTGTCGGCAGGCTTGCCCGCGCGCACCCAGACATCGGTTAGGGCCGCGCCGATCAGTTCGCCGAACATCTGGTGGATTTCGGGCGCGGTAATGAAGTCGCCTTCGGCCCCCAGCGGGTCGCGGGTGGCATAATAATGGGCATTGGCGGCGGCCATATATTCGTCGACGCCGATCGGCCCCTCGGCGGCAATGCGGGCTTTGAGTTTCTCCTCGAGGCTCACGCCCGCCCTCCCACCAGCGGGAGGGATGAACTAGGCAACGCTGGCGGAGCCGGCAATCGGCTCGACCCGCTCGCGTCGCTTCTTGGCAGTCGCCATCAAATAGACCCCGCCGAGGATCATCGGAACGGTCAGCCATTGCCCCATGTGCAGCCCGGTGGCCTGGGCGAACCCGGCCAGTTGCGAATCCGGCTCGCGGATGAACTCAATGCCGAACCTGAAAATGCCGTAGAAGAGGATGAACGCGCCGACCAGCTTGCCCGGCTCGTAGCGCGCCTTGGTCCGCCAGAACATGAACCACAGGATCGCGAACAGAACGAGGCCCTCCAGCCCCGCCTCATAGAGCTGGCTTGGGTGGCGCGGCGGGCCCAGTACCTTGCCATAGACCGTGGCTTCCTCGAACCGAACCGCCCAGGGCACGGTGGTTTGCGCACCCCACAATTCCTGATTCACGAAGTTGGCCAGCCGGCCGAAGAACAACCCGAACGGCACGCAGCAGGCGACATAATCGTGGATTCGGAGCCAGGGCAGCCGTTCCTTGCGAGCCAGGTAAATGATCCCGAGCGAAGTGCCGATCACCCCGCCATGGAAGCTCATGCCACCGTCCCACAGCTTCAAAATGTCGAGCGGGTGCGCGAGGTAGAAGGGCAGATTGTAGAACAGCACATAGCCCAGGCGGCCGCCGAGGATGATGCCGAGCGCCGCATAGAAGACCAAGTCGTCGGCGTGGCGGCGGGCCATCGGCGCGCCGGGCTCCTTGAGCAGCTTCAGCAAGTACCAGTAACCGATGAAAATGCCGGCGAGATAGGCGATGCTGTACCAGCGCAGCTGAAACCAGCCGAGTTCGAATACCGTCGGCTTGAGCCCCAGATCCGGGAAGGCGATCGCCGTGGATGCCGCGACCGTCGATACCAACACACTCATGGGCTTCCCCTTGTCGTTGCCGCCTCATAGGGTGGCCGTGGGAAAAGGCCAAGGAGTGACGGATGGCAGCCACGGACCTCGACCGGAGCTTTGACTCGGTGCTGGCCGCGGTCACCGGACCGGGCGGTCGGGTCATCCTGGCGAAGGACGAACAGGGACAAACCATCGTCTCAAATTTCCCCGCCACGCTACCGCTGTTCTTCAAGACCTTTTGCGCGCTCAACGCGCCGGTCGAAGCGATCATCGCCGGCCAAGAGCGGCTGACCTTCGCCCAGCTCGACGAGATTTCAGACCGGCTGGCGCGCGGGCTGGTGGCGCGCGGCATCGGCAAGGGCGACCGGGTCGGAATCGCGATGCGCAACTGTCCGGCCTGGGTCCTGTCCTACATGGCGGCTCTCAAGGCTGGTGCCGTCGCGACCCTGCTCAACGGCTGGTGGCAACCCGACGAGCTCGAACATGCGATGGAGCTGGTCGACACCAAAATGGTCCTGGCCGACGCTCCGCGCGCCGAGCGGATCGCCGCGACTTGCTCGAACTGCATGATCGAAACCATCGCGATCGAAAAACCCGCCGAGGAAGCATTCGCCGATCTGATCGCTGGCGGTTCGGACCAGGTTGCGCTTCCCGAGCTAGCACCGGAAGACGACGCCACGATCCTGTTCACGTCCGGATCGACCGGGGAAGCCAAGGGCGCGCTATCGACCCATCGGGCGGTAACCACCGCGGTCTACGCTTATTCGACGGCCCTGATGGTGCTTCGGGGAATCCTGGAATCAGAGGGCCGCCCTCCCCCCAATCCGCTCAAGACGCTGGTGGTCGTGCCGCTGTTCCACGTCACCGGCGAGGTGCCCGTGATGCTAAACAGCTTCGTCATTTCGCGCGGCATGGTGCTAATGCCAAAATGGGATGCGGGCGAGGCGCTGCGGCTGATCGAGAAGGAGCGGGTCACCTATTTCGTCGGCGTGCCGACGATGAGTCTGGAGCTGATGAACCATCCTGACCGCGACAATTACGATTTGTCGACGCTGACCGACATCGCGGCCGGCGGCGCTCCCCGCCCGGTGTCCCATGTCGAACGGCTCAGGCGGTCTTTCCCCGAGGCGCAGCCCGCGCTCGGCTATGGGCTGACTGAAACCAATGCCGTCGGCTGCGGCAATTTCTGGACCAACTATGCCGCCAAGCCCGCCTCGACCGGCCGGGCCCAGGTGCCGTTCGCCGAACTTGCCATCCTCGGCGAAGGCGACCGTCACCTGCCGCCCAACGAACGCGGCGAGATCGCCATCCGCTCGGCCGCCAATATCAAATGCTATTGGGGAAACCCCGAGGCGACCGCCGCGGCGTTTACCGCCGACGGTTATTTCAAAAGCGGCGACATCGGCTACTTCGATCCGGACGGCTATTTGTTCATCGTCGACCGGAAGAAGGACATCATCATCCGCGGCGGCGAGAATATCTCGGCAGCCGAAGTCGAGGCCGCGCTCTATGCCTGCGAAGGAATTTGCGAAGCGGCGGTATTCGGCGTTTCCGACGAGCGGCTGGGCGAAGTGCCGGTCGCCATCCTCCACCGCCGCGAAGGCAGCAGCATCAGCGAGGAAGATCTGCGTCAATTTCTCATCGGGCGGCTGGCTGCGTTCAAGGTGCCGGCGCGCATGGAATTTTCCGAAACGCCCCTCCCCCGCCTCGGCACCGGCAAGATCGACCGGCTAGCGCTCAAGCAGCAATACGGCCGATGAAATTGCCTGCGGTCGATCGCCGCACTCTGCTGATTGGCGGGGGTACTGGGATCGGGCTAATCGTCGCCTTCCTCGCCTGGCCGCGCCGGGAGGGCAGTCCCCTTCGGCCGGGCCCGCGCGATGCCGTGTTCGGCCCCTTCCTCAGAATTGGCATCGATAGCCGCGTGACCCTTGCAGTGCCCCAGGCCGAATCCGGCCAGGGCATCTGGACCGGCCTGGCGCAGATCGCGGCCGATGAGCTTGGCGCCGCTTGGGACAATATGGCGGTTGAGCCGGCCCCGTACGGCACCGCTTATGGCAACCGGCTGATTGCCCACGACTATCGGCTGACCACGCGGATCACGGCCGGCTCAAGTTCGATTCGAGCGTTCGAGCAGCCTCTCCGTGAGGCGGCTGCGGTTGCGAGAGCGATGCTGTGCGCGGCTGCCGCTGACCGCTGGGGCGTCAGCGCAGCCGAATGCGATACCGAAAGCGGATCTGTGATCCATGAGGGCAAGCGGATCGGGTTCGGCGAGATCTCGGCCGAGGCCGCCGGACTGAAGCCACCGGCCCGGCCCCAACTCAGGACTGCCGGCAGCGGCAAGCTGGCCGGCGAGCCCCTGCCAAGGCTCGACCTTCCGGCCAAGACGGATGGCAGCCTGCGCTTCGCCGGCGACGTCCGCCTGCCGCGAATGATCTTCGCCTCGGTGCGGATGGCGCCGCCTGGCGGGAGGCTGACCGGTTTCTCGCGCGATTCGGCCAAGCGCCAGCAAGGACTGATCGACCTTGTCGTGAGGGACCAATGGCTGGCCGCTCTTGGCCAGACCTGGTGGGCGGCCGACCAGGCGCTGGCCCGAGCCGCGCCGCGGTTTAGCGGGCCAAATCATGACGACATCGGCGCCGTCCTCGCCGAAGCGCTGGAGAGCGGTAACGCGCACCGGCTGTTCGAGCAGGGCGACTATCGGGCGGTCACCGAGGGCTCGCGGCCGTTGGCGGCAATATATTCGATCGCCGCGACGCCGCATCATCCGCTTGAAGCACCGGCCGCGGTTGCCCGCTTCACTGGCGACCGGGTTGAGGTTTGGGCGGGAACACAAATTCCAGACCTCGCCCGCAGCGCCGCCGCCAAGGTTGCCGGCATTGGGGAACAACAGGTAACGCTCTACGCCATGCCGGTCGGCGACGGTTTGGGCGGCGCGATGGATCTTGGTGCGATCGAGCTGGCGGTCGAGCTGGCGCGCCATTCTGGACGGCCGGTCAGTTTGTCGCTGGCGCCCAATGTCGCGCAAAACCGGGACGCGGTTCGGCCGCCCATCCTGGTCAAGCTCGCTGCGCTGCCCTCCGCCAACGGCACCATTGCCGCCTGGAGTGGACGCATTGCAGGAGCGCCAGGGCTGGAGGCCTCGCTCTCCCGGGCGCAGCGCGTGAGCGTCCCCCGCTTCGCCCCGCGCGGCGGAACGCCGCCTTACGGCATTCCGGCGATCCGGATCGATGCGGTCGACCCGACGCTGCCGATTCGCTCCGGCTATATGCGCGGCGGCGACGAGGCCGCGCTGACCTTTGCCACCGAGTGCTTCATCGACGAACTGGCACGAGCCCTCCATTCGGAGCCGCTTGCTTTCCGGGTGGGCCTGCTCGGTGGTTCGCCCCGGCTGGCGCGGGCGATCACCACCGCGACGGCCATAGGCGGCTGGGACGGCGGCGCACCCGGCAGCAGCATGGGACTCGCCTGCGCGTCGCTCTATGGGTCGCACATCGGCTTGCTGGCGGAAGCGACGATCGGTGCCGACCAGCGGACCAAGGTGACGCGGCTGGTCGCGGCAGTCGACGCAGGCCGGATCGTCAATCCCGGACTAGTCCGCCAACAAGTCGAAGGGGGCCTGCTCGCCGGCCTGGCCGCGGCGGTCATTCCGGCGCCCGAGTTCGTGGCCGGCATGCCGCGCGCCGTACCAATGGGCGCCGGCTTCGAACGGCTCCGGGACGTGCCCGAGATCGAGGTCGAGATCATCCAAAGCCAAGATGATCCCGGTGGAATCAGCGGGCTCGGCATGGCCGTCATCGCACCTGCCATCGCCAATGCGATCGCTGCGGGAACCGGCAGGCGCTTGCGCAATCTGCCGTTCGACCCAATGGCTGCAGCATGACCTCGAACCCAAGCGACATTGCCGTCCTGCTGACCAACCTCGGCACACCCGACGCGCCCGAGCCGAGCGCGGTGCGCCGTTACCTTGCCGAGTTCCTGTCCGATCCGAGGGTGATCGAAATCTCGCCCAAGATTTGGAAGCCGGTTCTTTATGGCGTCGTGCTTCGAACCCGTCCGGCCAAGTCGGCCCAAGCATACCGGCAGATCTGGACCAATGAGGGCTCGCCGCTGATGGCCATTTCCAAGCGGCAGGCAGAGGCGCTTCGCGGCCGATATGGCGAATCCGTCTGCGTCGGCCTCGCCATGCGCTACGGCGACGCGTCGATCGGCTATGCCTTGTCGAAGCTGGTCGACCATGGCTTCAACCGGATCCTGGTTGCGCCGCTCTATCCGCAATATTGCGCCGCTACGACCGCGTCGGCGATGGATGCGGTGAGCGCCGAGCTCGGGGCGATGCGCGCCCAGCCGGCGATCCGCATGCTGCCACCCTATTTCGACGATCCGCTCTACATCGGCGCGCTCAAGACCAGTCTCGACCGGCAGATCGCCGCGCTCGACTTCGCGCCCGAGCGGCTGTTGCTCAGCTTCCACGGCATGCCCGAGCGGACGCGCACTCTGGGCGACCCCTACTATGAACAGTGCAAGGCGACCGCCGCATTGTTGGAGGAAAAATTCGACCTGCCGATCGATGTTGCTTTCCAGTCGCGGTTCGGCCGGGCGCGCTGGCTGCAGCCGGCAACCGAAATTGTGCTCGCTTCCTATCCCGCACAGGGGGTCAGGCGCATCGCCATTGCCGCGCCCGGCTTTTCCGCCGACTGCCTGGAGACCCTGGAAGAGCTTGGCATCCGCGGACGCGAGACCTTCCTCAAGGCCGGCGGGACCCATTTCGCCCGGCTCGACTGCCTCAACGACAGCGACGAGGGGATGGTGATGCTCGACACGCTGGTCCGGCGCGAGCTTGCCGGATGGTGGCCGGCGTCCTAACGCGCACCAATAACAGGAAGCAGGAGAGAGTCATGGCGCGAGTGGCGATCGTTACCGGCGGTACGCGTGGAATTGGCGAGGCGATTAGCGTCGCCCTCAAGGACATGGGCATGAAGGTCGCGGCCAACTATGCCGGCAATGACGAGCGGGCACGCCAGTTCAGCGACCGCACGGGCATCCTGGCTTACAAATGGGACGTTGCCGACTTCGACGCGTGCCAGCAGGGCGTGGCACAGGTCGAAGCGGAATTGGGACCGGTCGACGTGCTGGTCAACAACGCCGGTATCACCCGCGATTCGACGATGAAGCGGATCGACCATCAAAAATGGCAGGACGTGATCGACACCAACCTCGGCGGCTGCTTCAACATGGCCAAGGCGGTGTTCGAGGGGATGCAGTCGCGCGGCTACGGCCGGATCGTCAACATCGGCTCGATCAATGGCCAGGCCGGGCAATACGGCCAGGTCAACTATGCCGCCGCCAAGTCCGGCATCCATGGTTTTACCAAGGCGCTGGCGCAGGAAGGTGCGCGCAACAACGTCACCGTCAATGCCATCGCGCCGGGGTATATCGACACCGACATGGTCGCTGCTGTGCCCGAGGAAGTGCTGGCCAAGATCGTCGCCAAGATTCCGGTCAATCGGCTCGGCAAAGCCAGTGAGATTGCGCGCGGAGTAGCCTTCCTGGTCGACGAAAACGCCGGCTTCGTCACCGGATCGACGATGTCGATCAACGGCGGCCAGCACATGTACTGATGACATTGGGGTCACCGACGAAGCGGTCGGTGACCATCGCCGGCCATGAAACCTCGATCAGCCTCGAACCCTTGTTCTGGCGGGCACTGGAGCAAGCGGCGCAGGGCGAGGGTCTGCCGGTCAACGCATTGATCGCACGGATCGACGTCGAGCGGCTGGACGGGACCAAGCGCGCCCCAAACCTGACCTCGGCAATCCGGCAGTGGCTATTTCTGCGCGCCCTGCCTGACCGCGGCAACGAATGACGCCCCGCCATCAGGCGAATGCTGCAGCCAAAGCGAGGGCTCGATCAGTTCAAGCTCGATGATCGCCAACGCGCCCGAACCGTCGCGAACCATGTCGACACGAGCATATGCTGCCTCGGCCGGTGCAGTGCCCAATGCCGCCTTCGCCAGGTCGATCGAGCCGTTCGGCGGAGCGCACGGTTGTTCGGTCCCGCCGAGGTGCGGCTGGACGCGATAGTCGCCCGCCTTGGGCCGTTTGACGATGGCGTGGCTATATTCCCCGCCGAACAGCATGATCGAATATTCGCCTTCCTCTGCCACCGAACGGAAGAATGGCTGAATCATCATCGGCCGGCCGCGCGATTCCTCGGGCAGCGGGTCGTGCGGCCGGAGCCGATGGGTGCCATCGGCCGAGGCCGAGATCGGCGGCTTGATTACCAGCTCGTCGCCATATTCGGCGCGCGCCTCCGCCAGGGCGGCTTCGTCGATCTGCTCGGCGATCCGGGTCGGGATGACCGCGACGCCTTTCTGGCCAAGTTCGGCGAGGTAGCGCTTGTCGCTGTTCCAGCGCAGCAGCGGGACCGGGTTCAGCACCTTCAGCCCCTCGGCTTCGAACCGGTCGAGCAGGGCATGCCAGCGCGGCGGATCGAGGTGATAGCCCCAAGCGACTAGCGGCATGACCACATCGAAGCCGTCCAGCTCACCGGGATCGCTCCAGGGGCGAGGCTCTACTTCGACGCCCCCATGCCGCAGCGCGTCGGCCTCGACGTCATAGGCCCAGGCCCAGGCCTCCCAGAAATCGGGAGCGGGGGTCAGAATGGCGGCCCGCACTAACGGGACAGCAGAATTCGGGCCTGGCTGGCGATCTGGGCCAGCATCGCCGGCGACACCGATCCGACCAGCTTCGCCCGGTCGACCAGCGCGCGGAACTGAGCGATTCGGCGGGGATTGCGCTCGACCCAGCGCTCCACGCTCTCATCCGGTTCTTCGCTTCGTACCCGATTGATGAAGTCGATCCGCACCTGCTCGAAATCGCGAAGCAGGCCGGCCGCGAGCAACCGCTCCCAATTGTCGGCCGGCATGTAGCGCGACACCTGCTGCTGCGACCAGTCGAGGCCGAGCACTTCGCCGAGCCGGGTGTAGGCGCGGGTCACGGCCAGCTCGTCGAGGCCCTTGCGGGCGCCGAGGGCGGCAATGCCGAAGATTCCATCAAGCTCGTACAGCCGGACCAGCCGGTCGATGATGTCCTTCCCGGCTCCAAGCTCCTCGAGGCGGGCACGGCGGGCGGCCGCCTCACCGCGCACCTCGGCGCGGATCAGGCCGGCCGTCTTGGCGGCGACCTTGTCGAGGCCGGGCTTCAGCATTTCGGCCAATTCCCTGATGTTGGTCCCGCCGGCGCCGGCGCGGATCACGTCGCCGATGTGCGACCGGACCGACTTCGCGGCCAGCGCGAACAGTGCAATGCGCGACGTCTCGGCAACCTTGGCCTGCTCGATCTTGGCCCACAGGCTCTTCAGATCGAGCAGCCGCTCGGCGACCAGGAAGGCGGCGATGACCTGCGGCAGGCCGACACCTTCCTCTTCGGTCATGTCTAGCGGCAGGCTCGGCCCGAGCCGGTTGACGAAGCGGTTGGCGACCTTGGTGGCAATGATCTGGTGACGCAGGCGGTGCGCGCGGATCGCGCCGGCATGCTTCTTCTGCATCGGCGTCGGGAAGGCAGCCATCAAATCGTCTTCCATCGACGGGTCGTCGGCCAGCTTCAGCTCTTCGGCGGCGTCCTGGAGCGCCATCTTCGACATCGACAGGATGACCGCCAGCTCCGGCCGGGTCAGGCCACGCCCCTCGTGACCGCGGCGGAGCAACACGTCGCTGCTTTCCAGGCCCTCCACCTTGCGGTCGAGCCTTCCCGACGCCTCGAGCATTTCGATCGTCCGGACAAAGCCGGGGATGCCGGCGGTGCCACGCGATTCCGCGATCGACAGCGCGATCGACTGGAGCCGGTTGTCTTCAAGCACCAGGTCCGAAACTTCGTCGGTCATGCTTGACAGCAGCTTGTTGCGGGTCGCCTCGGCAAGCTGCCCGTTGCGCATCTCGCGATTGAGCGGAATCTTGATGTTGACCTCATTGTCCGAACAATCGACGCCGGCCGAATTGTCGATGAAGTCGGTGTTGATCCGGCCGCCCAATGACGCGAACTCGATCCGCCCCGCTTGATTGATTGCCAAATTGGCGCCCTCGCCGATTGCCTTGGCGCGGATATCCTTGGCGTCGACGCGCAGTGCATCGTTGGCCGGGTCGCCGACCTGCGCATGAGTCTGATGCGAGGCCTTGATGTAAGTGCCGATGCCCCCGAACCAGATCAGGTCGACCGGTGCCTTGAGGATCGCCGAGATGAGGCCGGTCGGGTCGACCGTCTTTTGGTCGATTCCCAGCGCCGCTTGCGCTTCCTTGGTAAGATCGATCGACTTCTGGCTGCGCGGGACGATCATGCCGCCCTTCGACATCGTCTTGCGGTCGTAGTCGTCCCAGCTGGAACGCGGCAGCTCGAACATGCGCTTGCGCTCGATCCAGCTTTTGGCCGGATCGGGATCGGGATCGATGAAGATGTGGCGGTGATCGAACGCGGCGACCGGCTTCAATGCCTTCGACAACAGCATGCCGTTGCCGAACACATCGCCCGACATGTCGCCGCAGCCAACCACCCGGACCGGCTCGCTTTGCACGTCGACGCCCATTTCCAGGAAGTGGCGCTGGACCGACACCCAGGCGCCGCGCGCGGTGATCGCCATCGCCTTGTGATCATAGCCGACCGACCCGCCGCTGGCGAAGGCGTCGCCAAGCCAGAAGCCATAATCGAGCGCTATCGCATTGGCGACGTCTGAGAAGGTCGCGGTG
>Ga0157380_10000644_pt1 | contig 21557 bp, 17 predicted proteins | sample S35metaG_FD_119757 | JGI IMG/M metagenome (GOLD analysis project Ga0157380, IMG submission 119757) | Switchgrass rhizosphere microbial communities from Kellogg Biological Station, Michigan, USA - S3-5 metaG | ecosystem: Host-associated > Plants > Roots > Rhizosphere > Soil | place: USA...
CGCCCCGTCGTATAGCCGTCGGCCATTTCCGCCGGCACTGGACGCACGCCGTAAGTCAGCCGCGGCAAGGTGCCGAACAGCGGCGGCAGGCGATCGTCGGATCGCTTGGCGATTTCGCTGGCTTTCTCCAGTAATTCTTGCGGCGTCCGTGGATAGAATCGAGCGTCGGTGCGCAGCATCTGCAGGAACTCGGCAAAGCTGCCCTTGAAGCCGACTTCATGAATGGTGGCCTCCATCAACCCACGAATGCGCGTCACCTCCGATTCGCCTAGCCGATGAATCTCATCGGGACTCATGTCGGTGGTGGTTTCGCGTTTCACCAGGAATCGATACGTGGCTTCGCCGTTCGGCGTCTTGCGCCAACCGATGTTCGCTCGCGCCGCGGAAACATAGTCGCGTTCGAGAAATGCCACGAAACTGCGCTGCTCGGGAAGAATCTGTTCCTCTACGAGCTTGAGCGCCTTGGCTCGATACTCAGCTTGGGCAGCCGCGGAAATAGTCGATGGCATGCGCCCGAACGGCAACAGGAACGCGGTCTGCGTCGCCGGTGTGGATGCGTGCTGGCGAGCCACATCCAGTACACGATCCACGACGATGCGCGGCTGCGTCAGCTTGGCCTTGATACCGCGGCGCATGTTGGCGATGTTCTGCCTGTAGAACTCGGGCAACGCAGCGAGCCGCGCCAACCACGCCTCCGCATCGTCCGCCGACCCGATCGACGTGGTCCGCGCGAGGTAGCCGCCCAAGGTGTGAAAGCCTTCGTCGTTCTGGAACGCGATCCGCCCGAGATCGAAGCCGCTCTCCGTCACGGCCTGCGCCACCAAGCGCGACAGCAATTGCTGATTCAGCCTGGAGTCCGGCGACAATTGCCGTTGGTCGATGGCAGCGAGCCGCTTGCCGAGCGCCTCGAGCTCCTTGCGATACCCAGCCAAAGCTTCCGGCCGCACATCGGGCAATCGCCGCAGCGCTGCACGGTCCCCTTCGATACCCGCCGACACCGGATCCATGACCCGCGACAGCTTCTCATGATCGGCAATCACCGCCGACAACGCCGTCTCCGCCGACGATTGCGCGATACTCACGTTCGCGGCCAATCCGAGCACCCCTGCGACCACCAACAGTACTCTCCGCATCGTGCGCCCCGTCTCCGTATCGTTCATGCGAGAATACCTCCGATACATGCCGGATGACACGATGGAACAGAAATTCAAGATGATGGTCACCGGCCGGCGGCGGGCGGGAATGACGTTGGCGGAGATGCGCCGCTACATGCTCAATGTGCATGGGCCGCTGGTGATCGCGGATGACTATTTCAGTTCGACGTACATCGGACGCTATGTCCAGAATCATGTCCTCGATGCAGGCTACGGCCGGCAGGCACCGTTTGCACGCGACCTGGTGACGGAGATGAGTGCGCTCGATCCATCGCGTCTGCCGCAGATGGCGAGCGAGCCGCACATCCGCAATGTCGTGCAGCCCGACGAGAAGAATTTCGCGCATCCCACCGATCGATTCATCATGCCGGTGAGCGAAACGCACGTGGTACCGCCACCGCCCGCCGCAAACCGCTCGTCGGAGCCTGAATTTTTCAAGGCGATGCACTATTTGAAACGCAGCGACGAACTCACGCACGAAGAATTCGTGGAGGGCTTTCGCTGCCTGGAAATCGAATTCCTGCGCAGCCCCGTAGTCACGGTGCGGGGGCTGGTCCGCAATCAGCCGCAGCTCGACGATGCTCCGTACGACATGGTGGTGTCGCTATGGTTCGACCGGCATCGAGGTACCGATTCGTTCGATGTCTGGATCAACGCCGTCAAGGATGCCGGCATCGTGGCGGCCGATCATTCCTTCTTCCTGTTCGTCGCCGAGCATCTCATTCATCAGTCCTGACGCTCAGTGAGTCGCACGAACTGCGCTCTTCCCTCTTGACGATATCGCGGCGCGAATCGTCATCGTCCCGAACACCGCGATGCCTGCATACGCGAGCATAGGCACGAAATAGGCAGTGGAAATGCCGGCATGGTCGGCCACGTTGGCGAACAGCACCGGCAGCAGCGCACCGCCGATGATAGCCATGCACAGCAGTCCGGACGTCGCATTGGTGGGCGCACTCGAGTGCTCCAGGGTGAGCGAGAAAATGGTGGGAAACATGATCGAATTGAACAGGCCGATGCTGATCGCGGCGCCGGCCGCGAAAGCAGCCGTCGACTGACTTACCGTCAGGCACAGCGCCGCTGCGATGAATGCAGCCGTTGCGAGTAATCTTCCGGCGGCGACGTAGCGCAGCACCCAGCTACCGATGAAACGGCCGACCATCGCGCCGCCCCAGTACATCGACAGCATCGAATTCGCGCTCTGGTGCGAAACGCCCAGGATGTCCGGCTGCACCAGGAAATTGATCATGATGCTGCCGATGGACACTTCGGCGCCGACATAGAGAAATATCGCCAGCGCGCCGAACATCGCCCAACCCGAGCGGAACGCTTCGCCGATCGATCCGGTCTTGTATTCCTCCGCGGGCACCGAGTTGGAGATCAGCTTGCGTTCTTTCCATAGGAACGCGGCGAGCAGGAAGATCACGACGGCGATGGCGACGAAGGCCACTTCGATCTTGTGCAGCGACTCGGCGCGGCTCGCTGCCGTCGCGGCTGCACCGGCGGTTGTGGTGAAGACGCCGCCTTCCAGGATCAAGCGACCTACGATGAACGGCCCGAGCACCGTGCCGAGAGAATTGAATGCCTGTGAGAATGTCAGGCGGAAGTGCGACCGCTCGTGAGGACCGAGTGCAGCCGCAAGCGGGTTGGCGGCAACTTGCAGCAGCGTGATACCCGAGCCAAGCACGAACAAAGCGACCAGCACTACGCCGAACGTATTGACCAGCACCGCCACCGGAAACAGCAGGCAGCCCACGATCATCGTGCCGAGCGCCACGGAAATCGCCGAGGACACGCCGAGCCGACCCACCACTCCCGCCGCTGGCAGAGAGATCACGCCGTAGGACATGAAGAACGCGAACTGCGACAGGAAAGCGCCGGTATAGCTGAGATCGAAAATGGATTTGACCGCCGCGATCAGCGGATCGACGGTCGAGGTGATGAATCCCCAGGCAAAGAACAACGTCGTGACGCAGGCAAAGGCATTGCGAAAATTCGGCGACGGCTGATTCATGAATGGATCCTGCGAGCCCTGGACGACTAATGTAGGACGACGGATTGGGGGGCGCTCGCAGGTATCTTAACGCAACGCTGCACCCGTCATGACGCCGGCTTCGGCACGGCTCGGCCGAGCCGGCTTGGTCTCGATCGCAGCTGCATCCGCGGCCCACAGTTGCTGGGCGGCATAAGCTCGCCACGGCCGCCATTGTTCCGCGCGCTGTAGCAGCTCACGCGGATCGGGCCGCTGACCTGTCGCATCCACCATGGCGCGCATCAGTCCGATGTCCGCTGCCGGAAATGCATCGGGCTCACGCAATTCACGCATGGCGATGTATTGAGCGGTCCACTCGCCGACGCCGGCAAGATTGCGCAACTGCGCGATCGTTTCTTCGAGACTGCGCCCGGCGCTGAAAATCTGCGGATCCGCGACGACTGCCGCCGCGAGCGACGATAGAGCCTTCGCACGAGCCTTCGGCATCCCGAGCGTGGATAAATCGGCGGCTGCCATGACTTCGGGACGCGGGAACACGTGAGTGATGCCGGGATGCCGCTCGCTTCGAACGGTCAACGGATCGCCATAACGTGCGACCAGGCGCGACGCGAGTTGGATGGCTGCCCGCACCGTGATCTGCTGTCCCAGCACTGCACGTACTGCCAGTTCGAAACCATCCCATGCACCGGGCACCCGCAAGCCGGGACGCGCCCGCACCAGCTTTGCCATGACCGGATCTTCCGATAGGTGTGCACCGATCGATTGGGGATCGGCAGCCAGGTCGAACACCCTGCGAATTCGCGCGATGATCGTCGGCAGCGCAGTGAGTTTCGGCATGCTGATCGTAGCTCGCAGGGCCTGACGATCCGAAGGCTCCACCGTGACGATGCCCTGGACGCCGCCGACGTTGACGGCACGGCTGTAGCTGTCACCGCTCACACTTTCCAGTCCCGAGATCGCGCGGAATTGGAGGAAGGACAGCATGGCAGGCCAGTCATACGGCGGCTTGTAGCGCAGCAGAATGGTTGTGCCGCTCACCGCCTGCGAAGCATCGGTCCTGGCGATCCGTCGCAGCTTGGACGGCGGCCGGCCGAACAGTTTGCTGAAGGTCTCGTTGAAGCGGCGGATGCTGCCGAATCCCGCCGCCATCGCGATCTGCGTCATCGGGAGCGCCGTCTCGTGGATGAGCTGCTTGGCGAGCAGGACACGCCGCGTCTGTGCGACTGCAATCGGCGATGCACCGAGATGCTGGTCGAACAAGCGCCGCAAATGCCGCTCGCCGACGCCAAGCCTCGTCGCCAACGCATCGATATCGTTCTCATCCAGTGCACCGCCTTCGATCAGCGCGAGGGCACGGGCGATCGTGTTCGAAGTGCCGCGCCAGGCTGCGAGTTCCGGCGCCGTTTCAGGCCGACAGCGCAGGCATGGCCGGAAGCCGGCACTTTGCGCTGCTGCCGCGGACGGAAAAAACACCACGTTCTCCGGCTTCGGTGTGCGAGCCGGACAGATGGGCCGGCAATAGATTCGCGTCGTTTTGACCGCGGTGAAAAAGCGCCCATCGAAACGTGCATCGCGAGTGGCGATGGCGCGGTAGCAGGCGTCGTGGTCGAGTTCGCCATCGAGTTTCATGAACAGGTCCATACCCGCTATGGTGGCGGCAGCCGGGCGCCGGTTCCAGCGGTTTTCGGCTGTGAACGGTCGCAGCCGAAATCCGCCGGCGAGGCCGGCGCCGCTGCGATAACGTGCGCCTCTTCGCATCACATCGACGGGGTCGATGCCATGGACATCCTGGATCTGACGCTCGAACGCCTGCCCACCGCCATCGGCGAACTGCTGATCGTCAACGACGCTCGACAGCATCTGCGTGCGGTCGACTGGTCCGACTACGAACCCCGCATGCTCCGCTTGCTGCGACTGCATTACGCAGAGCGTGGCTACAGGTTGAGCGACGCGACTGCCGTTTCAGACAATCGCCGTCGGCTCAACGACTACTTCGACGGCGACCTGAGCGCCATCGATGCGCTCGATACAGCAACGGGCGGCACGCCGTTTCAACGCAGCGTCTGGCAGGCACTGCGAAATATCCCAGTCGGCCGGACGATCAGCTATGGAACGCTCGCCTCGCAAATCGGCCGCGGTAACGCTGTTCGCGCCGTCGGTCACGCGAACGGCAGCAATCCTGTCGGCATCGTCGTCCCCTGCCACCGCGTCATCGGCGCGGACGCATCACTGACCGGCTACGGCGGCGGGACAGAACGCAAGCGCTGGCTGCTGGAGCATGAAGGAGCGCTGGCGCAGATCGAACTGGTCTGATCCCTACCTGGATCACCGCAGCAGACTGCGAAGCATCCACGCCGTTTTCTCGTGCACCTGCAGGCGCTGCGTCAGCAAGTCGGCGGTCGATTCGTCGCTGGCTTTATCGGCGGCCGGGAAGATGCCGCGAGCGGTGCGTGCCACGGCTTCGTGGCCTTTCACCAGCAGTCGGACCATGTCCATCGCTTCCGGTACCCCGTCGGTTTCCTCCACCGACGTCAGCTTCACGAATTCCGAGTAGGTGCCGGGCGCCGGGAAACCGAGCGAACGGATGCGTTCGGCGATCAGGTCCAGCGCTCCCCACAACTCGGTGTACTGCGTCATGAACATCAGGTGCAGGGTGTTGAACATGGGACCCTCCACGTTCCAGTGGAACGAATGAGTCTTGAGATACAGCGTGTAGGTGTCCGCTAGCAACCGCGACAGGCCTTCGCTGATCTGCTTGCGAGCGCGGGCGTCGATGCCGATATCGATCGACGGCTGCACGGCTTCTTTGGGTGGCGACATAGACCTCTCCAGTGGATGAACGAGATGCCTAGCTTAAGGGACGCGCGTGCACGCTGATAGGGAATCGCCAGAGAAGAATCCGATCCCGGCCATCGCCGCTCGCTATCCTCCGCCTGTTAGACTGACCGCATACCGGGCCCTGGGGTTGCAGCCCATGTCGATGCGTTTTGACCTGACCGACCTGAAGCTGTTCGTGACCGTCGTCGAAGCCGGGAGCATCACTGCCGGCGCCGAACGCGTGCACCTTGCAGTGGCGGCGGCCAGCACTCGGATCCGGAACATGGAACTGGAACTCGGCACTTCCCTGCTCAATCGTGAACGCCAGGGCGTGCAGCCGACACCAGCCGGGCGCACGTTGATGCATCACGCCCGCCTGCTGCTTCAGCAGGCCGAACGCATGCGTGGCGAACTGGGAGAATACGCGGACGGACTCAAGGGCCACATCCGCCTGCTCTCCAACACCAATGCGCTCACCGAATTCCTGCCCGAACCGCTGAGCAATTTCCTGGCTGCGCATCCGCACGTAAACATCGACCTTGAAGAACGCCTGAGCGACGAGATCGTCGCCGCGATCTGCGACGGCAAGGCCGACATCGGCATCGTGGCGGGCACGGAAGACATCAGCGGCCTGGAGGAATATCCGTTTCGCGTCGATCGTTTCGTACTGGTCACTGCGACCAAGCATCCGCTCGCGAGAACTGAAAAAATCGCCTTCGCGGACCTGCTGGATTGCGATTTCGTCGGGCTGGACCGCACCAGTTCGCTACAGCGGTTTCTCTCGGACAAGGCCGACCGGATCGGCCGCCGCCTGAAACTGCGTGTGCAGCTGCGCAGTTTCGATGCCATCTGCCGATTGGTGGAGTGCGATGTCGGCATCGGCATCGTGCCCGAGACCACCGCTGATCGTGCAGCGCGAACCCTCGCCCTGCATCGGATTCAACTCACTGACGAGTGGGCGCTGCGCAATCTGACGATCTGCGTGCGTAGACTGGCGGATCTGCCTGCATACGCGCAGGAATTGGTACGCGACCTGACGGCATTCCCGCTGGCCTTGCCGGGCTGAGGTAACCTCATGGAACGGCGGCTGTCGTTGCATTCACTCTCGCTTGCGGTGCTGGCGCTATACGGCTTCGCCGCTTCTGCCCAGACGGTCCTGATCCAGAACGTCCATGGCTATACCCTCACGGACAAGGGGCTCACGGACAAGCGGCGCACGGACAAGGCGACGGCCGACCAGGGCATCCAGAAATTCTCCAGCCTGTTGATCGTGGACGGCCACGTCAAACAAGTGAGCACGAGCGAGCTCAAGGCGCCGGCCGGCGCGAAGGTCATCGACGGCGGCGGCAAGACCATGCTGCCGGGATTGATCGATGCGCACGGTCACGTTGCCAACTATGGAGAAGAGCAGGAGCAGGTGGATTTACGAGGCAGCTCGTCGCTGCCGGAAGCGTTGCGGCGCGTTGCCGCTTTTTCGAAAGATACTCCACGCGATGCCTGGCTGCGAGGACGGGGTTGGAACCAGGTGCCCTGGGCCCGCGGCGCATTTCCGACCGCGAAGGATCTGGACTCAGTAGTCAACACTCGCCCTGCGCTGCTCATGCGGGTCGATGGACACGCCATCTGGGTGAACACGCGGGCCCTGCAAATCGCGGGTATCACCAAGGCGACCGCCGATCCTCCCGGCGGACAGATCGTTCGCGACACGGCCGGCGAACCGACCGGCGTGCTGGTCGATGCAGCGAAAGCGCTGGTAGAAAAGAAGGTGCCCGACGCGGACGATCAGTCCATCAAGCGGCGGCTGCAAGCGTCGCTGCGTGAGCTTGTCAAAGTGGGACTGACCGGCGCTCACGACGCCGGCATCGATCCGCGCCAATATCGCATCTACCGCGAACTCGGTGCATCGGGTGCATTGCCGTTACGCATCTACGCCATGCTCGCCGACAGTCCCGAAGCCCGCAAAGTCATCGTCGCCGGGCCCAAGGCGCCGGAGTTTTCCGATCGACTGCAACTGCGTGCCGTGAAAGCCTGGGTCGACGGCGCATTGGGCAGCCGAGGTGCGGCGTTGCTGGAGGACTATAGCGATCAGCCACAGCATCGCGGGCTGATGCTGTATACGCCGGAGAAACTGCAGGAGCTCGCGAAAATCACGGCGGCTCGTGGCTGGCAATTGAACATTCATGCGATCGGCGATGCCGGCAATCGCGTGGCGCTCGACACATTCGCGAATAGCTATACCGCTGCCCAGCGCCAGGCAACACGCCCGCGGATCGAACATGCCCAGGTCGTCGCACTCGACGACATTCCTCGCTTCGCTCAACTCGGCGTCATCGCCTCGATCCAGCCGACACACGCGACCTCGGATATGAACATGGCCGAAGCCCGTATCGGATCCACTCGCATGCGCGGGGCCTACGCATGGCGCAAGTTGATCAACTCCGGTGCCCGCCTGGCTGGCGGCAGCGATTTCCCCGTGGAACTGCCGAATCCCTTCCACGGCCTGTACGCCGCCATCACCCGCCAGGACCACGACGGCAAACCGCCCGGTGGCTGGTATCCCGAAGAGAAACTCACTCGCGCCGAAGCTCTGCGCCTCTTCACACTCGACGCCGCCTACGCGGGCCACATGGAAACCAAGATCGGCTCGCTCGAACCCGGCAAATGGGCCGACTTCATTCTCATCGATCGCGACTATTTCACCGTCCCCGACAGCGAGATCGACGACATCCACGTACTGACGACCTGGCTCGGCGGCCACAAGGTGAGCGAGTCGGACGCGGGCATACCGAAACCGAAGCAGGCGTACCTGGCGTCGAGATAAGAAGCCAAAGCTAGTCGGCCACAGCCGCCTTGTCCGCTCCGGTGATCCACACGCCGAGCATCACGATGATGCCGCCGGCGATAGAGCGCCGCGATAGCGGGTCGTGCAGCACGACGATGCCCGAGAGCACGCCAATGACGGGAATGAGATTGGCGAACACGCCCGCGTGTCCCGCCTCCATGTAGCGCAGGGCGTAGTTGTAGATCAGGAAGGCAATGCCCGACGCGAGCACGCCGAGATAGAACACGCCGAACCAGCCTTGCAAGCTCAGGGACGGAAAGGGAATGTTGCGTAGCTCGAAAGCGGCGACCGGAAGCAGCATCACCGCGCCGCAGCCGACGATACAGGCAGTGACGACCACTGAATCGTGGTCGGAGACGCGCTTGGCGAGCGAGGTATAGATCCCCCAGGCGATCACGCTGAGGAATATCAGCGCGTTGCCTAGCAAGCTGGCGCCGGCCGCATCGCCCGCAGCACCGGAAAAAATGACCATTACGCCGATGATGGACAGCGCAATACCAAGAAGCCTCAAGCGGGACGCGCGTTCGCGAAGTAAGACAACCGCAACCAATGCAGTCATCGCGGGAATACAGCTCTGCACCAATGCGCCCTGCGATGCGGAGGTCAGCGACATGCCGAGATTGAAGGTCAGGTAGTAGAACGCCACGCCGATGGTTCCCAGCTGCAGGATGGCTTTCCACGGCAATGGCTGGCCGGGCGACTGGCGGCGGCGCTGTAAGGCGAATGGCAACAGGACCAGTGCACCGATGCCTACACGCAGGAACGCAAGCGTCAGCGGCGGGACCTCCTCGAACGTGGCCTTGGTGACGACGAACGTGCTTCCCCACAGGCACATAACGACGATCATCAGCAGGATCGCGAACTGCCGTGGATTCATCGACGGGGTGATGCGAGCATTGGAATAGCAAGGAGGCGCATGGGTCGAGTTTACAGGGTGTAGAACCGTTCATGTGGGACGCCGGCGCTGGCATTGCACGGCGAGGCCACGTAGGATCGGCGGGTCATGCCTCCTATCCGCTGACCCGCCCCGCTCGCCACTATTCACTGTGGCGAGCAGTCATCCATTGACGAGTTCGTCGCTTCCGGGACCGCTACCGGCAAGCGCGTCGCTATCTTTCGATTGCAGGCATCAGCTCATGATCATTCCTTCGTTCTCACGCCGACGTTTCGTGCACGGCCTGGGGTCGGCCGGCGCGTTGCTGGCGCTGCCTCGATTTGCATTCCCCCGTTCGCCAACGCAGACCCCGACAGCGTCCAGTCCTTCCGTACTGACCGGCCCGGAGTTCCGGCTCGACATCGGCGAACTGCGGGTCAATCTCACCGGCGCGAGCCGCATTGCGACCGTGGTCAACGGCCAACTGCCGGCGCCGCTGCTGCGATTTCGTGAAGGCGAGGAAGTCACGATTCACGTCACCAATCGCCTCGCGCAGCGGACTTCGATTCATTGGCATGGGCTGATCGTTCCGGCCGACATGGATGGCGTGCCCGGCATCAGCTTTCAAGGCATCGACCCGGGCACGACCTTCACTTACCGTTTCAAGGTGAACCAGTCCGGCACCTACTGGTATCACGCCCACTCGCGCTTCCAGGAACAGATCGGGCTGTACGGTCCCATCGTGGTCGAACCGCGCCGCCCACGTCACGTCACCGAACGCGACTACGTGGTGATGCTCAACGACTGGACCGACACCGATCCCGAGACCATCTATCGCCATCTCAAGGTGCATGCCGGCTATTACAACTTCGGCAAGCGCACTGCCGGCGATTTCCTCCAGGAAGCGAATCGGCTGGGTTGGAAGCAAGCGCTCGCCGACAATCGCATGTGGGGACGGATGCGCATGGATCGCACCGATCTCACCGACGTCTCGGGCTATGCGTATACCTACCTGATGAACGGCGCCACGCCGCAAGCGAACTGGACCGGACTGTTCAATCGCGGCGAACGCGTGCGCCTGCGGTTCATCAACGGCTCATCCATGTCGTTCTTCGACATCCGCATTCCGGACCTGCAAATGACGGTCATTGCGGCGGATGGCCAGGACGTCGACCCGGCGACCGTCGATGAATTGCGCATCGGCGCAGCCGAAGTCTACGACGTGATCGTCGCACCGAAGGACGATCGCGCCTACACCATCTTCGCCCAATCGATGGATCGCTCCGGCTACGCACGCGGCACGCTGACACCCGATCGGCGGCTGCAAGCCGAAGTACCGAAGCTCGACGCTCGTGACGAGTTGACCATGGCCGACATGGGCATGGGGCATGCGATGTCCAGCGATGCGAATGTAAATACGCATACCGGGCACGACATGTCGCAGCTGGGATCGATGGATCACGGGAGACATGGCACTGCAACTCCTCAACACGCTCCTGCCGAATCCGGGCCGGACGTGGACATGACAGTGACTGTGCCTACGACGCGATTGGACGACCCCGGTTTCGGTCTGCGTAACAATGGACGGCGCGTTCTCACCTACGCCGACCTGCACACGATTGGCGGGCCGATCGACAGTCGCGAACCCGAACGCGACATCGAGCTTCATCTCACCGGCCATATGGAGCGATTCCTGTGGTCGTTCAACGGCCAGAAATTCTCGGATGCCGAGCCGCTGCAGTTCCGGCACGGCGAGCGGCTGCGCATCGTGCTGGTCAACGATTCGATGATGACGCATCCGATCCACCTGCATGGCATGTGGAGCGAAATCGAAACGCCCGACGGGGAGTTTCAGGTACGCAAGCACACGGTGAACGTACAACCGGCGCAGCGCCTGAGCTACGCAGTCACCGCCGATGCGCTTGGACGATGGGCGTATCACTGCCACCTGCTCTATCACATGGAAGCAGGCATGTTTCGCGAAGTGGTCGTGTCTCATGGCGGTCCACAAATGGACAAGACGCGGGGGTCCGGATCATGAGAGGGACACATCTATGGTCATTGCTGATGCTTGGCAGCGCCGCGGCGCACGCTCAAGAAGCTCACGAACATCATCATCCTGCAGCTCCTGTGGATTCGGGCGAATCTGCTGCGGGGCATGTGCCGCCGGCCCCACCGACGGAAACGATGCATCCCATGTCACCACGCGAAATGGTCGACGTCATGGCGATGGACGACCAGGCACGCTATGGCAAGTTCATGGTGAACGAAGCGGAAGTCCACGACGATGCGTTTTCCTGGGACATCGACGCGTGGTACGGGTCCGACGACAACAAGCTCTGGATCAAATCGGAAGGCGATCTGGACGACGGACAGCACTTCGACATCGACCTGCTCTGGGACCATGTGTTCGCCCGCTGGTGGAGCATACAGTCCGGCGTCCGCCGCGAGAGCCGCGATGGCGAGTATCAAGAGGCGCTGGTGCTGGGCCTGCAGGGACTGGCGCCGCAATGGTTCGAAATCGAAGCCAGGGTCTACCTGGACGAGCATGGGGGCGTGACGCTGCATACCAAGGCCGACTACGAGTTGCTGCTGACGCAGCGGCTCGTATTACAGCCCGAACTCAAGCTCACAGTGAACAGCCGCGGCAACATCGATCTCGGTGTCGGCTCGGGCGTCTCGGAACTGGAAATGGGATTGCGGCTGCGCTACGAAATACGCCGTGAATTCGCGCCCTACGTCGGCATCGGCTGGGTCCGCAGTTTCGGTACCACGGGTGACCTGACGCGGAATCGCGGTGACGACAACAATACGCTGCAGGCACTGGCCGGATTGAGGTTTTGGTTCTGAACGGCGAAGATTCGCCACAGGCATGGGGGCGATCCCCGCACCGGGTACAGTCCGACGTGAAACGCAAATCTACTCGACGCAGCACCCGCAAGACGGCAGCGAAGAAAGTCTCGACGCGTTCGCGTAACGCGGTTCGAGCGAAGCGCAAACGGCCGCCGAGTGTCGCGGGCGGACGGCGCACGTTGTATCCCATCGTGCAACCGTTCCGCTCCGGCATGCTGCGTGTGTCGGATGTTCACGAAATCTACTACGAAGAATGCGGCAATCCCAAGGGCAAGCCTGCTGTATTCGTGCACGGCGGCCCCGGAGCAGGATGCGATGTTCGCGCCCGCGGTTTCTTCGATCCCGAAGCTTATCGAATCATACTGTTCGATCAGCGCGGCTGCGGCCGCAGCCGCCCGCATGCCAGCCTCATCGACAACACAACCTGGCACCTGGTCGCCGACATGGAGAAGCTACGCGAGCACCTCGACATTGACCGCTGGCTGGTCTTCGGTGGTTCGTGGGGATCGACCTTGGGACTCGCCTACGCAGAGGCTCATCCGGAACGAGTCACCGAGATCGTCCTGCGCGGCATATTCATGCTCACGCAATTCGAACTGCAATGGTTCTATCAAAAAGGCACCAGCGCGCTGTTCCCTGATTACTACGAAAGCTACATCGGCGCCATTCCACCGGCTGAGCGTTCGGACCTCATCGCTGCCTTCTACAAGAGGCTGACCAGCGACGACCGCGCGACCCGCGTCGCCGCCGCCCGTGCCTGGGCGCTATGGGAAGCCGCCACCAGCTATCTGCTCGTCAACGACGACAACGTTCGCCGCTGGGGCGAAGAAGATTTCGCCGTCGCCGTCGCCCGCATCGAATGCCACTACTTCGTCAACCGCGGCTTCCTCGAAACCGAAGACCAACTACTCCGCAACGTCGATCGCATCCGTCACATCCCCGCCGTCATCGTGCAGGGCCGCTACGACGTCGTCTGCCCCATGCAGATTGCCTGGGCACTACACAAAGCCTGGCCGGAAGCGAATTTCAAGATAGTGCCGGACGCGGGACACTCGGCGATGGAGGCCGGGAATACGCATGAGTTGGTGAGTGCGACGGACGGGTTTCGGTGAGCGACGAGTTTCGTCACCAGGGGGTCGCATCAAAAGGGAACGTTTCAATGAGCGGGTCAAGCGCAACCTGGATCGATTCCCGACCGCAACAAGCGGACACCCACGCATTTCTGCCAAGCCGCAACAAGCCTTCTGCGAAGGCATTGCGCGTACAGCTGACATTGACCGGGGCCAAGACCAGCACCCAGGTCGTGAGCACTTTCACGCACTTCGACCTCGCCGGCACGCCTTACAACGTTGTGCAGGGCGTGCGCGGCAAGGAAGGCCTGATGATGGGCTCTGTAAGCTACGCAGTTGAGATCTACGACGCCTCTACGAACCGCCTTCTCAATGCATTTGCGGCCAAGCAGTTTCCCAATGCGATGAACGTCAAGTCCACTTTTGGCTCGCTGCGTGCAGCGAAAACCGGAATTAGCAAGGGCGCGGAAGCGCTTGTCGCGCAACTCGATTAACCCTTCGGTGCCGTTTGCTTCGCACACTCCGGTCATCCGACTTGTCACCGCCTCCTGAGACTGCAACCTGGGCACCCTAGAGCCGAGCATCGACCGGTTCGCTCTCCATCGCGAGCACCCCGAACACGCACTCGTGCACCCGGCGTAGCGGCTCGCGCTGAACGAAACGATCAAGACCTTCGACGCCGAGCGCGAACTCACGCAGCGCCATGCTTCGCTTCGTGGACAAGCCGCGCTCCCGGAGGCGATCGAGGAGTTCGGGACGCGAATACTCCGGCCCGTAAATGATGCGCAAGTACTCGGGCCCGCGAGACTTGATAGCAGGCTGCAGGAGACCGCGCTTGCCGCGGGCAACGAAGTCCATCGGCTTCACGACGATGCCCTCGCCACCAGCACCAGTAAGCGCATCCCACCATGCGAAGAGATCTTGGGTCGCACTCGCGTCGGCCAAGTGAATCATGCGGACGGGCGTGGCGACGAGGCACTGAGGGTCGTGACGGACCAGCTCAGCCAAGGTTTCCATGTGCCAGACGTGCGTCTTGTCGAAGTGGGTCTTGCCTTCGCTGGCAAGCAAATGGAAGGGCGCAACCTTGATGTCGGCGACGCTGCTTACCGCCCAGCAGTAGTGGCGATACGCAGCGATGTAACGTTGTACGAGTTCGCCGCGCTCCACGAAAGAGCTCGCGATGTCGGCGAGGTCGAGTTTCCGATCGAGCGCCTGCCTCAGCAGCTCATTCGCTGCACCGACGGCCGCACGCGCCGCCGTTCCTGTCGGAGCGTATTGCACACGCAAGAGATCCTCGGCCTTGACCGACCAAGGCATCACTTCGCAGTCGAGGCAGAACCATGATGTCTCGAAGCGATCCCAGAACCGCGCAGCGTCAAGTGCATGCGCGAGACGATCGAGAAGCTCCGCTTCCAGGGTGCCGCTCGCGAAGAATCGACGGCCGGTGCGGGTGTAGATGATTCCGCGACCTTCGCCGGCCACACCGAAGCGCGTCCTGGCTGCCTCCTCGTCCCGGCAGATCACGACCACGGCCCGCGAGCCCATGTGCTTTTCTTCGCAGACAACAGACTGCACGCCGTTCTTGGCGTAGTAGTCGAAAGCCTGCTCCGGATGCTCGAGGAGACCTGGCCTCGTGCTCGTCTCGCTCGGCGACATAGTCGGAGGCAAATAGATGAGCCATTTCGGATTGGCCGCAAAACGGCTCATCACCTCGAGCGCTGCCGCCGCGTTCTCTTCGCGGATCGTGATGTTGCGATAGAGCTTCGTATCGACGATGCGCTTGCCGAAAACATCCTCGAGGTCGAGTAGGTCATCGTGCGCCTGCTGCGCCGTGAGAGTAGCCGTGAGATTAATAGACACGGCCGGACGCAGTGGGCGAATCGGCTCGTAGTACATCCTCTTCGCCGGAACCGATACCAGTTCGCGTTCCGGATAACGCAACGCAGTGAGCTTTCCGCCGAACACGCAGCCCGTGTCGAGGCAGATGGTATTGTTGAGCCACTCAGACTCGGGCACCGGAGTGTGGCCGTACACCACCATCGCCTTGCCGCGGTAGTCGATCGCCCAGTTGTAGCGCACCGGCAAGCCATACTCATCGGTCTCACCGGTCGTATCGCCATACATCGCGAACTGCCGGACAGCACCCGAGCCGCGCCCGTGCATCTCTTCGCGCAAACCGGCATGAGCAACGACGAGCTTGCCTGCGTCGAAGACGTAGTGACTCACCAGCTTGTCCAGGAATTCTCCGGTGAAGCGGCGGAATTCCTCGGATTCACCTTTGAGCTGCTCAAGGGACTCAGCGAGCCCGTGGCTGATCTTCACGTCGCGTCCGCGCAAAGCGCGGGAAAGTTTCACGTCGTGATTGCCAGCAACACAGAAGCCTGCGCCGGACTCGACCGCGTCGCTCACGAGCCGGACGACACCAGGTGAGTCTGGCCCGCGATCCACGAGGTCCCCGACAAAGACAACCTTACGGCCGTGCGGATGCGAGATCGAGTAGTGACTATCTCGCATCGTCACTTCGTAACCGAGCACGCCAAGCAATTCGACCGTCTCAGTCAGGCAGCCGTGGATGTCGCCGATGATGTCGAAGGGCCCAGTCTCGGTCTTCTTGTTGTTCCAGAGCGGCTCCCGCCGTATCGTCAGGCCATCGAGTTCCTCGGGCGAACGGAACACGTGGACGTGACGAAAGCCCTCCCGCTCGAGGCCGCGGATCGACTTGCGCAGCTGGCTGGCCTGGTTGCGGATCACGTGCTCACCGAATGCCCGATCAGCTCGGCTCGAATTGCGGTCGCGACAGAGCCGCTCCGGCATGTCGAGCACGAGGACGACTGGCAGGCAGTGATATTGACGCGCGAGAGCAATGAGCGGCTTACGCGCCTCGGGCTGAACGTTCGTCGCGTCCACCACGGTGAGCTTGCCGGCACTGAGCCGCTTGCTCGCGATGAACTGCAGGACCTCGAACGCGTCCTTGGTCGCGGCCTGATCATTCTCGTCGTCCGAGACGAGGCCGCGACAATAGTCCGATGACAGGATTTCCGTCGGCCTGAAATGCTTGCGGGCGAAGCTGGATTTACCGGAGCCGGAAGCGCCCACCAATACCACGAGTGCAAGCTCTGGAATCTTGATTTCCATGGTCAGTGCACCTGGAAGATCGCCATCTGCGTTGGCGGGCCGACCGCCGGATCGACCGGACCCACGGGCGCAAAGCGCACCGCGTAGCCGAATCGAGCCGCGATGTCATCGGCCCACTTGTGGAATTCCGCACGCGTCCACTCGAAGCGATGATCCGGGTGACGGAACTGGCCAGCGGGTAGATTCGAAAACTTAGCGTTGTACTCGGCATTCGGTGTCGTGAGGATCACCGTTGCCGGCCTCGCGTTCTCGAACACGACGCGCTCGAATGCGAGCAGCCGCGGTGCATCCAGGTGCTCCACGACCTCGATGATGGTCGCCACATCGAAATTCTGCAGCCGCCGGTCGCGATACATGAGCGAGCCATGCAAAAGCTTGATCTTGTCGCGGGCGGTGGGAGCAAGACGGTCGAACTCGAGGCGCTCCTCCGCGCGCTCCAGCGCTCGGAGCGACACATCGACGCCAACGATTCGATCGAGCTGACGCTGTCGCAGTAGCTCGCGCAATAGCCTGCCCTCGCCGCAACCAAGATCCACGACAGACTTCGCGCCGGCCTCGAGAACCGCCTCTATGACGCTGGCGATACGCTGCTCGTTGAGACTCAGCGGCGCTTCCAATGCGTCTTCACGGCCTGCGGGCTTTTCACCCACCGACACGTCGTCTGTGTCAGCCTCCTGAGGCGTCAACCGCTCGATCGCTGCGCGTGCAAGGCTCTTTCGGTGCTTCAGGTAACGCCGGGCGATGTGCTCTTTGGCTGGATGATTAGGTAGCCAGTCGGCTCCGCGACGGAGCAGTTTCTCAACCTCGTCGTCGCCCACCCAGTAGTGCTTCTCGTCGTCAAGCACGGGGATCAGGACGTAGAGATGGTTGAGCAACTCCTGCAGCCGGAGCGTGCCGCGCAACGTTACCGAGAAATATCGGCTTTCACCCCAACTCGGAAATTGTTCGTCGAGAGGCAGGCGTTCCGCGCTGACTGTGTAGCCGAGCGGCTCGAAAAGCTCCTTGATCAGCGCCTCGCCGCCGCGGCTCGGCAGTACTGGAATCTTCACTTCAAGCGGGATGGGACAGACCGTCAGCTCTGGGCGATCCTTTGAGCGACCGCTCATGGCCGTGCCAAAGACATCCGCAAGGGCAACGCTGAGAAACGACGAGGCGACGTAGGGCCTGTCGTTCACGTACTGGCCGAGCTGGCCACCGTCAGCCGCTGGGCCAGGCCGCCTCCGGACCAACCCCACCGGATCGACATCCACAAGGAGGCAGACCGTGCACCGTTCAGCGGTTGCCTCGGGGTAGAAGACGGTCGCGTGGCCGAAGCTTTGCTCGGTGCGATGGACGCGGGCCGGATTCTTGTGAAGTAGAAAGCCGAGGTCGGTCGCCGGGTTCGCGGTAGTAGAGATCGTTAAAAGCATAGGTCCGTCATGATCTCACGGCGCTGGAGATCGGCGATACAGTGCGTCGCCCCAGATATCGCCATGGAAAAGAGGTCTGCCGCTTGTCTATTCGCGGCTAGGCCACCAATGGTGGTCCACCCCGCTACGACGGCTAAACTCATTCGTACAGCGCGCGTGTCCACACCGTCGCTGCTGCGAATCACTGGTCCGCCGAACAAGTTGCCGACGTGTTACCGGACTATTTCAATTGCGCCAGCTCTCTCAATAGCGCAGCGGGAAACACGCCCGTCGTCTGGCTGACCGCAGGTTGGCTCTCGGCCACCACCACAGCTGACGACGGCACTGTTTACCTCGGATGCGCGGCCCTGCGATCAATAGACACCCCGACACAGGGCGCAACGCCGCGTCCGTGAAACGCTCGTTCCAGCCAAAACGGGGTTCAGCCTGCGGCAAAGACGTTGGGAGGCCACAGTCATGGAATCAGTTCGTCTTCCCATACTGCGGACTATAGGGGCCGTAGAGCAAGCCGCGATCTTTGGTCGAGAAGAGCGCGGAGTTTGCTTGCCGGCTGACGCCATGAGCCGGGTCGGTTTTAGAGTTGATCGCCTGTACGACGGCCGCGGCAATGACGTCGGCGAGAATGTTTCCGCTCCCCTGCGAGCCGTTCTTTGCAGTCGCCTCCCCCTCCCACAGCAGGACGCCCGTGCGCGTATCGACGAGCTTCGCCTTGGCTCGAACAGTGACAGTAGTACTGATGACCTGGTACTTGCTGCCGTACTGCTCCAGGGTCACGAAGAGCACGGCGTCGGCACCGGTGATCTCCGCGACCTTCGCCAGTGAGATTTCATGCATCTCGCCGGCAGTTGGCATGCCGTTCTCTTTGAGGAATTGATCGACTACTGCCACGGGAAACACGTAGTAACCCATCTCGGCGAGCGGCATCGATACGGTGGAAAGATAGCCGTAGGTACCTTCGATCGCGGTGCTCTCATTGAGCGGCGGCAATACCAGGATCGATCGCGGCGGATGTTCGCGGTAATTGGTGTAGTCGTACGGTCGTTGATTGGCGCATCCTACGATCATCATCAAGGCCGTGAGGCAGAGAGCTTTGCTGGTTCCCATCAGGGAGATCCTTCGATCCTTCAGTTGATATTGGCCAGCAATCGGTCGATGAACACCGCGGACTCCGGAAACTCGGCTTTCTCGGTCCGCAACTCCTGCATCGCCTGATCGCGCTTGCCTGCTTGGTAATAAAGATAGCCAAGATGCGCGTGCCAGCCCGGAGGCACGCGCCGGTTTGTGGCGCGAGCAGCCTGGTAGTCGCGTTCCATGCTTTCGATCTGCCTTTCCGGCGGAACACTGCCCGGGGCCGCGTAGGATGCATAGATCAGTTCTTCGTAACTTCCCCACGTGTACATAGTTTTCGGCGCGGCGCAACCGACCAATACTGCAACGCAAGCAAGCAACGCGAATCGCTGCTTCATTTGGCGGTCTTGCCAGATTTCCATTTCCCCTGCTCCAGTCCTTCGACGAGGCGGTCCACTGCTTCGCGTACGGCCAGGTCGAGCACTTTGCCGTTGAGCGTCGAGTCGTAGCCGGCCGTCCCACCGAAGCCGACGATCTCGCGATTGCTGAGAGCATATTCGCCCGCTCCTGAAACGGAGTAGACCACTGACGACGTCGTCACATCGACGATGTTCAGCGTCACTTTCGAGTATGCAACCTGAGTCTTGCCGCTGCCGAGAATCCCGAAGAGCTGCTGATCCCCGGTTTCCTTGCGACCGAACTCCACTACGTCGCCGGTGATCATGAAGTCCGCGCCTTGCAGCACCTGCTGCTTGCCGCCGATCTTCGCTTCCTGAGCGATGCCATCCATGTTGTCGCGATCCAGGACATTGAATCGCTCTGTCTCCTGCATATGACCGATCAGAATGGTCTTAGCTTGCCCGCCCAGGCGATCGACGCCGTCGGAGAAAATTCCGCGGAGGTAGGACGATCGGTTATCGAACTTCCCCACGACGATGCCGCTCCTGGGGCCGTTGTAACTGGTCCCGGCCGCAACGGCCTTCTGGATCGGAACGGTCCGGGAGGATTCCGTCGCGCATCCCGCCAGGCCGAAGGCGAGCAGGAATGCAGTGGCGACGCCGGTGGCACGCATGAAGATCGCGAACATAGATTCGTCCTTTCGTTGCTTGGAGTCGCGCAATGAGGTGTTATGTAGCTCCATCCGCAGGTGCACGCAGCTTGGCAGAGCGACTGTCCGACGAGCAAGGTACGCTGTCACATCCGAGCTGACTGAGTGCTGAATCGTCCGGCCGGCGGCGGGAACCCGGCGTCTAACTCGCGTTCGAGCCGAATGATAAAACCCGCTGGGGCACGAGACTCCGGGAGCGAGCACAGTGCCCTCAACGCAAGAGAAGTTGAGGGCGCTCCTCTCCCGTCTCGCCAACGATCGGAACGTATCCCCTTCGGTCTGCATGGCACTTTTGACCAACAGTTTGACGCAGTCGTACTTCGTAGACTCGGCCTGTTGCGATCAGAAGGTACCCCATGAACGTGTCGAAACGTCGACTCCGTCCTCACCTCTCGGCTGCCGCCGTCGTCGCGTCTCTCGTTGGCTGGTGCGGTGCCGCCGACGCAGCTCCGTCACCGCAGCCTCCAATCTCCCCCGTCCTGCATGGATACTATTGGAAGCGCTCCACTCTCATCCTCCCGGTCGCTGGAGACAGCGTGCGTTCCGTAGCAATCGAAGGCAATGCGGGCACCGGAATTCCTCCTCTGGCTGCCATCGGCGGCCCGGAGGGCGTAGTGGTCTATGCATTCAAGCCGCTGCCCGCGAACGCACCGTCGGCCTGGCACAAGGAAGCCACTCTCTTGGGTGGCTTCGCGTCGTTTTCGGGAAATCGGTTGGCAGTCGGCACGCCGGACAACGGTGCCGGCCACGTTCAGGTCTATACGCGCTCGGCCTCCGGAACTTGGAATGCCATGGGAGGACAACTGTTTCCACCGGTGCAGGCCGTGGCTGAGGAATTCGGCCGATCGCTCGAACTCGACGGCAACACCTTGGTCGTCGGCTTGCCCAATCCCGAAACGGGGAAGGCATACATCTTCGAGCTGCAGAGCAACCAGTGGGTACAAACAGCCGAGTTGGGCACCGAACCCGGAACGGGTGTGCCGGGATCGCACTTCGGCGGCACCGTTGGCGTTTCAGGTGAGTACGTGATCGTAGGGCAATTGCCGCCCAGCGCTCCCGGCGCCGTTTATGTCTATCACAAGGACGGCGGTGCCTGGTCGGTGACGCAGACTTTGACAGCACGCGATCCTGCGAACCCTACTCAACCGGCACTCGCAGGCGACCTTCAAGCCCAGCAATTCGGGAAGACATTCGAGATCCGCGGCACGCGGCTTGCTATCAGGAGCAACGGCTA
>Ga0157380_10000645_pt1 | contig 21552 bp, 14 predicted proteins | sample S35metaG_FD_119757 | JGI IMG/M metagenome (GOLD analysis project Ga0157380, IMG submission 119757) | Switchgrass rhizosphere microbial communities from Kellogg Biological Station, Michigan, USA - S3-5 metaG | ecosystem: Host-associated > Plants > Roots > Rhizosphere > Soil | place: USA...
GACCTGGATTATCTCTCGGACGGCATGACCGAAACGCTAATCAAGAGTCTCTCGCAACTGCCGAATTTGAATGTGAAGGCGCGCTCCACGGTGTTTCGGTACAAAGGAAAAGAGACGGCCGGAAAAATCATCGGCAAAGAACTGGGTGTAGAGGCGCTATTGAACGGCAGAGTGATCCAACGCGGAACTCGATTGTTTCTCAACCTGGAACTGATTGATTCCCAAACTGAGAATGTAATCTGGACAGAGCAATACGAACGCAAATTGTCTGATCTAGTAGTGGTTCAGAGTGAGATTGCACGCGATGTTTCGAGCAAACTCAAAACAAAACTGGCGGGGACAGACGAGCAGCAGTTGGCAAAAACCTACACCACAAACGCCGAAGCATACAGGCTTTATTTGCAAGGACGTTTTTATTGGAACAAACGCGAAGAAAAAGATTTTCGGAAAGCGGTCGAATACTACCAACAAGCGATCGCGCTCGATCCAAACTATGCTCTCGCTTACGCGGGCTTGGCCGATGCCTACGCTTTGCTTGCCACCTTTGGCTTCATGCCACCAACCGAAGGAGTACCAAAGGCGCGCGAATTCGCCAACCGCGCTTTATCGCTCGACGGCAGTATGGCGGAACCGCACGCGGCGCTCGCATACGTTTCAGTCACATACGATTATGATTTCGCTGCTGCCGAACCCGAATACAGACGCGCGATCGAATTGAATCCGAATTACGCCACCGCCCATCAGTGGCTAGCCGAAATGCTGCTCAACGCTGGACGGTTCGACGAGGCTGAGGTGGAATACCGTCGCGCACTTGAAATCGAGCCGCTATCACTTCCCATCAACTGGGATTACGGGAGGTTCCTTTACATGAGCCGTAGGTATGACGAGTCACTGGCTCAGCATAAGAAAACTATTGAATTGGATCCGGGTTTCGCACGCGCGCATCGCACTCTGGCTGAGGTCTATCGTGTTACAGGCGACTACGCAAACGCGGTCGAAGAAAGAGCGAAAGTTTTGGACCTCATGGGTCAGACTGAAAACGCAGCCCTGGTTCGAGCGACCTTTGCAAAACGGGGCTGGCGCGGGTTCTTGCGATTGGTGGTCGCAGACGACTCTTCGCTCAAGGACGTCAACAACGACTGGGTGATGGCGAAAGCCCACGTGGATTTGGGCGAGAAGAACCAAGCGTTTGCGAAATTGGACGAAGCTTATAATAAAAGACTCTCGAGCTTGTGTTGGTTAAAGATCGAACCTCAGCTTGACCCTCTGCGATCAGATCCGCGCTATCAGGCGTTGTTAGAGAAAATGCGCTTTCCGCAATGAGCGACAACGCACCCTCGAGAACTTACTGGCCTCGTTAGGCGACACCCAACCATGTTGCGATAAAACCTCCCTAAAAGCATTAATGATTGATGATTTTAGATTGTTGATTGGAATGGGTAATCTTCAATTGTCATCTTCAATCGTGAATAATCAATCGTCAATCATCAATCTAAAATCATCAATCGTCAATCAGCATGTTTGACACCCTCAACCTCGATTTCTATGATCACCTCACATGCCTGCCAAACAGTCGCCAGCCGAAAATGAAACACCCAAACGTGTGTTCTTGATCGACTCGATGTCGCACATTTTTCGGGCGTTTTATGCACCGATGCAGAATCGCGGTGCGCCTTTGGCGACGTCAAGAGGTCAGGTCACAGGCGCCGTCTATATCTTCACCAACATGCTCATTAAATTGCTGCGTGAAGAAAAGCCGGATTACATCGCCGCCATCTTCGAGTCCAAAGAGAAGACTTTCAGACACGAGACGTTCGCAGACTACAAGGCTAATCGTCTGGAAATGCCCGCAGATCTTAGCTCGCAAATGCCCTACATCATTCGCCTTTGCGAAGCTTTCAATATTCCCGTTATCAACGCGCCTGGCTACGAAGCTGATGACGTGATCGGCACGCTCGCGGAGAAGACGGCAGAGCAAGGGCTTAAAGTAGTTATCGTTTCTAACGACAAAGACATGTGTCAGCTCGTACGAGATCCGCTGATCGTTTGCATGCGGCAAAACTCGCAAGTCGTGAAACGCAAAGAGCCCGTGCCGCCAATAGAATGGTGTGATGAAGCGTGGGTGGAGAATAAGTTTGGTGTAACCGCAGACAAGCTTGTTGACTTGCTCGGTTTGATGGGCGACTCCATCGACAACATCCCTGGCGCACCCGGCATTGGCTCGAAAGGCGCAGTACAGATCATTCAACAGTTTGGGTCGATAGAAAATGCTCTTCAGGGTTGGGAAGCGATAAAGCACAAAACCTATCGTGAGTCCCTCCGCGACAATGCAGATTTGATTCGTCAATCGCGTGAACTTGCACGCATTAGAATCGATCTCGACGTTCCGCTTGATCTCGAAGAGATAAAAACCAAGTCGCCCGACAGAGCGGCTGCGTACGAACTCTTCCATGAGCTCGAGTTTGCCAATTTAAGTCGGGAATATGCCGATGCTGCGGTTGAAGTTAAGCCTTCAGATAGTTCAACCCCGGTGGACTATCGTCGAATAGAAACAAGAACTGATCTGGATAATCTCGTTCGTACCCTATTTGATTCTGAACACTTGGGTGTGGCAGTTGCTGACTCCACTCCTGCGGGAACCGGTGAACAGGGATGCTTCACCGAGTTGGAGTCGACGCAGGGAATCGCTTTCTCCACTAAAGCAGGTTTGTCTGCTTACGTCGATCTTCAAAGATTCGAGGGCGGTTCAGAATCATTTCTGCCGCCGTTGCGCGAGGTCTTGTCGAATGGACTCGTCGAAAAGTCGGTTCATGATCTGAAGCGTGCCGTGGGGCTATTATCGCGTTTCGATATTGAACTGGAAGGCGTTAAAGACGACACGTTCCTCGCCGCTTACCTGCTAGATCCAAACCGGAGTAAGTATGAACTGAATGATCTCGCGCGTGAGGCGCTTGGTCTGGAAAACGGCCACAACCCACCCGCTGACTGGACTCAGGAACAATGGCAAACGGCACGCGCTGCTGATTTAACCGCACAAACCGCGCACGTACTTCATCAACGAATACTCGAAAAGAAACTGGAGACGATCTATTCGGAAGTTGAGCTGCCGCTTGCGCCGTTGCTTTATCGAATGGAGCGCGCCGGATTAAAGGTCGACCCTCGTGTGTTGTCGGAGTTGTCGACGTATCTGGGCCAGGAACTGCACAAGATAACGGTCAAGGTTTACCAGCTCGCGGGCCGAGAATTCAACATCGGATCACCGAAGCAAGTTGGCGAAGTACTTTCCGAGCTGGATATTAATTCCGGCAGAAAGACTTCTACCGGACGAATTTCGACGAGCAAAGCCGTCCTGGAGGAGTTGGCCCAAACTTACGAATTGCCGCGTTTGATAATTGAGTATCGCGAGCTCGATAAACTGAAGAGTGTCTACACGGACGCACTGCCACATCAAATAGCTACGGATGGTCGCATCCACTGCCATTTGAATCAGGCGGTTGCCGCTACCGGACGCTTGTCGTCGAGCGATCCCAATCTACAGAACATACCGATTCGCAGCGAACTAGGTCGCAGGATTCGAAGAGCATTTGTTGCCGAAAAGGGAAACAAGATCATCTCTGCTGACTATTCACAATTAGAACTGCGATTGCTGGCGCACATTACGCAAGACCTCGTAATGCTCGAAGCGTTTCAGAACGGCGAAGACATTCACGCGCGCACTGCCCGCCTGGTTTTCGGAGCCAAGACTGACGAAGAACTGAAAGAGGCGCGACGCTTTGCAAAGATTGTGAACTTCGCTATCGCCTATGCGATTGAGCCGTGGGGCCTTTCGCAACGCGTCGGTATCTCGCGACAGGAAGCGAAGAAGGTAATCGAAGACTATTACAACACTTACAAAGGCGTGCGACGTTACATGGAAGAAGTGCCTGTGCGCGCGCGTGAACATGGATACGTGAGATCGATCTACGGCCGCATTCGTCCGCTTCCGGGAATTACCGATCGCAATGCGAACATACGTAAAGCGGCTGAACGCGAAGCTATCAACATGCCGATTCAGGGCACGGCAAGTGACATCGTTAAAATCGCGATGCTGCATGTGGATGAAGAGTTCAAGCGCTCGGGTTTTGGAGCGCGACTATTGATGCAGGTTCACGATGAGTTGTTAGTAGAAGTGCCGGAAAAGGAAGTCGAAGAGGTTAGCGCGATACTGAAGCGCGAGATGGAATCGGCGGTGAGTCTCGATGTGCCGCTTGTTGCAGACGTAGGTGTAGGCGACAATTGGATGGACGCAAAACCTTAAGTCGTGAATCGTGAATCAAATGTTCACGATTCACGATTCACGATTCGGCAGCGAATTTATGGCAGAGCCCGCAAGACAATCTCCCCCGTCAGACAAGCCCGCGGAAGTTGTTTACCGTCGTGTGCCTTCGCCTGACTCTGAACCTCCACCTGAGTCGCTTCAAGTTCGTGCTCGTGAAATCGCACCCGCGATCACTCCACTTGTGATCGGATTTCTTTTATTGCTGGCACTGATTGCAACGCTGTCTCTGTGGAGCGTGCAAATCATGACCGACGTCAGCTTTGAAGCCCGCAGCCTGGAGGGACAGTACACGGCGCGGCTTAGCCTGTTGCTGAATTTACGGCTCGCCATAACAAAACTCGACAACGAAGCAAGAACAAGGGCTGACATTGAATCGCGCGGCGTATTGAATCCGCCTTTTGAAGTCAGGCTTTTGGGGGCTCGTGATCAAGTGCTTGAGTTCATGGGTCAGCTAGACCGTCCTCCCTTGTCCGAAGATGCTTCGTGGATACAGTTCCGCAATGACCTCCAAAACTACGTGGATATTACGCGCGACATCAGACGTTACAGTCTCGAGGGGTTCCCCTCGTTTCGTACAGTCGATGGTGAACTGAACGATCTGTTTGTGGCGTCTCAAACGCAGCAAGAGCAAATCTTTACTCGCATGCAAGCCGTCGAAGCTGAGGGACGCAGACAGATTCGCATGTGGAGCGTGATTGCGTTGCTGGTTGGTGCATTGGTTGCGATTGGAACTCTCTTGGAAGTGCAACGAAGATTCAAGCAGATGCGCCGTAGCATGTTTGAGTCGCGTCGAGAGCGAGCATTTACCAATCAACTCCTGGAAGGAATGGTAAGCGCCATCGCCGCGATTGATGAGGACGATCGAATTCGCAGTGCGAATGCAGCGTTCTTCAAGATCTTTCCCGGGGCGAGCATTGGTGCATCAGTGCTCGAGCGTTTTGCTTCGGACGACGCGATGAAAATGCTGGCAGCGGCAACGACGACCCGCGTTGCACGAGCCACTTACAGAGGTCGCTGGGTAACGAAAGTCGATAGTGACGAGAAGACGTTTGACGTCTATTCATCGCCGCTGGCAATCAACGGAGATCGCGGACAGATCGTGACACTTGTCGATGCCACTGAAGTAGCAGAATCAGAGCGTACATTGCGGCGCAGCGAATCACTCGCGGCTGTTGGACAGGCAACAACGCAAGTTGCGCATGAGATTCGAAATCCATTGGGAAGCATCCGGCTCGGAGTTTCGATGCTGCGCGATAGCGTTTCAGACAAGGATGCGCTCAACACGATCGAACTGGTCGAACGTGGAATCAAGCACCTCAACAAACTCGTCGTCGACGTCACGCAGTTTTCCCGTCAGAAGGCACTCGAACGCACGCGTGTAGATCTTCGCGACTCACTGGAGCGCAGCATTGACCTGGTATCGGAGCGGATTCGCGAGAAGAACGCGACCGTTGATCGCAAATTCAGCGACGCATCGATTGTGGGTCAATGGGATGCTGATCAATTGCGGCAGGTGTTTGTGAATGTGATTGCCAATGCCGTCGATGCGAGCCCGGAGAATGCTATTGTGAAGATCTCGACCCAGACGTTGAGTGTCGACACTGATGGTGATGCAGCGGCTTCGAAAACTTATGCGAGAGTAATTATTGAAGATCGTGGTAAGGGAATGGATGAAGCGACTCGTGATCGGATCTTCGAACCGTTTTTCTCAACGAAGAAGAGAGGCACTGGGTTGGGCCTGGCGATAGTGAAGCAGATCGTTGAGCACCACGGTGGCCGGATCAGTGTGGCAAGCGAGCCCGGCAGTGGTTCGCGATTTACGATCGATCTGCCTATTAGTCAGTAGTTTGGTTGACCCCCGCTGCGATCCATAACACTCAACTCAGGATCAGAGTGCGACGTACAAAATCATCAGTTCTCAACCTTCAAATGAAATAGCTCAAGCTTTAGTTATCGCAGTCAGGAAGGGCGGTTTACCCGCGCTCAAGATCCACATCACTCAAGCCTCAGATTCAGCAGTCAAAGTACATGGTCATCAGCGCTCAAGCTTCACTGAAACCACTCAAGCTAAGATAGCTGCCCACTCACAAACTCACAAATGCTTTTCTTGCGGCCTCGATTGTTTTCTCAATCGCCTCATCGGTATGAGCCGCGCTCACAAAGGCGGCCTCAAACTGCGATGGTGCCAGGTAAACTCCCTGGTCCAACATAGCATGAAAGAATTTACCGTACCGCGCTCGATCCGCATTGTTTGCTGAATCCCAATTAACAACTGGCTCGTCGGTAAAGAACGTGGTCCACATCGAGCCCACACGATTTGTGACCGTCGAGACTTCTGCCTCGCGAGCGGCATATGCGACTCCATCACATAGCTTTGCCGAAGCACGCTCGAGTTGCTCGTAGATCGATTGGTCGCGCAGGCGACGGAGTGTAATAAGACCTGCAGTCATCGATAGCGGATTACCCGACAGCGTGCCGGCCTGGTAGACCGGACCTGCCGGCGCAACGCTGTTCATCAATTCCTTCGTTCCGCCGTAAGCACCTACCGGCAAGCCACCACCAATGATTTTTCCGAGCGTAGTGATGTCAGGGGTGATTCCGTAGAGTTCCTGCGCTCCTCCACGCGCCACGCGAAATCCAGTCATCACTTCGTCAAATATTAAAAGTGCTCCATTCGTCTTTGTTATTTCGCGGACGGCTTCGAGGTATCCCGGCAAAGGCGGGACGCACCCCATGTTGCCAACCACCGGCTCGATGATGACCGCGGCAATGTCGGCATGAGCGGAAAAAACTTCGCGGAGCTGATCGGCGTTATTGAAAGGAACCGTAATCGTTTCTTCGGCCAGAGGGCGGGGCACACCCGGACTGTCAGGCAAGCCAAGGGTTGCGACACCCGAACCTGCTTTCACCAGTAAGCTGTCGCCATGGCCGTGATAACAACCTTCAAACTTGATCAGTTTCGATCTTCCCGTAACTCCGCGAGCAAGACGAATCGCAGACATTGTCGCCTCAGTGCCGCTGCTGACCATGCGCACCATTTCAATGGAAGGCACAGCATCGATGATCTCTTCAGCAAGCTCGACTTCAAGTTCATTTGGAGCGCCAAAGCTGGTGCCGTTTTCGGTGGCCTCCTGAAGAGCACGAACAACTTCAGCATCGGCATGGCCCAGGATCATCGGACCCCATGAACCGACGTAGTCGATATAGGTCCGGCCGTCGACATCAGTGATTGTTGGACCTTGAGCACTGCGAATGAATCGAGGTGTTCCACCGACACCACGGAAAGCACGCACGGGGGAATTGACACCACCTGGCATTAGCTCCACGGCGCGAGCGAATAGGTCTTCTGAGGATTTGTGAATTGCGGGCTGCTGTTTCATGTTGGATATGTTCGGTGCGCTTTAGCCGGTCGTCAAGTTACAAGACCAGTACCCATTCAGTACCGTTCGCGGTAGCGGATGGCCATGACTCAAGCGACCGGAAGTACAAGTGTGGCGTGCGTCATAGCCATCCGCTACCGCGAACGGTACTGAATACGTTGCCACAGCGTTCCAGAGTCTCGGTAAATGCGACGACAAACTGGAGTGTATCGGACACTGGTGTTTCTGGCTGCTTGCCACACTGCGTTGACGTTCAAGCAAAAGGACGCCAGCACTGGCCGACGCCCTTTCTAGTTCGCTGCTGCCGCTTCTTACTGCAAAGAGACATCATCAATGCGGAAAATCGTCGACAATGTGATGTCATTCGTTCCACGGAACTGAATACGAACGGTTTGACCGGCAAAGCTGCTCAGGTTGTAAGGCCCTCGCAACACGTACACGCCGGCTGTACCTTTGTTCTGATTACTGAACGTTGCCAGCGTAGCCAGCAATGTTCCACTTGTGTTTCTCACTTCAATAAACAGACGGTCGAATACGGCCGCTCCCGTTGCTTCGTTCGATGTGATGTTGAGCCAGAATCTCAGATTCGAACAACCGGGCGGAACGGTAACGGTTTGATAGAGCGTACCGCTGCTGCTATTTACGCCGTTGATAATCATGTACCCAACGCCGCTATGCGGGAACGCTCCGGTACTGCGAACAACCTGACCACTGAGAACCCAGGGCGCACTGCCGCTTTCGAATCCTGGATTCGTCAGAGCATTGGAGCAACCCGTTATAGCGCCGTTTTGCGTGACGGTGACATTAATTCCTGCGATCGTCATTGAGCCACTTCGGCTACTGGGCGACGTGTTCTCTGCAACGGAGTAGTTCACTATTCCATTACCGCTTCCGCCCGCTCCAGAGTTAATGGTGATGAAGCTGTTGTTGCTTACCGCAGTCCAATCACAACCAGCACTGGTGGTGACGTTGACGGTGCTTGTTCCGCCGGCAGCCGTGAAGCTCGCGTTAGTTGGGCTAACAGAGAAAGTGCACGTGCCGCCACAATCTGCTGGAACATCTGTGGCTGCAGTGTGTGTTGTGCCGTCGTTGCCAACAGCAGAAACGCCCATGCCGTGTCGCGCGAATACCGTCCAGATTGCGCAACGGTTCGCTCCGGCGTTCAAATCTTGATCAGCCTGCAAAATTCCATCGCGCGCGTTTAAGAAGGAAGGGCGATTGGGTGTGAACTTCATTCCGTGAAGCACTAATCGGTCGGAAAGCGCTGCGCCGAGTTGTGTCCGCAAATCCCAAAGCGTCGCGGCCCAAACCTCACCGTCGCGGTGAACTTCAAAACCGCCGGCCCCAACGTCTGCATAAGAGTCGTGTACCGCTGCGGCCGGAACTGTGTACGCCGCTCGCCGAATACCGTTTGGATTGTTCGTGACGTATTCACCAACGGCGCCGTCGTCGTTGATCGTCGTCGCCCAATAGTCAGACCATCCTTCGCCCATCGCGCCCGACTGTGTTCCACTCAATGCGGTACTACCGTTGCCTATGAGCCGGTTCGAAATACCGTGTCCGTATTCGTGAAACACGACGTCTCCGTCAACCGAACTATCACGATCGGGATTTGGAGAAGTAAATAGAAACTGTTGCATGCGCGGACGAGAGCCGTCAGGCGGTGTTGCGAAGTTGGCATTGTTTGTACCGGACCCGTCCTGAGCTTCGGCGCGAACCGAGTCGTTTCCTAGTCCGCCGCGTCCGAAATTGTCGACCTGGAAGTTGCGAGCACTCTCGGTAAACCCTAAACGGTACGAGAAGTCGTGCATGATGTTGTTGTAATAAAAAAGATTCGTTACAACTGCCGCCTGCTGCGTCCGTGGGTCAACTGCGGTTGAAAACGGGAATGTAAAGTCCTGGTTCGCAGCCGATGCGTGGCCGTTAGAGAGACCGGAGCCGTTGTTAGGATCCGGCGCATTGTTGGCGTCACTGTCGAGATACGCCTCGACGTTGTTGCCGGTAGTTACAGTCGAAGTTCCCATCCAGCCCGCGGCGGTGTTGATACTCGTGTCACCAACAAACGAAACGAGTAGTCTCGCGCCCTTGTCTGGCGCTTCGGTATAAACCGTTCCCTGTGCTTCAAACACATAAATGTTGTGACGCAACAGCAGTTCTCCGCTTTGCGCGTCGACAAGGATTTCGTACCACTCTTCCGGACCAATTTCCGCGTAAATGTGCCAGGCTAGTCGCGACTCATTACCAACGCGGACCACATTCAATTCCGAAGTTATCTCTTCGAGTCCGAGATCGAGCGGATTCGCGAAACGTGCGGTGTCCCCTCTCGCAGCGCGTGACTGTGTTTCCGCAAAGGATGGAAACACCGTTCGGCCGCAGTACTCCAAAGCCGCAGCAATGGCCTTCGGTTCACTCAGGCCCGCTTTTAGTTTTGCAGGCGGCTGATCGACGAGAAAACCTTCGCGCACATTGAGCACCTGCCCGTACTTATTAACGACAACCTGAACCTGACCTTCGAAGACCTTGTAGCCGCCGACTGTCTGCACGTAGTCGACAAAGGTGGTGCCGTGATCATTGTCTTCTTTCGTCACTTGCAGATTTGTGACGTCAGCAGTCGAGAGCGCGAACAGTTCGTTATGAGTTTTGAGGAACCCGCGAGCAATGTTGTCAACGAAATCAGATCGCGGCTCTGACAAAGCACCGCCGTCGACGAAAAGGTTTTTCATCGCGCCCGTATCGTTAACCACTGCGCGCAGGTTGTGCTTGTCTTCCGCGTCTAACTTCGCGCGAAACTGCTCGACAGCAGACGCTCTTGCATTAGACTTACTACTACGCAGCCCTTGCTGTTTGATCGCTGTCGACGACACATCTTCATCGACAAACTCACCTGTATCGCCGAGCCGAATATCGAAATCCGGCAGCGTTCGAGTGTTAACCACTCTTGGTTCAGTTCGGACATCTTGACGTTGGGCCTTTTGTGCGCCCGATTTTTGTAAGGGAAACAAAGAGGCGACTGCACACGCAGCACCGAGAAACGCCAGCACTAGGATCTTCCGCATCGTTCATGCCTCCAATTAGCAGAGTTTGAGGTAGGGCATCTGTGGCTTGCCGGGAACTTGAAAGGAAGTTGTCAGGTTTGCACAGGTGAACATGCCCTAGCGCATTAATTGTTCGAACCATCTCGCGTAATGAAGCGCTTGATGGCACGGGGCTGATTACAAGTTATCCAAACGTCGGGAGCGTTTGCTGGGCTAGTTATCCAAGTTGTGTGTATCGGCGAGGGAGGAGCCGACAGTACCAGATTTGATTACTGAATGTAAATCAAAGTTATGACACTATAACCGTGAGATTGAGCCCGACTTTATTCAGCCTGGGAAGCCTTCTCTGGCCATCACTCGCTTCGCCTGGGCCACGTGTCGTTGATCGTGCGCGACGATGATCCGGTAAGCATCGAACAAGCTATACGTCACGAAACTCAGGACCGGTGAGGTGATAATGACCTGCCGCAGATTCAATTCGCGAGTTGATTTCATGAGCTCACTGATTTGCTTCTGCTGTGTCTCGAATCGCGAAACGATATCCGCTGGGATCTCGCTGTTCGCTGGCTGGAAATCTCTCCCTGCTTTCAACTTTCGCTTTGTTTCCGGCTTAACCGCGTTGAGAACAAGTGAGCCAAAGACACCGGGTAACACCGGAAGTCGCTCCTTGAGCGATCGTTTGTATTCACCTCGGTTGATCTTATTGAAGATCGGAATGTAGCCATGATTCGAAGTAATGAGATGTTCCAGACACTGTGCGACACTCCATTCAGAAGCTGATGGTTTCCAGTTCAACTGTTGTGTCGTCAGTTGTCCGAAAGTCGACTGCGCGTCTGTTGACACAGCGTCGAGTTGGTCGATGAGTTGCGACAGCTCCTGGTTCATCACGCGGTATTTAGCACAGACCGTAAGAAGACACAACGCATCACTAGCGCACGCGCGACACCGCTTCCTTCGGCTCAATGGTGATAGATTTGAAGGTCGACATGCGAACGAGTCCCGGCGCCGCGCCTTTTGGTTTTGAGAGGAATTTGCGCGGAGTGTAATGAACGACGACTTTGGTGTCGTCCCCAGCCTGACTAAATTTGCCGGCCAGTTGAGCAGCCTCGATCATCGTGCGCTGGGGAATCTCTTTGCGAGTGGGATTTCTAACGATCACGTGCGAGCCCGGATAGTCGGCTGCATGCAACCAGAGATCATTCGGACGCGCGATACGAAACGTCAGGTTGTCGTTATCGCGCGCAGCCCGGCCGACAAGGATCTCGTAACCATCAGTCGATACGTAATGACGAACGCCGGGAAGTCTTGTCGGCTCGGCTTGCTTGAGAGGCTTCTTAGTTCCCGTTCTAGTTTCCGAATCGAGATCGTTCAACGCCGCTTCATCACGTCCTGCAATAATCTTATCCAGTTCATTTTGCTCTTTTTCGAGATTTACCAACTCCGTATCGAGTAGAGCCAACCGTTCAAAGATCTCTTCTCGCGCTCTTTTGGCCTTGGTGTATTGCCGGAACCTTCGTGCCGCTTCTTCCTGAAGTGAAGTGTTCTCATCGACTTCGACTGAGATCGTTGGTGTCTCTTCACTGTAGTAATCCTTGATCTCCACAGTATTGCCGCGGCGGATTGCGGTCCCGAGATTTGCCAATAGCAAATCTCCAATTCGTTTGTGCCCTTCTGGATCGCCATGGGTCGCTAAGTCGCTTTGTAGATTGGTTACGAGGTTTCGTTTCTGTCTGAGTCGTTGCTGGAGTCGGCCACGTAGACTCTTTGCCCTTGTCTCCCACGCCTTCAACGCATCAAGTTCGGCGAAATAAGCATCCGCCGAAGCGGAAGGCGATTCACCGATTGAGAACGTCATCTCTGCGTGCGAACCCTCAGGATGAGAAGGCGGAGCTTGATAGACCTCTCCCGCATTTTGACCTTGACCTTTTGGAGGACGCAGCGTATCGACAACACGAGCCGTGTTATCCAGCAGAAGCAGATTCGCAGCCTTTCCCGTTAACTGACATACCAATCCCCATTCTGATTGATCGTCTGACCGAAAGCCCATGTGCACAATTCGATCGGTCGGTACCTTCAGGATATCGATCAGTCGTGCGTTCGCGAGCTTAGAGCGAAGGATCTGTGAGAAGGGTTGGTGCGGGGTAGACGATTTTTCGAGTTCTTTAAGACGACGCTTGATGAGAAACAGTCGAGGACTGGAAGGATCGACACTGACGTAAAGGAATTCGCCCTTCAGACCGAAATCAATGGCGATGGATAAGGGGCCGAGTTGGAAGATCTTTCCGAGAAACCTGCCGCTTAGGATTGGACGGAGTTCGGCAACAACTTCGCTTATCAGCGTTTCATGCATTGCGTAGTGGATTATAGGACCTATAGGACTTATAGGGCCTATACCGAAGAGACGACAAACTAGATCGAGGCCTAGACCTTGATTACTGCGGTGCGTGTGAGGCGGTCGTGCATTGTTTCGCCCTCCCGGCTAATCAATGCGTAGAGGATGCCCAGCCCGGCAATCGTCAACGAGATTAGATAGAAGAAGGCGCGTCCTGCTGATTGACCGCCAGTTGGAATTAGTCCGGTGCGAATGTCGATAACTCGCATAGAGAACATGCGCATGGCCCAGGTTCGTCCGGTCATTCCAATTGAGAGAGTGAAATACAAAAACGTAAACACAACGGAAGCGCCAATCAGAATAGCTAGCGGACGGATCTCTGTCAGGTCCCCGCCTTTCCAATACAACGCCAGGCCAATCGGCGAGGCTATGAGCGCGCACGTAAGTAGATCAAACAATCCGCACATCAGACGACGAAACGCGGAAGCGCGGTTACTGGCAACTTCATCTACTCGGAGAGTGCGCGCAATCGAATCGAGATAGTTGAGCGCAGGATCATTCGGGTCATCGACAATCAAACGCTTCGGTGGGCGCGGTGCATCGACTTTAACTTCAGCAGTCTCAACCGGCGGAACGACGACGAGGCTGTGTGTCTTCTCAGGCTTTGTCTCTACTGGTTCGATTTCGCTCGTCGATGGTGAAGCGAGTGTTAACTGAGTCGCGACTGAAGGAGCAGTTTCATTGATGTCGGGCACTGCTTCATGAACCTCCAGAGAAGGTGCGTAAGCAATCGCTGTTGCAGCTTTCCCACGAACATGGTGAAAGCCTTCCGGTGGAGCTGATTGATTCGCACGTTCAATTCGCTTTAAAGCTGCGGCAACTAACGGATTGATTGCCGGAGCCTCCGTTTGTGGCAACAATTCCAACTGCGGTATACAAGAGACTGCTTCAGCTTGCTGACGTTCAGCTTCGGCTGCCTCGCGCGCGGCCTCTCGTGCTCTACGTTCCTGAACTTCGCGAACGCGAACGCTTAATTCCTTACGCCATTCCGGAACAGAAGGTCTCGAAACGCCTGGAAACTCTATTAAGGTTGATCTATGTATGGGTTGGGATCCGTCCGATTGATTGTGAGAAGCGACGAGCTCCGGGGCGTGACCGCATTCGATGCACAATTCCGAGTTGTTGTTTGTCGCGCCGCACGAGGGACACTGCATTAGAACTGCCTCCGGGGAACGTACGGACGGAGGCATAACAAGCGTAGCGCGCCCCCTCCGCCGCTTCGCAATCGGGACGCATCCTATCAGGAAAAACTTTAAGTGGTCAATTAGAAAATAAAGCAGGCGTTGAAGTTGTCGTGTTCAGCTCGGTGGGATTGTTGTTGCTCGACAGAGCTATATGACCGCTGTGCACTAAACGCGGACGATCGTTGTGGCGCGAAACTTTTGCGGATCTAAAGAGGGGTGCGTCCAGCGAAGCCAGCGTCGAGATCGTGCCACCACTCGACCTCGTCGCCTTCGCCCATTTGCCAACAAAGAAGAACCATGCGTCCATCGCGCAGTGAGGGAAAGTCGACCAAGCCGCGTTCGAAGTCCTTCAGCTGAACGCCTAACGCCTCGAGATCCGCGAGCGCCAAAGTGAATTGCGACAGCACAGCGGCGTAGTGCACGCCTTGATCGATTCCCCCGCCTCCATGCTCAGCCGCCTCGGCTGCTTTCTTCGCACCATCTCGGTAGCGTGAGACCGCTTTGTGTGATCGCTGGATGCGGCTGACGATTTTTTTAACGCTCGGGAGTAAAGCGTTAGCTTCGTCGACCGTGAATAATTTGATTTCTGGTTCGTCTGACGCCATCAGTGGTCGTCCGTGATTCTAATGAATTCGGTTGCAGCGTCAAATTCAGCGGCTTCCTCTTCGATCTCAGCCTGAATGACAACACGCATCGCAGCTTCGAAACCATTAGGTGATTCGGTTTGGAGCGACTCAGGCAGATAGTGGCTGGGCTCGTGCAGGTCGCGTTCGTCGTAGCGTTGACCATGGGAGATCTCTTTTCGAACCTTGTCTGCCATTTCCCCCAGATCAATGAAGTAATCGGCCACGTCGATCAACTTCGGCGCGGTGTTTGACCTAAATCCGGCGACTTCTACGCGGCACCCTTTGTACGCAACGGCATTGACGGCGTAGACAAAGTCTTCATCGCCGGAAACAAGCACGGCAGTGTCATAACGGCCGGCTAGCGACAACATATCGACAGCAATCTCCACGTCGAGATTGGCTTTTCGACTGCCGTCGTAAAACGTCTTTAGCTCCTTTTGCACTACGCGGAAACCGTTGCGCCGCATCCATAGCAAGAATCCTTGTTGCCGTTCAGCGCCGGTATCGACGCCCGTGTAGAAGAATGCGCGAAGCAGGCGTCCGTCGCCGAGCAACACTCGCAAGAGTTTGTTGTAATCGATGTCGAGATTATGGAAACGGGCGGCGTGAAACAGATTATTACCGTCGATAAATACAGCGACGCGTCCGCGATGGCCGAGTTGCCAGGATGTATTGTTCGTGGGTTCAAAGTTGTTCATAACTGGTGCGCTTGATCTCCCCCTTTGTTCGTTGCCTTAGAATGCTGATTTGTTCTTTTGAGGTCAAGCGGGGGTGTGTGACGTGTTTGTAGGGAACTGACACTAGAAATTAGCTCATCGTATTGGACCCGGCGATTACTTCGCCTGACATGGCGTCGAGATATATTCTCTTCACGACACTGTTTGGAGTGTCGATTTCCCACGCCAGGTGCAGTTCGAGCTGGGGCTGCGTTCGGGAGGGTAACGCGTAGATCACGAGTTGTTTTGCCTCAGCCACTTCATTCGCACCCAACGAAAACGTTCGCTGTTGTCCGGTTGCGTCCGTAACACTCAAAGGCTTGCTCTTGATCTGTTTGACTGCATCTTCAGGTGTGATTGTCGGAGTTAGATTTGAAATGGCTGCTTGCAACCTGTCTGTGTTGCGTAAGCAGCTGCTCGACAGCTCGATAACCTGACGATTGTTTTTGTTGAATCGAATTGCGAGCTTGCCATAGTCGCCGCGCAAAGCGTATCTAAACGGGCGTTGTTCATAACGTGCGAGCTGCGTATTTGCTGATTCATCCCTGTGCTCGACCAATGAAAGTTGAGCCGGGTCTGCCCCAATCAATGAACGCCACTCATCAATGAAGCGACGCAGCGACTCGCGAATCTCCTCTTCAGTTTGAGTTTCAGCACCAACCTTCGGCAAAAAGATTGGTGTGCTGTGATCCTCCGGTAAAGCCTTTACTGTCGCAGTCAGCGGATCAAGCACAACGTCAGATGCAGTCGGAAGGGCATAGCGTTGAGCGAGTTGTCGCCACGCTAATCGAGCGTCTTCCTGGTTGTTTGTTTCTTCGAGTGCTACAACTGGATAAGGCGGAGCATTCGATCGTGGTCCATTTGGATCGGGCGGTTGTAGCGTAGAGCAGGCTGCGCCAAACAAGAACGTCAAGAACGCCACGAGCGATATCAAGCACAATCGACCTGTTTTGTTTGTTCTCTTCCGTCGCATTAGCCGCATTATCTGACCAGTGATGTTTGAACCCGTCGTATAATCGAAACCTTTGGAGGCGATGTTGCCTAAAGATAACGAAAACATCTTGCTCTCGCTCGATGGGCCAGTCACTCCATCGCAACCGGAAGGCTTCGCCCCGGAGGAAATGGTTCGTTGCGATGCGTGCTTGCGTGCCAATCCACCAACGAGAGCTGCCTGTTTCTACTGCGGTGCTGCATTACCGGTGACGGAGACCTCTGCACGGTTGCGTCAACCTTCGCTGCTAAGCCCGGGCAACTCCGATCCTGGTTATAACACCATCTTAATCGCTCATGATCAAACGCGAAACAGCATTCAAGAGACCGCCGGGTTACTAAAGTTATCCACAGAAGCTATTGAGAAACTACTTGCGGCGGCCCAATCATTACCAGTTGCCCGCACTGGGACCTTTGAAGAGTCGCAATTGTTAGCAGACCGACTGCGTGATCTTGGTATGCAAACCAAAACAATCTCTGACGAGCAGCTTGGTGTCTTAGAAAGCAACATTATTCGTCTCCGGTCCATTGTGTTTGATGACGAGAAGATAACGGTCCGAGCGTCCGGGCCGGGCGAGCCTCTGGAGATCACCTATCCGGATCTGCTTTTGATGGTGCAAGCGCGGCTGTCGAGGAAGACAACTACCATTAAAGAACTGAAATCCAGAAGGTCGGAAAACGAGATCTTAGAGGCGAGCGAGTTCTACTCAGACGAGTCTGTAATCGATCTCTACTGTTCATCGCGCGAAGAATCCTATCGCATCGCAGCCAACAGTTTCGACTTTTCATGTTTAGGAGAGCAGAAAGCTCTCGTTGTAAACCTGAACATGACCAAGCTCATCGAGGTGCTGAAAGCGCAGGCACCGCAGATGACTATTGATAATGGCTATACCGGTGTTCGGCAGTTGCTCGATCTGGTTTGGGGCGCAGAGAAATCGACGAAGTCAGATGGTTGGCGTCGTGATTCGCCGGGCCGTCTCACTGTGGGTGCAACAACGACCGTCAGCAACGAGAATCAATTCATGCGTTACTCTCGCTTGCGTTACAGACTTCTAACACAACAGTGATCCATGCGAATGAGGAATTCACACCAACGGCGACATCAAACGACTGACCCACGTGTCACTGACGAAAGCAATCGGGGCGGCAACACGAATTTGGTTTACGGGGTTAACGCTGTGGAAGAGGCGCTCCGCGCAGGGCGACGCCAGGTTGAGTCGATAACCATTCTTGAGAGTGCGCGGCCCGATCGTTTGAAACGGTTGATGGATCTTGCGCGCGAAAATGATGTTCCGATTCATCGTGTTCCAAGATTGAATCTTGATCGAGATTTGGTTGACGTAAGGCATCAGGGAGTGGTCGCCAGAATCGCGGCGGCACATTACGCAAATCCAGACGACCTGATCGATTCACTTGCCGCAAAGATTGGAACAGACGATCCGCCGTTGGCCGTCGGCTTAGACGGTATTGAAGATCCGCGGAATATGGGCTCAATTCTACGCACAGCTGAGTGCGCGGGTGTGCATGGAGTTTTCATTCCGGAACGTCGCGCCACGGGGCTAACGGATGTCGTGGCCAAGGTCGCCGCGGGCGCACTGGAATACGTGCCAGTCGCTCGCGTCACGAACCTCGTTCGATTGATAGAGGAGTTGAAAGAACGTAACATCTGGGTCGTTGGCGCAACCGGAAGTGCCTCTCAGCCGTATACAGACTGGGATTGGAACCTTCCGGTCGCGGTTTTTCTTGGTAACGAAGGGCGTGGTCTTCATCGACTGGTAAGCCAGCGGTGCGACGCCCTGGTCAGAATTCCGGTGAATGGACAGATCGAATCGCTAAACGTTGCCGTTGCTGCAGGGATTTTGCTTTATGAAGCGCGTCGACAACGGGCGATGAAAGCTAAAAGGTGAACTGATGTTTTGTCCCAAATGTGCAACCCAGAATCTGGAAGGCGCGAGTTTTTGTCGTGTGTGCGGTGCGAACATTAGCCTCGTGCCTCAAGCGCTTGCCGGCCAGCCTGTACAGTCAAAGGCTGAAGAAACTGAATCAGCGTGCGCACCTTTTTCCGGGCGACGTAGGCGGGGAAGAGAAAGAGAGCTCACTCTGGATCGGGCTTTCAAGAACGTGTTTATGGGTGTCGCATTCCTTCTAGTTGCCATCGCCCTTTCCAAATCGATCGGAGGCGGATGGTGGTTCTGGATGTTGATCCCAGCGTTCTCGATGATGGGAACTGGTGTTGCTCAGTACATTCGTTTGAAGGAGAGCAAAACATCCTTCAATGCACCTCCATCATTCCAAAATCGTGTCGCCGCGCCACCACCTCGAGAGTTTCAGCGCAGGAACACTGGAGAGTTAGTGCCTCCGCCGCCTAGCGTTACCGAAGGAACAACTCGTCATCTCGGTGTCGAGGCAGCGACGAGACACCTGGATGCGTCGGCAGATCGGAAGTAATCGACGACTAACATTGTACGAGGCGATGCGTTAGAGGCTAATGGAGGTCCAACGCATCGCCTCGAGTTGTATGAGATCAAACACCAAATGGATCGATAGCCACACGCGCATTTGTGTCCCTGTCTGTGCTCGGAGTTTTGCTGAGATGGACCAACGCGCAACCCGTGCGTTGGACGTCGCCGACATCATTGAGCTCAGGCTCGATTGTTTGGACGAGCAAGAACTCTCCAAAGCTGCAGATCGAATAACTCAGGTCACCGCCCGCCTGTCGATCCCGGTCATCGTCACACTGCGACCAGCAGAACAGGGTGGACATTCCGATCTAACAATCGAGCAACGCGCAAAGTTCTGGCAGCAGTTATCTCGTTCAAAGAATGTTCTATCAGACGTCGAACTCGAAATGTGCGCATCAACGCCAGATGACGGGTCTAACCTCATTTGTTCCCACCACGATTTCGCCGGCGTCCCCGGAGACATCGATCGACTCTATGAACTGCTCGCAGCCACTCGCGCGCGCATTCTGAAGATAGCTGTAAATGCGACTGACACCGTCGACTGTCTTTCGATATTCCGTTTGTTGGCACGCGCTGAAAATGACGGTACAGAGTTAATCGCGTTGGCTATGGGTGATGCAGGGCTAACGACCCGAGTACTTGGTCCATCGCGCGGCGCGTTCTTGACGTACGGAGCCCTTGAGGAGGATTCAGGCACAGCTCCGGGCCAAATCACCGCTGAACAGATGCGGTCGGTCTATCACATTGACAAGATTGATCGACAAACGCGCGTTCATGGCTTGGTTGGCTCGCCTGTAATGCACTCAATCTCGCCACATGTTCACAATGCGGCTTTCGAAGCCGAAGGCATTAACGCCGTTTACATCCCGTTTGAAGTAAAGAATCTCGAAGCGTTCATTCAACGAATGGTCCAACCAGCTTCGAGGGAAATGGACTGGCAGGTCGGCGGATTAAGTGTCACCGCACCACACAAGCTGGCGGTGATGCAGTATCTCGACTGGATCGACGCGCGGGCAATCGAGATCGGCGCGGTTAATACAATCGTGATCGAAGGCAATGATCTTCTTGGCTACAACACGGACGTCGACGGCTTTATCGAGCCACTGTTGACTACTGTCGATCTAAATGCCGACTCAAGAGTGGCAGTAATCGGTGCAGGAGGCGCGGCGAATGCTGTGTTATGGAGTTTGAAGAAGCAGGGAGTTGAAGTCGTGCTTTTTGCTCGCAACGTTGGGAAAGCACAAGAGTTGGCAGAGAAGTTTGCAGTGACTTGCAAACAGCTCGACGGCGCTGGCTTTAAAGGTTTTGATGTTGTGGTGAATGCGACACCATTGGGAAGTTTCGGCGCACGACAGGCTCAGTCGCCTGCAACATCTGAGCAACTTCGAGGTGTGCGACTCGCCTACGATCTAGTTTATAACCCGGGCGAGACCCGATTCATGAGAGAAGCCGCAGCTGTTGGATGTCAGACTTTGGGTGGAATGGAAATGCTGGTCGCCCAGGCACGGCGGCAATTCAAACTCTGGACAGGGAGGGACGCGCCAGGGGGAGTGATGCATGCCGCGGCGTTGAGAGGTTTGAAGAAGGCGGATGATTAGAAGTTGGACAGGATTTCAGGATTTCATGATTAAGAAAAGGAAACGGGTCGCTCTGACCATAAGGTCCTATCCTGTAATTCTGTAATCCTGTCGCAAGTCTGTATACTGAATTCCTCGGATGAAGTCACAAGATCGCTACAGCAGACAAATTCTCTTCCAACAGATTGGCGAAGAAGGACAACGAAGATTAGCAGCCGCGCGTGTGCTGGTAGTTGGGTGTGGTGCACTTGGTTCGGCTCAAATGGAATCGTTGGCACGCGCCGGAATTGGCCACTTGCGCTTTGTCGATCGCGACTTCGTGGAGTTTTCGAATCTTCAACGGCAAACCATGTTCACCGAACGGGACGCCGAAGAGCGACTGCCAAAAGCGATTGCGGTTGCCAACCACGTTCGCGCAATCAATTCTGAAGTTGAGCTCGAGCCCGAGGTCACCGATGTCAACCATTCAAACATCGAAAGGTTGATTGCTAACTGCGACCTCGTGATCGATGGTACCGACAACTTCGACACTCGCTATCTCATCAATGATGCGTGCGTGAAACATGGAACGAATTGGATCTATGGAGCTGCTGTCGGAAGTTATGGTGTGACCATGACAATCCGTCCGAACAAAACGGCTTGTCTCCGTTGCGTATTCGAAGAAGCACCGCCTGCCGCCAGTGCACCGACGTGCGATACGGCCGGTGTGATTATGCCGATCATCAACGTCGTCGCTGCTGTACAAACAACTGAAGCGCTGAAACTCCTGACAGGGAACTTGAACGACCTGCACAATTCACTTCTTCAGTTTGATGTTTGGCGGAACGAGACGCGCGCCATTAACCCGGGTGGACCAAGAGACGATTGTGAAA
>Ga0157380_10000646_pt1 | contig 21538 bp, 22 predicted proteins | sample S35metaG_FD_119757 | JGI IMG/M metagenome (GOLD analysis project Ga0157380, IMG submission 119757) | Switchgrass rhizosphere microbial communities from Kellogg Biological Station, Michigan, USA - S3-5 metaG | ecosystem: Host-associated > Plants > Roots > Rhizosphere > Soil | place: USA...
CGAGATCCTGGCGTTCCTCGGCGTCGAGCTGCTCGCCAAGGCGCGACTTCGCGCCCTCGAACGTGCCGACGGGGATGATCGCCGCGATCGGTTGCCCGGCGTGGCGCGCGAGCTGGTCCAACACCCACTCCCCGACGCCGTCGACGTCGAGGCGCAGAATGTCATCGACACTCCCCGGCGCGTTCGGCCGGACCTGCCGGTCGAGCATTCGCCCGTCGTGGGACCAAAGGCTGACCTTGCTCAGCGTCTTGCCCAGATCGATCACGATCAAATGTCCAGGGTTCAACGCCGTCCTTCCCGTGACCACTTAGAAACAATCATTATCAATCGAGATTGATCATTTCCAGCGGAAATGTTAGCACCTATCCCAACGTTATTCGCGCATCACGATCAAAGGTAGAACGATGGACGCCCTGACACTCGCTGCCGACACCGCGACTCCCTTCGCCATTCCGGCCAGTCGCTGGGACGAGACGTACGCGGGGACTCTCAGCCCCGCCGAACTTCTCTTGTACCGCTCCAACCTGCTCGGTTCCGACCTGACGGTCACCAACTTCGGCGGCGGCAACACCTCCGCCAAGCTGCAGGAAACCGATCCTCTGACCGGCGAAACGGTCGAGGTCCTGTGGGTCAAGGGCTCGGGCGGCGACATCGGCTCGATGAAGCTCGACGGATTCGCGACGCTCTATCAGGACAAGCTGCTCGGTCTGGAGCGGCATTATGGCGGGCCTGACGACGACGACAAGATGGTCGGCTATCTGCCGCACTGCACATTCAACCTCAACAGCCGCGCGGCGTCGATCGACACGCCGCTGCACTCACTGCTGCCGTTCGCCCATGTCGACCATGTCCATCCCGATGCGATCATCGCGCTCGCCGCCAGCGCGGGCGGCGAAGCGGCGACGAAGGAGATCTGGGGCGGCAGGATCGGCTGGCTGCCGTGGAAGCGTCCGGGCTATACGCTGGGCGTTCAGTTGCGCGATTTCGTTGCCGCCAATCCCGGCGTGGAGGGCGTGATGCTCGCTGGCCATGGCATCATCTGCTGGGCGGACACGGCCAAGGCCTGCTACCAGCATACCGTCCAGCTCATCGCAGACGCGGCGGCTCATCTCAATGCGAAGATGGCGGACCGGTCCGCCTTCGGCGGCCAGCGCGTGGCACCCAATCCCGACCGGGCTGCGATTGCCGCCGACTTGATGCCGCGCCTGCGCGGGCTGATGACCGGCGCGCGCGCCAAGGTGGGCCATTATTCGGACGATGCCGAAGCGCTGGAGTTTGTCGGCTCGGCGGAGTTCGAGCGCCTCGCCGCGCTCGGCACCTCCTGCCCCGATCACTTCCTCCGGACCAAGATCGCGCCAGTGACGCTCGATCCCGCGCGCCTGACCGACGACGCCTATCTTGCGGAGAAGATCGCCGACTATCGGGCGATGTACGCCGCCTATTACGACCGCTGCAAGCGCGCCAACAGCCCGGCGATGCGCGATGCCAACCCCATCGTGGTACTGGTGCCCGGCGTGGGGCGCATCACGTTTGCCGCCGACAAGACCACCGCGCGCCTCGCCGGTGAGTTCTATGGCAACGCCATCAACGTGATGCGCGGCGCGGAGGCGATCGGCAGCTACATCGCGCTCGAAGAGCAGGAAGCGTTCGACATCGAATATTGGCTGCTCGAGGAAGCCAAGCTCCAGCGCATGCCCAAGCCCAAGCCGCTCGTCGGCAAGATCGCGCTGGTGACCGGCGGCGCGGGCGGCATCGGCGCGGCGACCGCCGCACGGCTGATGGCTGACGGGGCTTGCGTCATGCTGGCCGATCGCGATGCCGCCGCGGTCGCGGAAGTCCGCGACGGCTTCGCCCGGCAGTTCGGTAAGGACGTGGTCCGCGCTGCGGTCTGCGACGTGACCGACGAACTGCAGGTACAGGCCGCGTTCGACGCTTGCGCGCGCGAGTTCGGCGGCCTCGACATCCTGGTTGCCAATGCAGGCATCGCGTCATCAGCGCCGATCGAAGAGACGACGCTGGCCCTTTGGGATCGCAACTATGAGGTGCTGGCGCAGGGTTATTTCCTGACCGCGCGCGCGGCTTGGCCGCTGCTCAAGAGGATGAAGGAACAGGGGGGCGCGTCGGTGGTGTTCATCGGATCGAAAAACGCCGTGGCCGCCGCAACCAACGCCAGCGCCTATGCGTCGGCCAAGGCGGCGGCGAACCATCTCGCGCGCTGCCTGGCGTTGGAAGGCGCGCCCGACGGCATCCGCGTCAACATCGTCAATCCCGATGCGGTCATCAAGGGCAGCAAGATCTGGGACGGCGACTGGCGCAAGGAACGGGCCGGCGCGTACGGGATCGATGCGGGCAGCGAGCTGGAGGCGCATTATCGCAACCGCTCGATGCTCAAGCGCGATGTCCTGCCGTCCGACATCGCCGAGGCGGTCTATTTTCTTGCTTCCGACATGTCGGCAAAGTCGACCGGCAACATGATCAATGTCGATGCGGGCAACGCGCAGGCGTTCACCCGCTAATTGGGTTCGTCGCCATCGCGCTGACATGCGGCGGGATGGCGGACGGCGAAGGAGAGAGATGAAAGGCTTGCTTGCCATCGCGGCTATGGTGTCGCTTTCCGTACCCGCGTCGCTCGCCGCCGCGCCCGATGCCGTGCAGGCCGTCGCTGTCGTCGGACCCGACGATGGACAGATGCCGCTGCGTCCGGTGGAGCGGCAGGCGGCGCCAGAAGCAGAGAATTGGCGTATGGTTCCGGGCGAGGGGCGCTCGGTTCGCAACGTGACCGTACCCACGCTCACGCCTATGCTGCCCGACCCGGCGAAGGCGACGGGCGCGGCGGTGATCGTGCTGCCCGGCGGCGGGTTCATGGCGCTGTCCATGGATCATGAAGGATACAAGGTAGGCCGTTGGCTCGCCGACCGCGGCATCGCCGCGTTCGTCCTCAAATATCGCCTGATTCCCACGCCGCCCGATGACAGGGCGGCGATGCAGTTCATGGCGCAGCGCCTTGCCGCCGCCGTGCGCGGCACCGAGCCGGGCGCGAAACTCGAAAAGCCGGAGGTCACCGACGATGCGCTGGCGGCGCTCCGGCTCGTCAGGGAGCGGGCAGGTGGCTGGGGTGTCGATCCGGCGAAGGTCGGGATGATCGGCTTTTCGGCAGGCGCGATGACTGCGCTCAACGTCGTCCGCGCCACACCGCCCGGCGAGGGTCCGGCATTTTTCGGCTATATCTACGGTCCGCAGGATGCCGTCGCGGTGCCGGCGGGCGCACCGCCGCTGTTTGACGCGATCGCCATGGACGACCCGCTTTTCCCCACCAGGGGCTTCGGCATTGTCGAGGCATGGCGTGCCGCGAAGCGCCCGGTCGAGCTGCACGCCTATCAGAAGGGCTATCACGGCTTCGGCGGCCTCGGCCGTCCCGGCACCAGCACGACGCTGCTGATGGAGGAATTCCACAGCTGGCTTTCGATGAACCGTTTTCTCACCGCCTCAGACAGGAAGTGACCGCCATGATCCAGAATCCGCCCATTTCCGCCGACCTGATAGCAGAAGCCAATGCCCGACACGCCGATGCGCTTGCTGAGGATTATGACGCGCTCGGCCGCAAGCTGGCGCGTGGCGGCGTCGCCATCGACGCCATCAAGGATCGCGTCGCGACCTTCTCCGTCGCGGTGCCGAGCTGGGGCGCGGGGCGCGGAGGCACCCGGTTCGCCAAGTTCCCGATCGCTGGCGAGCCGACCAACATTCACGAAAAGCTGGAGGACTGCGCGGTCATCAACCAGCTGAGCCGGGTCACGCCGCGCGTGTCGCCGCATTTCCCCTGGGACAAGGTGAGCGATTACAAGGCGCTGCGCGAGGAAGCGGCGAGCCTCGGCCTCGGCTTTGACGCGGTCAACTCGAACACCTTCCAGGACCAGCCGGGCCAAGCCTTTACCTACGCCACCGGATCGCTGTCCTCGACCGTCGCTGAAACGAGCGCGCAGGCAGTGGCGCACAATATCGAGTGCATCGAGATCGGGCAGCAGCTCGGATCGAGCGACCTGACCGTCTGGGTCGGCGACGGCACCAATCTGCCGGGCCAGCAGGATCTCGGACGTAGCCTTGACCGCTATCTGGAAGCGGCGGCAGAAGTCTATGCTGCGCTGCCCGACGGGTGGCGGATGCTGCTCGAGCACAAGATGTTCGAGCCCGCATTCTACTCGTCGGTCATTTCGGACTGGGGCAGCTCGATCCTCGTTGCGCAGCAACTGGGCGACAAGTGCAAGTGCCTCATCGATCTCGGCCACCATGCGCCGAACACCAATATCGAGCAGATCGTCGCTCGCCTGCATCGCTTCGGCAAGCTCGGCGGCTTCCACTTCAACGACAGCAAATATGGCGATGACGATCTCGACAGCGGCAGCATCAATCCGCACCAGCTGTTCCTGATCTTCAACGAGCTGGTCGAGGCGGAGCTGAACCCTCGCGACGGTTTCAACCCCAGCTACTTGATCGACCAGTCGCACAACGTGACCGATCCGATCGAGTCGATGCTGTCTTCCGCCGAAGCAATCACCACCTGCTTCGCCAAGGCGTTGCTCGTCGACCGCGAAGCGCTTCATGCCGCTCAGGAAGCGAATGACACGATGATGGCATTTCAGGCGCTGCGCCGCGCCTACAACGTCGATGTCGCGCCGATCCTCGCAATGGCGCGCGTGGAGGCGGGAGGCGCTTTCGACGTGCTCGACACCTATCGCGCGAGCCAGTGGCGGACCCGCAAGGCGCAGGAGCGCAAGGCGGTGGGTCTGGGCGCGGGAATAGTCTAGGTCCGTCGTACGAACCACAAGAGAGGCGGTACCGACGCCGCCTGGATGAAGCCGGAGCAAAGGACATATGGCTATACCGTCACCCATGGCCGCAACGGCGGGCACGAAGGGGCAGGGCGTTGCGGGACGCGGTATCGTGGTGGCGGTGGTGGCGCTGTTCTTCCTGTGGGGTGGGCTCACCAGTCTCAACGACATCCTGATCCCCAAGCTCAAGGGGCTGTTCTCGCTCTCCTATACCGAGGCGATGCTGACCCAGTTCGCCTTCTTCACCGCCTATGCGGTGATGTCGCTTCCGGCGGGCGGGCTGATCAGCCGCATCGGTTATGCACGCGGTATCGTCCTCGGGCTGGGTCTGATGGCGGCGGGGTGCCTGTTGTTCATTCCGGCGGCGGGATCGGGTCTTTACGTGACCTTCCTCGGCGCGCTGTTTGTGCTGGCAAGCGGCATCACGGTGCTTCAGGTCGCTGCCAACCCGCTGATCGCCCATCTCGGCGACCCTGCGACTTCGCACAGTCGACTGACGCTGGCGCAGGCATTCAATTCGCTGGGAACCACGCTGTTCCCGCCGGTAGGCGCGGCGGTGATCCTCGGTTCGTTGAGCACCGTCGACCCGGCCACGCTGACGCCCGCCGCGCGCAACGCTTTCGAGGCGGAAGAGGCGGCGGTCATCGGCCATGCCTATCTGGCGATCGCCTTAATCCTCGTCCTGATGGCGCTGTTCTTCTGGGTGCGGCGCCGGCAAATCCATGTCGACGAGGCGGATGTCGCGACGGGGCTGGGCGGCGCGGCGTCGCTTCTCGGCAACCGCCGCCTGATGGGGGCGGTCGGCTGCATCTTCCTCTATGTCGGCGCGGAGGTCGCGATCGGCTCGATGCTGGTAAACTATCTTGCGCTGCCCGGCGTCCTGGGGGTGTCGGAGCAGGCGGCGGGTGGTCTGGTTGCCTTGTACTGGGGCGGCGCGATGGTCGGCCGCTTCGCCGGAGCCATTGCGCTGCGGTATGTGCGCGCCGGACTGCTGCTCGCGCTCATGTGCTGCGGCGCGGCGGCGCTTGCGAGCCTGTCGGCGGTGTCGGCGGGGATGCTGGCGGCGGGCGCGATCCTCGCGATCGGCCTCATGAACGCCATCATGTTCCCGACGATCTTCAGCCTGGGCGTCGAGGGGCTGGGCGAGCGAACGCCGCAAGCGTCGGGCCTGCTGTGCATGGCCATCGTCGGCGGCGCGATCATCCCCCTGCTCGTCGGCATGCTCGCCGATGCGACCAGCCTCTCGGTCGCGCTGGCGGTGCCGGTCGCCTGCTACCTTTTGATCGCGCTCTATGGGTGGGCGGTGCGCGGCTCTGCCGGCTGACCGGGCTTTGCCGCGCTGCACTGCTGCCGGTATTTCTGCGGGGAAATGCCGGTTGCCCGTCGGAAGGCGCGTGCGAAGCTGTTGGCGTGCGTGAAGCCTGAGGCAAAGGCGATGTTCTTGATCGGCTGATCGCGGTCGGCCAGCATCCCGCGTGCCCGCTCGACCCAATAGTGCTCGACATAGCGCGCCAGGCTGGTCCCGGTCAGCGCCATGAACTGCCGGTGCAGGTGCCGCGCGCTGATCCCGCACAACGCCGCCAGTTCCCGCGCGGTAGGCAGGGCCCCGCCGGCTGCCAGCCGGTCGCGGATGCGGTTGTACTGCCATCCCGTCAGCCGGCCACCCTGCCGCGCCGCAGGGGCCCAGGCGAATAGCCGCTCGACTTCGATGGCGATCAGCCGGGCGAGGGCATCGAGTGCGTCCGCCGACGGGTCGATATTCTGTGTCAGCTCGCGATGCGCCATGCGGAAGAGGGCGCGCAGAGTGCTCGATCGGATGTCGAGAAGGGACTGGAGGAACGCCAGCGAAGGCCGGGGCTGCCGGCGCAGTATCCGCCGCGCCACCTTGTCGGACAGCACGAGGCGGATCACACGGATATGACCGCCTTCACCGCGCCCGTGAACCGTCACGCCGGGATAGCGGATGAACATCGTCCCCATGAAGCAGTGCCGGCCCGGCGCGATCTCCGGAAACTCGGCCGCCGCGTCGGTAGCATAAGGAGGCATCGACATCTCGACCATCATCTCGTCCTCGGACTTGATGAAGTCGATCATGTCGGGCCAGCGCCACTCGACCAGTTCCAGACGCCCGGCGGAGACGGCGGCCTCGTTCAGAACTGCGGGTGTGAAGTCCATGGCCGGCGCGACTCCTCTGGCGCAAACGGTTCTCTATGACCCCTTTGGCTCTTAGGTCGGGTTGGCTTGCGACTCAACCGGCCTGTAAGGCTGCGCCCGATAGAAGGCAGGAGAAGGAGCGAATGAAAGTCATAGCCAATCTCGATGTCTGTCAGGGCCATGCCCGGTGCGAGGACATTTGCCCGGAGGTGTTCGCGACGGACGCCGTGGAAGGCAAGGTCGTCATCAACCAACCCGAATTTCCGCCGGAACTGGAGGAGAAGGTTCGCCTCGCGGTGCGCAACTGCCCCGAAGGCGCGCTGCGGATCGCCAAGGGCGGGGCCGCATGACGACGCTCCAGTGGCAACCAAGCGCGCCGGACCATGTCCCCGCCGATCTGATGGTCGATTTCGATTTCTTTCACATTCCGGACGGCGTGACCGACCCGACCGCGATCTGGCACGGCCTGGCCGGACGCGGGGCCCCGCCGATCTTCTACACGCCGCGCAATGGGGGGCACTGGGTCTTCCTGCGCTATGCCGACATCGTCGAGGGCTATCGCAACCACGAGATGTTCTCGACCCGCGGCGCGCAGGTGCCGCCGATCGAGCCCTATCCCGTTCTGCAGCCTAATGGCGTCGATCCGCCGCAGCATGACGTGTTCCGCAAGCTGCTGGCACCGATGTTCACGCCGCTCGCCGTCCGCCGCATGACCGAGGGGCTGCAGCAGCGTGCCGAAGGGTTGATCTCCGGCTTTGCCGGCAAGGGCGGATGCGATTTCGTCAAGGATTATGCCGCGAAGTTTCCGACCGGCACGTTCCTGGACCTGTTCGGCCTGCCAGAGGAGCGCCTGCCTGAGTTCCTGCGCCTGTCCGACACCTTCTTCCGTTCGTCGGACCCGGACCTACGCGCCGCCAATCTGAACGAAATCTATGCCGTTCTGGAGGAGTTGTTTCGCGAGAAAGCGCGTAATCCCGGCAACGATATCGCCAGCGCCCTCGTTCAGGCGCGCGATGCTGACGGCAAGCAGCACACATGGGAAGACATCATCAATTGCGGCTTCCTGCTCTTTGTGGCCGGCCTCGATACGGTCACCAACACGATGACCTATGTGTGGCGTTATCTCGCGACGACGCCAGAGGCGCGGCAACAGTTCCGCTCGCGTATGGACGATCCCGCAGCGTTCATGAACGCTATTGAGGAGCTGATGCGGATCAACGCCGTGTCGACGATCAGCCGCCGCGTCACGCATGATTGCGAGTTCAAGGGCGTGCAGTTCCGCAAGCACGACCGCGTGATGCTGCCAAACACGGTCGCCAATCGCGACGCGAGCGTGTTCCGCGATCCGCAGGCGATCGATCTGGACCGGACGGTGAATAACCATGTCACTTTCGGCGTCGGCCCGCATCGCTGCATCGGATCGCATCTCGCCAAGCGCGAGATCATGATCTCGCTGCAGGAATGGCTGCGCCAGATACCCGACTTCCGGCTTGCCGACGAACCCGGGTCGGCCTCCGTTTTCGGGGGACCCGTAATGGGCTTCGAGACGCTGAAGCTGGTCTGGTGACGGTTGGGTGCAGGGATCGGTCCTTGCCGCTCCCGCACCGTGTCAAGACCCGCAACGCACACCGCCATTCCGCCGCCCATCTCCCGCGCCATCGCCCGGCGTTCCTCCGGCGGCCGCGATTTGAGCGCGATGTCCTGTACGTCGAGGTGGAAGCTCAGCCCGCCCTGCCGGTAAGGAAGGCGAGCACCGTTGCCTCGAATGCGTCCTTCGCCTCGATCATCGCCCAGTGGCCGCAGCGGGGGAAGACGTGCAGCGCTGCGTTGCGGATCATGCGCAGCGGCAGCAGCGCGCCGTCGAGCGGGTTTACCTTGTCGTCGCGACCCCAGCAGAGCAGCGTGGGTGCCTCGATCCGCGCCAGATAGTCGAGCCGCTGCGCGCCCTCCGCCCCGTAGTTGAGACCGGTGATGAAATCGAGCCCTGCGCGGGTGTACATCTTGCGGCTCGATTCCATCGTGACCGGATCGAGCGCCTGCGCCAGCCGCGTCTCGATCAGCTCTTCGGTCACGAACGCCTTGTCGTACACCATCGAGTGCAGCCACATGACGAGCTTCTCGCGCGTCGGGTCCTCGACGAAATCGACGAGGCGGCTGAGGCCCTCGGTCGGGAACTGCGAGGTGATCCAATAGCCGACGCCGCCAATCGTTACCAGCCGGTCGATACGGTCGGGGTGCTTCGCCGCGAAATGGCCGCCGACGATGCCGCCATAGCTGTTGCCGATGACATGCGCCTTGTCGATGCCAAGCCCGTCGAGCAGCGCGAGGGTTGCGGCCACCGCGACCTGGACCGGGTCGCCCGCAACCGGGTCGCTCTTGCCATAGCCCGGCGCGTCGATGATGAAGGTGCGGAAGTGCCGGGCGAAGGCGGGAAGGTTGTCGCCGAAATTGGCCCAGCCCGACACACCGATGCCCGAACCGTGCAGCAGGACGAGGGCGGGGCCGGCCCCTGCTTCATGATAGTGGACCTTGCCCGTCGCGGTTTCGAGAAAGCGGCTGGTCGCGTCAAAGCTGAGGTCGGTCATGGTCCACGCTCTCCATCGGTTTTCGTAGATATGGGCCGTTGTTACTGTGCCGACCGGTGGTCGGCAACCGTTTAGCCGCCCTGTTTGCGGAGTATCAGACCGCAGCGGGATCCATCTTGCTGTGGCGCAGGCGACGGAATGCGCGCGATGATCGAGGCGGGCGTGGCGGCTACGAAGCGTGGGACAGTAGCGACCCCGTCCATATCATCGACTTCGCCGCCGGGTGATGCGTCAGACGCCGAATCCGCCAGCGACCGACAGCGTCTGGCCGGTGACATAGTTGGCATCGTCGGAAGCGAGGAACACTGCCGCCTTGCCGATGTCCTCGGCCTTGCCCCAGCGCTTGATGGGGAGCATCTTCTTGACCTCGCGCTCCCAGTTTTCGTCGAAATAGCCGGCTTCCTGGCCGACCTTGAACTGGCCTGCGTCGATCACGCCGACAAGGATGGAGTTGGCGCGGATCTCGTTCACGCCCTCCTCCTTTGCGATGCCCTTCACCAGCGCTTCATTGCACGCCTTGGGTGCGACCGACAGCCCGTCGAGATGCGGCCACCAGTCATGGCCACCCGATCCCAGATGAACGAAGCTTCCGCCGCCTTTCGCCCGGAAATGCGGAATGACGATGCGCGTGGCATGGTAGAAGCCGAATGCCTCGATCTCCATTGACTGACGGAACTGCTCCAGCGTCCAGTCGGCGATCGGCACCTGCGCCACGACCGGCCCCGCGCCCCAGACGACCGAATGGATGCGGCCATGGCTGTCGATGGCCTCGGCGATCGCGGCTTCCATCGTTGCATAGTCGCGCACATCGCAGGCGTGGATGCTGGCCTTTACCCCGAGCGCGCGGATGGCCCCGGCGGTTTCTTCCGCCACGGCCTGCTTGGAGCGGTAGAAGATCGCCACGTCGGTCCCTGCCTTGGCGAATTCCATCGCGACGCCTTTGCCGATACCTCCGCTGCCGCCGAAAACCGCGACGGCGCCTGTCGGAAACTGTCTTGTCATGCGTGTCCTCTCTGATGCTGGACGGGTTATTCCGCCGCTTCCTGCAAGCCGGGAGCGGGGGCCATATCCTTGGTGTGATGAACCCCGTCCGCGCGCGCCTGATGTTCGGAAGCCTGTGCGCGCGGGTTGTAGAATTGCTTGTACCAGGCGCGGCCGCGATGGAACGGGCCATCGGTGGGCAGGCGCTGGATGTTGAACGCCGGTCCCTTGGTGCGCCAGATCTCGAAGTCCTGTACGAAGGCGGCGAGGCCGTTGCGATGATAGGCATCGCGCATTGCCACGTCGTCGGCATCGGGGGGCGCGGCGCGGCCGCGCGTGATGATCCCGTGCCAGACCTGGGTGACGCCATCCTCCTTGGGGGTGTGGAGAATGATCTGCGCCGCGTCGGTTTCCCCAGAGTAGCGCGCGATCAGAATGCCTGGCCCGGTATAGACCGCATCGACGTCGAGGATGCCGTCCTCGCTGGTCATCGTTTCATGACCGCCGCCGGAGACCTGCCGCCCGATGACGCCGTCGAACACCGTGTCGAAATAGGCAAGCTTCTGCCCGTGGATCGGACCGAAATGGCGGGTGTCGGTCAGGTTGTCGATGATCTCCTGCGGATGCACCGGCAAGGTCCCGAGATCGTCAAAGTCGGCTCGCACCCATTGCGGGTCGTCCCATTCGGGCAATTCGGGCAGCGGATAGTCCGGCGCGCCCTCCTCCCCGTCGTGCCACGCAAAGATGCAGCCAAAGCGCTCCTCGGCGGGATAGGCGCGGACCTTTGCCGCAGGAGGGATGGGTCCGTCGAAATAGGGGATGTGGTTGCACTTGCCATCGGGGCCGAAACGCCAACTGTGATACGGGCAGCGGATCGAGTCACCCTCGACGCGGCGAGCGGCGGCGCCTGAGGTCTGCTCGGCGGCCAGATGTGCCTGCATGTGCGGGCAATAGGCGTCGAGCAGGACGATGCGACCGCTCTCGCCACGGAAGATGACAAGCTCGCGGCCGAAAAGGCGAAGGCCCGTGGGCTTGCCGCTCACGTCGCTCGCGCGCGCTACCATGAACCAGCCGCGCGGGAAAGTGAGCGGTCCGAGGCCGTAGTCGGCAGTTGTTGCCACGCTTACTCTCCTCGATCGTCTTGCTTTCAGGTAAAGTGACGTGGGAACGTCACGGAAACAAGCAATCACCTCCGATATCGATCAGCAGGCGATCCAAAACGATCGTGATGTGATCGGAAATCGCGGAACGTCTTTCCGGTGACTTCTCATAGAGGCTCGTCCGGTCGGAGCCGGAAGGGGCGCGCGTAGCATGTCTGGACATCGCGGGTCTCCGCGACGGGGATAAGCAGGACGAGTTGACCAACCAACGGCGAGGCGCGCTCACTTCCCAGATCCGCGACACGGAGGCCGAGGAGAAGAAGCTCGTCTCCCGTGTGCTGGACACCAACAACGACACGCTTGTCGCCGCCTATGAGCAGCAGATTTATGAGAGCGAGGCTCGAAAGGTCGAGTTGAAGGAACAACTGGAACAATGCGGCCGTCGCCTCGGCAGCTTTGGCGACGCATTTAGAACTGCGATGATCTTCTTCGCAAGCCATTGTAAAAATTGGATTTCCGATAGCTGGGACCTCAAGCAGATGGTCCTGAAACTGGTTTTCGTGAACCGTTTGGAATAGGTGCGAGAAACAGGGTTTAGAACCCCGCCGATCACGGCGCCTGGTGCAGGGACCGAGCATGGCACCGTAAGAATGCCAAGCAGACCAGCGAGGCGTTTCACGAGCGGCTCCCTCAAACATGGACTCCAGCAATTGTATCGCTGCGAGTCATCGCATCCACGTGACAGCGCGATGATCAGTGCGTTACCGCGCGGTCGAAGTCGTTCGCCTTCAACCCAATGGGCATTGCAAAGACGGTGGGGCAGATAGGCGTTCGTGGTTTTGAACCGAAATGGCGCACCGGAAGGGATTCGAACCCCTGGCCTCTGCCTTCGGAGGGCAGCGCTCTATCCAGCTGAGCTACCGGTGCGTGGCGCCGCGCTTAGCAAAGCAATCGCCGTGCCGCCAGTCTCTTCGCCCGCCTATTTCCCGGCGCCGGTCACTGGCTGGAACTGGCCCAGCCCGCAGCTCGCGCCCGGCGTGATCCCCGGTTCGATCAGCACCGTGATGATATCGGTCGAGCAGAGCTGCGAGAGCGACGTCTTGTAAGCGAAGCGCTTCTCGAAGCCGAGCTGCGGGCAGCTGTTGGGGAGGGCGTTACGATAAACCCGCTTGCCGCTCATGTAGAAATCGATCGTCTGATTGTCGCGCACGCGGCTTTCGCGGATCTGGTTGAGCGGAATGCAGCTCACCGGCTTGCCGGAGGGCTGGGCGGCCTTCCAGGCATCCTTATCCTGCTTGGCGGAAGCGGGGGCGGCGAGGGCGATTGCGGCAAGCGCGAGCAAGGGCAGTGTGCGTTTCATGATCTTTCTCCCATCATGCGCCTGAAGAGCGTCACGCCTTTGGCGCGGGCGTCTTGGGCTTGAACGCGCAAAGATCGGCAACACTGCATCGCCAGCATTCCGGTCGGCGCGCCTTGCAGATATAGCGGCCATGCAGGATTAACCAGTGATGAGCGTGCTGGCGGAAGGGCGGGGGTGTCACCTTCTCCAGCTTCAGTTCAACTGCGAGCACGGTTTTGCCCGGTGCCAGCCCGGTGCGGTTGGAGACACGGAAAATATGGGTATCGACCGCGATCGTCTCCGCCCCGAAGGCGACGTTCATGACGACATTTGCCGTCTTTCGGCCGACACCGGGCAGTTTTTCGAGCGCCTCACGATCAGCCGGCACCTCGCCGCCATGTTCGGCGATCAGCAGCTTTGAAAGGGCGATCAGGTTCTTGGCCTTCATGTTGAAAAGACCAATCGTCTTGATGTGTTGCTTCAATCCCTCTTCGCCAAGCGCGACCATCTGTTCGGGGGTTGTTACCTCCTGGAACAGCTTCTTCGTCGCCTTATTGACCCCGATATCGGTCGCCTGCGCCGAGAGCGCCACCGCGACCAGCAGCGTGTAGGGATTGACGTAGGCAAGCTCGGTCTCGGGTGCTGGATTGTCCTCGGCAAGATGGCGATAGAATTCGAAGACCGCAGCCTTCTTCACAGGCCCAGCACGTCGTTCATCGTATAGCGCCCCGCAGGCTTGCTTTGCAGCCAGAGTGCCGCCTTTACCGCGCCATGCGCGAAGATCGCCCGACTTTCGGCACGATGACCAAGCTCGATCCGCTCGCCTTCGCTCGCCAGCACGACCATATGGTCTCCGGCGACCGATCCACCGCGCAGCGCCGCGAAGCCGATCGCACCTTGCCGCCGCGCGCCGGTGATGCCGTCCCGTCCGCGATCCGACATCGCCACCAGATCCACGCCGCGCCCCTTCGCCGCCGCATCGCCGAGCAACAGCGCCGTTCCTGATGGTGCATCCACCTTGTGGCGATGGTGCATTTCGAGGATCTCGATGTCCCAGTCCGGGCCGAGCCGCGCGGCGGCCTCGCGGACGAGATAGGCGAGCAGATTGACGCCGAGCGAGGTGTTGGCGGCCTGAAGTACTGGCACCTTTTGCGCCGCCGTATCGATCGCGATATGGTCATCCGGTGTCAGGCCGGTGGTCCCGATCACGATCGGGCAGTTTCCGGTGACTGCTGCCTCCAGATGTCCGGCCAGCGCTTCCGGGCGCGTGAAATCAACCAGAACGTCGCTCGCCGTCGCCAGCTCAATCAGGCTGGAATAGGCGCCATGCACCATGCCTTCCTGGTCAATCCCGCCGGAAATCGAAGCGCCCAGTTCGTCCGCCGCCTGCGCGATGGCGCGGCCCATCCTGCCCTTTGCGCCCAATATGCCGATCCTGGTCATGCCGCTTCCTTCCAAACCCGGCGCGTCATGCGCGAGCCTGGCGCAAACCGCAATATCGGGCCGCCCGCCGTCCGAAGCTTCAGGCTGCAAGGAATTCCCGAACCAACGCCAGAAATCCTTCCTGCTGATCGTGGTGGACCCAGTGACCGGCATTGTCGAACATCTCGACCCGCGCGTTCTGGAAATGCGCGGCGCGGCCGTCGGTCCTCGGATCGGGCGCCCAGCTTTCATTGCCGCCGACCAGCAGGGTGGGGCAGGTGATCCGTGCCCAGAGCGCGTTCACCTCGCTCTCGCTGAGGTCCACCGGCGAGAAGGAGCGGACATAATTGTCGAATTTCCAGCTATAGGTACCGTCCTCGTTCTGCATGATGCCGTGCAAAGTGAGGTGGCGCGCGCGGGCGGGGCTCAGGTGGCGGTTTTCCTCCTGCATGCGGGCCAGCGCCTGATCGATCGAGGTGTAGCGTTTCGGCCGGCGGCCGCTCAGCTTCCGCTGATCTTCCATCCAGTCGCGCAGCCGCTGATCGACACTCTTGCTGGCGCGCTCGGCAATCATCGCTGGCGGCATGCCCAGCCCCTCGATCGCGACGATCTTCGCGACATTTTCGGGATGGATGCCGGTGTAGCGCAGCGAGATCTGGCCCCCGAAGGAATGGGCGATGATCGTGACCGGCGCCAGTTTCTGCTGATGGATCAGCTGCGCCAGATCATAGACATGCGCGCTGACCGAATAATTGCCGTCGGGTGACCACTGGCTGTCGCCGTGGCCGCGCAGATCGGGAGCGAGAATGTGATAATCCGATCGTAGCGCGCGGGCGATCCAGTCCCAGTTTCGGCAATGATCACGGCCGCCGTGGAGCAGGATCATAGGCGGTGCGTCCGGGTTGCCCCAGTCGACATAATGGAGGCGCAGCCGCTGCGAGATGTAGGTCTGCGAGGTGAGATCGGTGACGCTCTGATCGGACATGAGGATGCCGTATCGCCAGGCGGTTCAGGCGACAATCCTGTTTCGCTGGGGGCGAGGCTTGGCTATCGGCGTTCCGGTGAACGACATCCGCAACATCGTGATCCTGACCGGTGCCGGCATTTCCGCCGAGAGCGGGCTGGCGACCTTTCGCGGGCCGGACGGGCTGTGGGAGGGGCATCGCGTCGAGGACGTCTGCACGCCGCAGGCTTTGGCGCGCGATCCGGTGATGGTGCATCGCTTTTATGACGCGCGGCGAGCGGCGCTGGCGACGGTGAAGCCCAATCCGGCGCATGTGGCGCTGGCCCGGCTCGATGCGGAATGGCCAGGCGAACTGCTGATCGTCACCCAGAATGTCGACGATCTTCACGAGCGCGCCGGCGCGAAGCGGCTGCTACACATGCATGGGGAGTTGTTGTCCGGGCTTTGCGCCGTCTGTGGGGAAAGGCAGCGGTGGGAAGGGCCGATGCTTTTGCCCGAACGTCATCCCAGCCCTTCGACTGCCTGCAAGGCAGGCGCTCAGGATAAACTTCAGCCAAAGGCTGAAGGCTGGGGTCCATCTCTTTCGCAACAAACGATGTCTCAGCAGGATAGAGACATCGACCCCAGCCCGCGTTGGGGTGACGGGGAGGAGTTTGTAGCGCCCGCCTGTCCTCATTGCGGCGCGGCGGCAATCCGGCCGGACATCGTGTTCTTTGGCGAGATGCCGTATCAGATGGACGTGATCGACAAGGCGATCCGTCGGGCCGATCTGTTCGCCTCGATCGGGACTTCCGGGGCGGTCTATCCGGCGGCGGGGTTTGTGCGGACCGCGCGGCATTGCGGCGCGGAGACGATCGAACTCAACCTCGATCCTTCGGAAGGAAGCATCTTCTTCCACGAGTCCAGGCTTGGCCGAGCTAGCGAACTGGTGCCGGCCTGGGTGGACGAGGTGTTGGCATGATCGCGCTGCTGCTGCTCGCCTTGGCTCTGGCGATGGACGCCTTCGCGGTGTCGCTATGCCAGGGCGCGGCGGCGCGGCCGTCACCGGTAATGGCACTGCCGATGGCGGGCGCGTTCGGCCTGGCGCAGGCGGTGATGCCGGTTGGCGGCTGGCTGCTCGGCACCGCCTTCGCCACGACGATCGCGGCTTATGATCATTGGGTGGCGTTTGTGCTGTTGGCGGGGCTTGGTATCAAGATGGCGAAAGAGGGTTTCGAGCCGGCCGAGCCATGCCCGCCGGCTCTGATCGGCGGACGGGCGCTGTTCGCCGCGGCGATCGCGACCAGCATCGACGCTGCCGCTGCCGGGATCACGCTGCCGACGCTGGGGGTGCCGATCCTGCTTTCCTGTCTGGTCATTGGAGGGGTGACGGCGGTATTGTGTTTCGGCGGCGCGCTTTCGGGGGCGCGGCTGGGGACGGCACTGGGCAAGAAGGCCGAGGTGGCTGGCGGGATCGTGCTGGTGCTGCTTGGGGCGCGCATCCTCGCCGAGCATATGGGCTGGCTCTGATGCCGCCCTGCTTCAGGATCGAAAAGACCCACCTCGCGCCCGTGGTCGGCGTTGACGAGGCGGGGCGGGGGCCGCTGGCCGGGCCCGTCGTGGCGGCCGCCGTGATCCTCAACCGGCGGCGCGTGCCCAAGGGCATCGACGACAGCAAGAAACTCTGCGAGCAGCGCCGAGCCGATCTGTGCGGCGAGATCCGGATCAAGGCGCAGGTCGGCGTCGGGATGGCGAGCGTCGAGGAGATCGACCAGCTTAACATCCTGTGGGCGACGATGCTGGCGATGACCCGCGCGGTCGAGGCGCTGGGGATCGAGCCTGGCGACGTGCTGGTCGACGGCAACACCCTGCCGCGCTGGCGCTACAAGGCGCGGGCGGTGGTGGATGGGGATGCGCTCTGCCTCTCGATCGCCGCCGCCTCGATCGTTGCAAAGCATGAGCGGGACCGGATGATGATCGCCTATGATGCGGAGCATCCGGGCTATGGCTGGTCGCGCAATAAGGGTTACGGCACGCCCGACCACCGCGATGCCTTGACGCGTTTGGGGCCAACGCCGCTGCATCGGAGAAGCTTCGCGCCGGTGGCGCAGCTGATGCTGAATTTGTGAGTCCGTCGGGCCACACCACAAGCGATTGAGTCCCTCGAAACTTACCAGCCCCTACATGCGGTGGAGGACTCCTTTCGTTCTTCCGCGTTAACCATTTTCTCAAGATCGACCCTTAAGTCTTTGTGCTTGACCGGAGAGTCCTGAAGACTCACCATGGCGGTCTTGGTTAACAGGGCGGGGGCCTGATGGGCGTCGTACAACGGATCGACAGCAAGCGGAGCACGCGTGCCGCGAAGGACGTGGTGCCGCAATTGGCACTGCTCCCGCTCGACACCATCATCCAGCAGGATTGCGTCGCGGCGATGGCTGCGCTGCCCGACAAATCGGTGGACATGATCTTCGCCGATCCGCCCTATAATCTCCAGCTTGGCGGCGAGCTGTTCCGGCCGGATGGCAGCCATGTCGACGCCGTCACCGACGACTGGGACAAGTTCGATACGTTCGAGGCCTATGATCGCTTCACGCGCACCTGGCTCAAGGAAGCGCGGCGCATCCTCAAGGATGACGGCACGCTGTGGGTGATCGGCAGCTACCATAATATTTTCCGTGTCGGCGCGGCGCTCCAGGACGAGGGCTACTGGATCCTCAACGACATCGTCTGGCGCAAGGCGAACCCGATGCCCAACTTCAAGGGCACGCGCTTCACCAACGCGCATGAGACGATGATCTGGTGCGCCAAGAGTGAGAAGGCGCGCTACACTTTCAACTATCGCGCGATGAAGGCGCTCAACGACGATGTGCAAATGCGCTCCGACTGGACGCTGCCGATCTGTTCGGGCGGCGAGCGGCTGAAGGATGACGACGGCCACAAGACCCATCCGACCCAGAAGCCGGAGGCGCTGCTCTATCGTGTGTTGCTCGCCTGCACCGAGCCGGGTGATATCGTGCTCGATCCCTTCTTCGGGACCGGGACGACCGGCGCGGTGGCGCGGCGGCTGCGGCGGCGCTGGATCGGGATCGAGCGCGAGCCGGCCTATGTGAAGGCGGCGCATGCGCGGATCGAAAGCACTCTGCCGCTCGATGAAAGCGCGATGACGGTGATGCCGGAAAAGAAGGGCGCGCCGCGCGTGGCCTTCGGCGCATTGGTCGAGGCTGGCGTGGTGGCGCCGGGTACCGTGCTGACCGATGCTAAACGGCGTTGGCGGGTGGAAGTGCGTGCCGATGGCTCGCTGGCAATCGGGTCGCAGAGCGGATCGATCCACAAGCTGGGGGCTGAGCTACAGGGGGCGCCTTCGTGCAACGGATGGTCGTTCTGGCATGCCGAGGTCGACGGCGCGCTCGCCGAGATCGACGTGCTGCGGCAGCGTTATCTCGCCGAAACGAACGTTTAACCGCTGTTCGTGTGCGGCGGCGGGCGCGCAGAGTTTTTCTTTCCGACGCAAGCTGCGAACCTCCGGGCATGGCTGGCTCTGGGATCGTCATGTCGTGCCGCGCATCATTCGCGCCGTTCAGAAGTTGGCTTGCTGATCCGTTACAACAATCCCGAACCGCGAAAGCTCGTCACTCCATCGCGCGCGAACACGAGATGATCGACAAGCTCGATTTCAAGAGCGCGCATCAGTTCGGCAAGTCGCCGGGTCGCCACATGGTCCGCGCGGCTTGGCGTGGGATCCCCGCTCGGATGATTATGTGCGAGAAGCAAACGACGGGCGCCATGGGCGAAAACGTCGCGCACGATCTTGCCGGGAGAAAGCGCCAGCGCGTCATGGCCGCCGGCATGCGCGGTAACGCCGAGCAGGGCGCCATTTTCATCGAGATGGGCCAGCCGAAGCCACTCGCGCCGCGCGACCCGGAGGCCGCCTCCCAAGATCGCCACCGCATCGGCGGCATTTCGTAAAAGGAGGCCTGCGCCTGCCATTAAGCCGATGTGACGCGAGAGGCCGAAAACGGCACGTCGGAAAAGCTCGGTTTTGGTCGCTATCATTCATGAATTGATCCACATCGGATTCATCAAGGCCCGGGATTGGCGCTTGGCACCCCCGGCCCGCCACGGCATAGCGGTGGGGCATGCAGCCCTATCTCGATCTCATCCGCCGGATTCTTGACGATGGCGTGGTGCAGGAGGACCGCACCGGAGTCGGCACCCTGTCCGTCTTCGGCCATCAGATGCGGTTCGACCTGTCGAGGGGTTTCCCGGTGCTCACCACCAAGAAGCTGCACCTGCGATCGATCATCATCGAGCTTCTGTGGTTCCTGCGCGGCGACACCAATATCGCATGGCTCAAGGAGAACCGGGTCAGCATCTGGGATGAATGGGCCGACGAGAATGGTGATCTCGGCCCGGTCTACGGCAAGCAGTGGCGCGACTGGATCGGTCCGGACGGCAGCCATATCGACCAGATCTCGCAGCTGATCGAGATGATCAAAACCAAGCCCGGATCGCGCCGGCAGATCGTCTCGGCCTGGAATCCCTCGGATGTGCCGCAGATGGCGCTGCCGCCCTGCCACCTCCTGTTCCAGACTCATGTTGCGGGCGGCAAGCTCAGCCTCCAGCTCTATCAGCGGAGCTGCGACGTGTTCCTCGGCGTGCCGTTCAACATCGCCTCCTATGCGCTGCTGACCCATATCCTCGCCCAGCAATGCGGGCTGGAGGTGGGCGACTTCATCTGGACCGGCGGCGATTGCCACCTCTATTCCAACCATCTCGATCAGGCGCGCCTGCAACTGACGCGCACGCCCAAACCGCTGCCGAAGCTAGTGATCAAGCGCCACCCGCCCGCGATCGATCAGTATGAATATGAGGATTTCGAGATTGTCGGCTATGAAGCTGACGCGCATATTCCCGCGCCGGTCGCGGTGTGATGGAAGCTGTCGCGTCATTCCAGCGCAAGCGGGACCTTTGCATAACGGCTCCGCCCGAGGTGGAAGGAATTCTGCAAAGGTCCTGCGAAGGCTGGGATGACGGGAAGGATTGATCTTGCCTGCTGAGATCTTCTTCGTCGTGGCACGGGGGGACAATGGCGTTATCGGCAATCGCGGAGCGTTGCCGTGGCACATCCCCGAGGACCTTAGGCATTTCAAGAAACTTACCATGGGCAAGCCGATGGTAATGGGCCGGAAGACTTTCGAGAGCCTGCCTGGCTTGCTACCCGGTCGACGCCACATCGTCGTTACGCGCGACGGGAACTGGAGGGGGGAGGGCGCCGAGGTGGCGTATGACGCTGAGTCCGCGATTGCGCTTGCCGGCGATGCATCGGAAATTGCGGTGATCGGCGGCGCCGAGATTTACCGCCTGTTCCTGCCGCATGCTCGCCGGATCGAGCTGACCGAAGTGCACCGATCGCCTGAAGGCGACACCAGGATGCCGCCACTCGGACTGGGCTGGCGGGTGGCATCGCGCGAAATGGGCGGGCCGGACATCGACTTCGTGACCCTGGTGCGGGACTGAGCAGCGGTGCAGGGTGTGTTGAAGTCCCTGTTCAAGGCGCTCTATCTTGCCGTCGCGCTGCTCATAGCGACGATCATCGTCGTCCCGCACTTCCTCGACCGCGTCTATTATGAAGGCATGCCGAGCGGCCATTTCGATGGCGTGCACTTCTTCAATCCCGATGGCGGCGATCTGCCGGCGACCGGCCCCAAACGTTATTTCAACCCGACCCGGATTCTCCGCTTCTTCTTCACCGACGGTCGCCCGGCCTGGCCCGACGAGGTTCCGGTCGCGCCGACCCGTCCCCCTGCGCATGTTGCCGGAGAGGCGATGCGCGTGACGTGGATCGGCCATGCAACGGCGCTGATCCAGACCGAGGGGCTCAACATCCTCACCGATCCGATCTGGTCGACCTGGGCCTCGCCGGTGCCGGGTATTGGCCCAAAGCGGCATCGGGCACCGGGTGTGCGATTCGAGGATCTACCCAAGATCGACGTCGTGCTCCTCAGCCACAGCCATTACGATCATATGGATATCCCGACCCTGCGCCGGCTGTGGCAGCGCGACAAGCCGCTGATCATCACCTCTCTCGGCAACGACACGATCCTGAAGGGCAAAGGCATCGAATCGGTCGCGCGCGATTGGGGGCAAAGTGTCTCGGTGCGGCCGGGGATCACCGTCTTCATCGATCG
>Ga0157380_10000647_pt1 | contig 21536 bp, 17 predicted proteins | sample S35metaG_FD_119757 | JGI IMG/M metagenome (GOLD analysis project Ga0157380, IMG submission 119757) | Switchgrass rhizosphere microbial communities from Kellogg Biological Station, Michigan, USA - S3-5 metaG | ecosystem: Host-associated > Plants > Roots > Rhizosphere > Soil | place: USA...
ATTGAGAATAATCTCAATTGCCTCTGCAGGAATATCCTTTACCGGAGTAGCAAAAGTGAATTTGTATTTCTTTGAGATCTGGCGAAGTTGCTTGAAGGTGTGATTATCCCTCACCTCGCCAAAGGGTGCGATCCCCTGATCATTGATAGATCTGGAAGGATCGGGAATCACTTTTTCCATATCCACCATGGTCACTTCACCCAATCCATTGCAGGTCGGACAGGCTCCGTATGGGGAATTAAAAGAAAACGAATTCGGGGAGGGCTCCTCATAGGAAATACCCGAAACCGCACACATGAGATGCCTGGAATACATCTTGATGGATTCGTCACCAGACCGCATCACCATCAATAATCCATCTCCCATCTTCAATGCTGAAGAAAGACTGCTGATAATCCTGGCCGTCTTGTCTGGTTGTACAGACAACCTATCCACCACCAGTTCGATGTCATGGGTTTTATATCGGTCCACCTGCATCTTTGGACTCAGGTCTATGATTTCACCATCCACACGAACTTTGGTATATCCTTGTTTGCGTAATTGATCGAAGAGCTCACGATAATGTCCCTTTCTCCCACGAACCACTGGTGCCAGGATAAGGATCTTCTCATTTGCGTACGTACCGAGGACGCTTTCATGAATCTGCTCCTCAGTGTACTGCACCATTTTCTCCCCAGTGACATAGGAATATGCTTCTCCTGCACGGGCAAAAAGAAGGCGCATGAAATCGTAGATCTCAGTAATGGTACCTACAGTAGATCTAGGATTCCATCCTGAAGTTTTTTGTTCGATACTGATGACCGGGCTTAAGCCATCAATCTTTTCCACATCAGGGCGTTCGATGCCTCCAAGGAACTGACGAGCATAGGCAGAGAATGTTTCCAGGTAGCGACGCTGCCCTTCAGCATAAATGGTATCGAAGGCGAGAGAAGATTTACCGCTACCGCTAATTCCTGTGATGACAACCAGCTTTTCCCGAGGGATTTTCAGGTCGATGGATTTGAGGTTGTGCTCTTTGGCACCAATAACCTCAATCCAGGCTTCTTTGTCAGCAATATCAACAGGTTCGGTATTCTTTTTCGTGCTAGCCATTGGCGGTTTAAAAAGGGTACAAAGGTAGGGAAGAAAAGGCGAAGGCGAAGGCTGAGTTCAAATTGAAATTGTTAGTTAGTTATTTGGAATTAATGGTCAAATCCCTTATTTTTGACACAAATTGTCAACAGTGTACACGTCAAAAGAAAAACTTCCCGAATTGCTCCGCAGGTTGCGGATAGAACATAAGTTGCCGCTGCGCAAAGTGGCTGCCTTATTGGATATGGATGTGGCCATTCTCAGCAAAATGGAGCGTGGTGAAAGGAAGCTGAACAAAGAGGTCGTGCTGAAGATGGCAGAGATCTATCATCAGGATCCTGATAAACTCGTCATCATGTTTATCGGCGAAAAAATAGTGGAGGAATATGGGGAGGAAGAGCTGGTTTTGAAAGGACTTCTTGCAGCGGAGGGAGAGATCCGCTATCGTGCAAGACCCAAAGAGCTTTCGAAGGAGGAGGTGATGAGCAAATTCAAAGTTTATTTTGAAACGCAACCATGGGCTTCCAAAGCCTGGTTGTTTGGTTCTTTGGCTCGGGGTGAAAATACACCAGACAGCGATATTGATATCTGCATAGATGTTCCTGCTGGAGTCATATTTACGCTATTCGATCTTGCCGAAATACAGGAAAATTTACAAACTATAGCCAATAAAAAAGTAGATGTGGTCATGTTGGGAGGTCTTCGACCAGCGATGAAAGCCAGGATTGAAAAAGAAATGATCCTCATATATGAAAAAAGATAAACCTACCAGTAAGGAGCGGATCGAACATGTGTTAGAAGCTATTGAACTCATAAATAGCTTTATTCGTCCACATACTTTGGAGACTTTCCTCCTGGACCCCAAAACCATTTCGGCATGCTTGTATCAATATACAATCATAGGCGAAGCAACCGTGAATATTGATTTTGATATACTAGAAAAATATCCCTATCCATGGTTTAGAATTAAATCATTCAGAAATTATATACTTCATGAGTATCATGGAATAGAAATGAAGACTGTGTGGGATACCACAACAAAGTTCCTACCTGAAGTAAAGGAAGTAATGGAAAGGATATTGGTTGAAGAATATGATCAGTGATTGACTTCATGCTATTGCAAGTATCCAAGCCTTAATGGCTTATGATCTCTAAACCCGTCATGTCAGCCTGGTTGCTTTTCAAAAAAGCATATGTGATGCTGTCTACCTTGCAGTTGATAAATTGCACCCGTTTAAAACGGCTATTATATTTAAAGAAGCTATTCAGGATAGTGGCATGTTGAAATGTTGCTTTATAGAATGTACATTTTTCAAAATGACAATCCTCAAAAGTCCCTTCAAATAGGATATTACTCAGTTGTGTATTTTTAAATGAAGTAAATTTCCATACTGCACGCTCCACAATGTTACTTTCGAAATTGACACCCGTAAATTCTGTACCCGAAAAGTCCGCTTCCGTGAAATTACATTTTTCAATATTGTCCTTGTTAAACTCCGCATCAATAAATGAACATTGATTAAATTGATTGTTTAACAGGTTGGAGGAATGTATTTTACTACCTCGCAGGTCAGCAGATGAAAAATCACATTTTTCAATATTATTACTTCCAAGGATCAGTCCGGACAAATCTGCATTTTTAAACTTACAGTTCTTCATATTGGAAGAACTGAATTTTTCCTGCAGATTTTTTAACCCCGAAAAATCAGCGTCCTCCCAATTTCCGGAGGACATGTTCCAATTCCAAGCAAACTTTTTCTTTGGTGGGTGTATGGAAGGAAAATCTTCCTTTTGCTTTTCGAAAATGTGAATAGATTCCTCTAAAGGACTACTGGATTGAAAACTATCAGAGAAATAGTTGAGGTCCACGCCCAGTATCTCAGCTAGACGGTTTAAGGTGGTAATATCCGGCATGGATTCGCCCCTCTCCCATTTGCCTACGGCTTGAGGACTGATAGCCACTTGCTGCGCAAGTATGGCTTGTGAAAGATTTGCCTTCTTTCGGGCGGTGGCAATTTTTTGGCCTAATGAATTTGGATTTAGCATCGCTCTACTTTCTTTATGTTTTTGATGCGGCAAAGTTATTTCAACCTGATCCTATAACACAAATTAATCCACCTACATATCGTTGTAAATCCGCTACGAATGGTTGTTTTTTGACAACCATAGGTTGTTTTACCTGATTTGCTCCTTAAAGCATTTGCCTTATCTCCAAAACCATCAGACCGGTAAAGATCGCGATGCCGAAACTCAACAAGGTCCCAATCATAAAATACTCCGTGAGTTTAAGTCCTTCATATTCTTTGATGTCGCCGAAGCGAAACACGGATTTTGCAGCAATGAGAAAGCCAATGCCTTCCCAATGACCGGAGACAATAAATGCAAGGACAAACAACCTTTCAAGAATACCGATATATTTTCCAGCATCCTGTAATGAATTGTTTTCTTTTACTTCGTTAAAGGGCATCCACCTAGAGATCATTGTTTTGATTAATACAGATGCCGGCATCGAGACTAATAACATAGCCGCGAGGTAAAGCAAATGTTCTTCTGTTAAAAGTGGCCCAGGTAATAATGGCGCTGCTGACCAAAAATAACTCACCCAAATGATGACCGATACATGTAAGGCTTGATCAATTAAAAAAAGATACTTCCCATTCTTTTCATTTTGGAAAGTCATCTTGAGACCATCGATTAGTAGATGAGAAATCGCAATGATCAATGCCATCCACCAGAACTTTAAATCCCATACAACCAACATTGACAATGCCCCATGCAATAATGCATGAAGGTATAGCCAACCAGATATAAATTTCTTTTCCGTCTTGTCCCTAATCCAGGAAGCCGGTTGTAGAAAAAAATCACCCAGCAGATGGGCGATCAGGAGTTTGATCAGCAGTAACATATGTGTCCATTTGTGTTTTCAACTTTTTTCTAAAAATAACATCACACTCCATCAATTCATTCAGATGCGCTCTCTTGAATCCCTGGCTAACGGCCGCTTGTTGAATACCTAGCAGATCTGCTATTTCTTGTTGTCCTTTTTCAGGATTTGATAAAGCTACTTTGACAAGTTGTGCGGTTTTGGATTTCCATTGATCCATTGCTATTAAACCCAACTTAAAATACAGATTCATTTCGGTATCCCAATCCGGCCATGGACTGCGGATAGCCATGCTCAGCTTTTCGTTTTTTAATTTTTCATAAAGCTCTCCAGAAAACAAAAACGCTTCCCCATTAGATTCGGTGATTCTTTCTGCAGCATATTGCTTTTCACCAATGCCCATAGCCAACCGAACATCAATTCCTTTGACACTTTTGATGGTTGCCTTGATTCGTAAGGCGGTCATAAAGAGAAGTTCCGGCTCTTTAACTTCCAGCTGGAAACTGTCTCCCCTATAAATGTCCCAGATTTCCGGCGCAGGGCCAACGGTCTCGAACAGCTCCTTCAACCCTGTCATCCAGGTATTCGGATCGTCAAGACCCCGTGAATTGATAATATCTCCGGTAATCACACTTGTCATATTCCAAATATAATCTATTTCGATTATAAATACAAATTATAAGCCAAATAAGTTATATTTTGATTTATAAGCTATTTTGATTATATTTTCAAATAATACGAACAACCGTTCGTATTATTTATTTTTGCACCCTATGAGCCGTTATCACTCGCTTCGCATCGCGGAAGTCCGCCGGGAAACTGCAGAGAGCGTTTCCCTCTGGCTGGACGTTCCTGCAGAGCTGAAAAATGAGTTTGCCTTCAAACCTGGTCAATACCTCAATTGCCGGGCCATGATCGATGGAGAAGAAGTCCGTAAATCCTATTCTATTTGCGCTGTTCCAAGTGATCCTTTCCTTGGTATAGCCGTAAAGAAGGTAAGAGGTGGTAAAATGTCAACCTACGTCAATTCATCATTGACCGCAGGTGAGACTTTCGAAGTTACCCCTCCCGAAGGAAAATTCATTTTACCAGATACCCTACCTAGTGATGCTTTACTTGTATTCTTTGCTGCAGGTAGCGGAATCACGCCAGTAATTTCCCAGATTCGTTTTTTCCTGGATCATTATCCTGAAGGGCAGGTTGTGCTTTTTTATAGCAATAAATCAAGTGATACAATCATCTTCCGCGAACAACTGGAAGCGTTGAAAAACGAAAACATGAATAGGTTTTCGATCTATCACATCCTCACGAAAGAAGTCTCAGGTGTAGAAATATTCTCCGGAAGAATCGACCAGGCAAAATGTGCAGAATTCGGAAGGCACTTTTTTAATCCTGCTGAAGTACATACCGTCTATATCTGCGGTCCTGAACTAATGATCATGGATGTCAAATCAGCCATGCAGCAAATGGGCCTGAATGAAGAGCAGATCAAGTTTGAATTATTTGGTACCGGTGCATTCTATTCAAAAAAACAGGAAGAAGAAATAATAATCGCCGAAGGTGAAGACAAAATATCGCGCGTCACCATTCGTATCGATGGACATGAAGTTGATATGATGCTGCCCTATCGTGGGCAGGCAGTCCTGGATGCGGGAATCGCAATGGGTCTTGATATTCCTTTCTCCTGCAAAGGAGGTGTATGCAGCACTTGCCGCGCACAAGTTGTAGAAGGTAAAGTACATATGGATATTCAATATGGCCTCGAGCCAGATGAGATAGATGCAGGGCATGTACTTACGTGCCAATCGCATCCGAGGTCGGAAAGATTGATTCTGGACTATGATATTTTATAAAGCTGTCAGCTATCGGCTGTCAGCTATCAGGAAAAGCTCTCATAATTAGCTACCAGCCGCCAGCTTCCAGCTTCCAGAAAAAAAAGAAATGAAAATGATAATCAATATAATTCGCTAAAAGTTGACAGAAAGAAATCCACTATTACTTCCTATTCTCTGGAAGCTGGTAGCTGGAAGCTGGAAGCCCTTAAATACTGACAGCTGATAGCTGACAGCCAATTGTTGGAAGTATGACAACAAAAAAAGAAGCCATCCACGATGCCGCTGCCAAACTCTTTGGTGAAAAAGGGTTTGCATCATCCTCTGTGCGCGATATCGCACAGGCTGTGGGACTTGGTGCAGCGAGCTTATACAATCACATGGGCTCTAAAGATGAATTGCTGACTGTCATTTGCTTCCGATGTGCCAATTCATTTCTTGATGGAATGAAGGAGATTGATACAAAATTTGCGGATCCGGTAGAGAAAATCAGGGAACTCATCAAGCTGCAAATACGTATTGCTTTACATGAAGAAAGCTCACTCACCGTTTTTAATGATGAGTGGCGCCACCTACAGGAACCATTCCTGGGTAACTTCCTGAACTTGCGCAGGAGCTATGAAACTGATTATCTTAGAATCATCACTGAAGGAATCAGGCAAGGCAAACTCAGGGATACTGATCCTTACCTTCTATACCAGATGATATTATCATCATTGAGATGGTTACACATGCCGGGAATTAAGAAAACAAAACTGACGGAAGAAGAAATCATTGAACAAATCACCTCCATTTTAATTAAAGGTATTATAGTATGAGTGTCATAGATATAGAATCCGTTTTCCAGGACAAGATCGATAAGGATATCCGTATCGAGCCTCGTGACTGGATGCCAGATAATTACAGGCAGACGTTGATCCGCCAGATCAGCCAGCATGCGCATTCTGAAATCGTGGGTATGCTGCCGGAAGGAAACTGGATCACCAGAGCGCCATCCTTGAAAAGAAAACTTGCATTACTAGCGAAGGTGCAGGATGAAGCCGGTCATGGCCTTTATCTCTATAGTGCGGCCGAAACGTTGGGCGCTGAGCGCGATAACATGTTTGAAGAACTTCATTCCGGTAAAGCCAAATACAGCAGCATCTTCAATTATCCTGCACTCACCTGGGCAGATATGGGTGCTATTGGATGGCTAGTAGATGGAGCTGCCATTCAAAACCAGATTCCTTTATGTCGTTGTTCGTTTGGTCCTTATGCCAGGGCCATGGTGAGGATCTGCAAAGAAGAAAGTTTCCATCAACGCCAGGGCTTTGAAATCATGACCGTATTATGCGCCGGTACACCAGTACAAAAAGCAATGGCCCAGGATGCGCTAAATCGTTTCTGGTGGCCAAGTCTTATGATGTTTGGACCTCCGGATGCTCAATCTACCCATACAGAACAATCCAAAAAATGGGGTATCAAAAAATTCACCAATGATGAATTGCGCCAGCGGTTTGTAGACATGATTGCTCCACAGGCAGATCATCTTGGTATCACGATCCCTGATCCAGATCTTAAATGGAATGAGGAAAGGCAACAGTATGACTATGGTCAGATCAACTGGGAAGAATTTTGGCAAGTCGTCAACGGAAATGGACCTTGCAATAAAGAAAGAATGGAAGCCAGGGTTAAAGCCTGGGAAGAAGGTGCCTGGGTAAGAGAAGCTGCCATGGCCTATGCTACAAAACACACTACACAACCAAACACAAAATCACAAGCCGTATGAAATCGTGGCCTTTGTATGAAGTATTTATAAGATCAAAAGCCGGACTGCATCATAAGCATGCAGGAAGTCTACATGCAGTAGATGCGCAGATGGCGATTGAAAATGCCCGTGATGTATATTGTCGTCGCAATGAAGGAGCAAGTATCTGGGTGGTACTGTCAACAGACATCATCGCTTCCAATCCGCAGGAGAGTGAACAATTGTTTGACCCTGCTGAAGATAAAATCTATCGTCATCCGACTTTCTATCACGTTCCTGAAGGAGTTAAACATCTTTAGGCCAATCGTATGACATCTATAAAATTTCACACACTGCTTTTGTCAGTATTGTTGTTGTGTTCAGGAAATGCTTGTCAACAAGCGCATTCTGAACAGAATCATCAACCAAATATCCCTGACACCATAGCTACAACTGCAGATAAAGAAGAAGTTGTGGCTACGCCAGCTCCTGATACCCTTGCTATTCCATTAGACCTGGAATACATCATGGGACGTTTTGATCCATCCAAACATCCGGATTTTGTGATTATCCCTACAAAGTATGCAGACAGGGAAGGCATGTACTTGCGCAAGGATACTTACAAAGCTTTTCTTGACATGTATGAACATGCATTGAAAGATGGCATCAAATTACAGATCAGATCTGCCACACGAAATTTCTATGCACAGAAATCCATCTGGGAAGCTAAGTGGTCGGGCGCACGTACGATTGAAGGAGGGGAGAATCTTTCAGTGACTACACCTGATCCTAAAGAACGTGCATTGAAAATCTTAAGATATAGTTCGATGCCAGGATCCAGCCGCCATCATTGGGGCACTGATATCGATCTCAACAATCTTGAAAACGACTGGTTTAATGAAGGAGAGGGTTTGAAGATGTACAATTGGTTGAAAGCTCATGCACACGAATATGGATTTTGTCAACCATATAGCGCTGGCAGACCTTATGGATATTTTGAAGAAAGGTGGCATTGGTCATATACACCAGTCTCAGCCAAGCTTACTGCGTATGCAAAAGCACATTTGAAAAATGAAATGATAGACGGCTTCCTTGGTAGCGAATCGGCAGCAATGATTGATATTGTCAAACATTATGTTCTTGGCATAAATCAAGAATGCAACTCGACAGATTAACCTGTCTGTCACTGCGTTTAGACAGTTTAGTTTAGGGAACTATTCGTTCCCTAAGTTTAGAAGTTTAGTTTTATAACCCTCACACTCAAATCACGCACATCTCACGTTCTCACGCTTCTCACTGTCTCACTGTCTCACTTTCTTACTGTCTTACACTATGTCCTTTACAGAATCAACCATGTTACCCCTAGGCAGCGAAGCGCCACCATTTGTTTTGCCGGATACTGTTTCAGGTCAAACCATACGTCTTGCTGATATCGCTTCTGATAAAGCTACAGTTGTCATGTTTATTTGCAACCATTGTCCATATGTCCTTCATGTCAATGAGGAATTGGTCCGCTTAGCAAATGATTACCTGGCAAAGGGAGTTGCGTTTGTCGCTATTAGCTCAAATGATGTTGTGCATTATCCACAAGACGGCCCTGACGAGATGAAAGTGCATGCCGAGAAGATGAAATATCCTTTTCCTTATCTCTATGATGAAAGTCAGAATGTAGCTCGTGCTTTTGATGCAGCTTGCACACCTGACCTTTATGTGTTTGATAAAGATCTTAAACTAGCTTATCGCGGAAGACTTGATGATTCGAAACCATCGAATGGAAAACCGCTTACTGGAAAAGACTTAAGAGATGCGCTAGATGTGCTACTGGCCGGACAGCCTGTTGCAGAGAAGCAATATCCTTCCGGAGGATGCAATATCAAATGGAAAAAGTAAAATGAAAAGAGAAAAATGAAAAATTATTTACTTTTTATTTGAACAATTTTCAATTTCGCATTCTCTGGTAGCTGGTAGCTGGTAGCTGGTAGCTGGTAGCTGGTAGCTGGAAGCTGGTAGCTGGTAGCTGGTAGCTGGTAGCTGGTAGCTTTGTTATTCTTTACTCACCAGGTTTCGCACAGCGACAAGCTCTTTAAATTTTATGCGTGCTTCATCAGCGGGTGAACCGAAATACGTTTTTCCGGCCTCGAGATCTTTGATGACACCGCTTTGAGCGAGTAAGGTTACTTTATCACCGACATGAATATTTTGAGCGATTCCTGTTTGTCCATACATGACGACCCAGTCACCAAGAACTGTTTTACCGGCGATTCCGGCTTGAGCTGCGATCAGGCAATTTTTTCCAATAACAACACCATGACCTATCATCACTTGGCAATCAATCTTTGAACCAGCTCCGATGATGGTATCTCCGCTTACACCTTGGGCAATGGTGGTTCCGCTTCCGATCCACACATCATCTTCAATAATCACTCTTCCACATGCTGTCCATGCCTGGTAACCTTCGGGCCATTTTTTAAAATAAAAAGCCTGCGTCCCGATGATCGCTCCTGAATGAATGACGACACGATCTCCGATATAACAATAAGGCCTGATCACTACCCCACTCTGGATATGGCAATCCTTCCCGATATGCACGTGAGGCCCGATAATAGCACCTGGTTCAATAATGGAGGATGGATCAATCTGTTGTCCTTCTATTGAACGTTCCTTTATGGGTGTAAAGGTTCTGAACCGTTTGACAATCGTCTCATAAGCAGGGAATGGTTTTTCCACAACCAGGAGAGCTTTTCCTGGAGGGCAGTCCATTTCAGTAGGTACTATGATAACACTTGCTGCAGAGTTAAGCGAGACCTGGTAATATTTCGGATGATCTACAAATGTGATATCCCCTTCCTGGACTTTGTGAATCTCATTGATCCCTTTCACCTGCAATTCCGTATTACCGATTATTGTGGCTCCTATCCAAGCTGCTACTTCACTGACAGGTATTGATTGTGGAAAATTCATGGCCCGTATATTTCCGTCAAAAGTAACGAATGTCTTTATGGTTGGCAGCCCCGCCCCAGTTAGCTGCGCATTCCCGGGGCCAGGTGCATGTTAGATGCCAGACGCCAGGTGAAAGACGTCAGACGCCAGATGCCAGATGTCAGACTTGAATTTATGCTATGAATTTTCACTAATTTGCACTAGGCTAAGTGAGCAGTGAGCAGTGAGCAATGAGCAATTGGCAGAGATATCACTACATCTCCAAATCACTAAATCACCACATAACTCCATCACCACATAACTAAATCACCAAATGACTACATCACTCCATCACCACATCACTACATCACCAAATCACTACATTACAAAATGACTACAAATCTATCCCGTCGAGCTTGGCTTCAACGCAGCGCAATGGCTGCTGCCGTCCTACCTGTCAGTCGCTGGTATCAACCAGATCAAGGTGAGCTTCCATCGAAACGAGCAGTTTCGGAAGGAGTGATCAGACTGAACATGAATGAAAATGCATATGGTCCTAGTGAAGCTGCACGCAAAGCGATTATGGAAAGTCTCAGTGAGGCCAATCGGTATCCCCGGCATTTCACAACGGCATTGCGCGAGGAGATTGCTAAGCGTGATAATGTGACACCGGATCATGTTCTATTGACAGCAGGTTCAACAGAGCTACTCGGATTGGCAGGCCTGGTTTTTGGTTTAGAAAAAGGAGACCTAGTTGCTTGTAACCCAACATTTGATTTTTTGCTGTTATATGCAGAGCGCTTGGGTTGTTCCTGGGCCCGTACACCATTAACTCCAACATATCAACAAGATCTCAATGGTCTTGACAAAGCATGTGGCTCGAATACCAAATTGATCTTTGTTTGCAATCCGAATAATCCAACGGGAATCGAAATTCCAACTGCCGAATTACGCTCCTTCTGCGAAGCACAAGCCAAAAAATATCCCGTCTACGTTGATGAAGCTTATGTTGAATTGAGCCCAAATGGACGCAACAGTAGCATGGCTGGACTTGTCGATAGCAATCCAAATATCATTGTAGGCAGGACATTTTCAAAAGTGCACGGACTCGCCGGTATGCGCATCGGTTATGCAATAGCCAACCCAGTGACTATTGAGCGCTTAGCTAATCTTCACACTGGTCGTGGCATGACCTTATCATGTGCAGCCGCTGCTGCTGCCTTAGCCTGTCTTAATGATCCGGAATTTGAAAATTACAGCCGCACCAAAATCATTGAAGGGCGAGAGATGGTTTCTAAAGCATTTGACAAATGGGGTGTAGAACACCTGCCATCTGCAGCTAATTTTATCATGTTCCGAAATGATAAATTTTCAAGTGATCCCGTAGCTGCTTTAGAAAAAGATAACATCCTCCTCCGCAAGTATGATCATCTAATTGGCTGGACAAGGGTAAGCATCGGGACGATCGATGAGATGAATGCATTTCTGACTGCAGCTAGAAAGCATATTGCTTGAGGCGACTTCAGACTTCAGACTTCAGACTTCAGACCACAGACTTGAGACGCGAGACTCATTGGCGTTATAAATAAGTTCCAATTTTTTAGGTCAAACATCAATTATCAATCCTTAATTGTCAGTGTGCCTCAAGCCAGTTTATTCCTGAACCCATGCCAACCTCTACAGGTACCGGAAGATCTGGTAACGCATGTTTCATTTTATCTTCCACGAGTTCACGCATTTCCTGTTCTTCGGATTTATGGAGGTCGAAGACCAATTCGTCATGAACCTGGAGCAACATTTTTGATTTGAGCTTTCTGCGTTCCATCTCGTTATAGATTTGGATCATGGCCAGTTTGATCATGTCGGCAGCAGAACCTTGTATAGGTGAATTGATAGCATTACGCTCTGCTTGAGCTCGGACAGTTTGATTTTTAGAATTGATATCACGCAAATAACGGCGACGCTTCATGATCGTTTCGATGTAACCATGTTCACGTGCATAGGCTACTGTTTCCGTCATGTATTTCTTGATACCTGGGAATTTTTCAAAATAATTATCAATGATTTCTTTTGATTCACTCCTGGAAATGCCGAGTGTCTGTGAAAGTCCAAAAGCAGATTGCCCGTAAGCCAATCCAAAGTTGACCGCCTTGGCTCTACGGCGCATTTCTTTGGTGACATCATTTAGTGGTACGCCAAATACTTTCGAAGCGGTAGAAGCGTGAATATCCTCTCCTGCCTTGAAGGCTTCCATCATTCCTTCATCTTGTGTGATAGCAGCAATGATCCTCAATTCGATCTGCGAATAATCCGCAGACAAGATCAGGAAGTCACTATTTCGTGGAATAAACGCTTTACGAATTTCCCTTCCACGATCGGTGCGAATAGGAATGTTCTGCAGATTAGGATTGTTGGATGCAAGTCTTCCGGTTGCAGCAATCGTTTGCCCAAAGGTAGTATGTACTCTTCCGGTCTTTGGATTAATCAACGCAGGCAAAGCATCCACATAAGTTGATTTCAATTTCGTCAGTTCGCGATAATTGAGGATATGATCGATGATCTCATATTTATCCTTCAATAGACTCAGGATATCCTCGCTTGTCCCATACTGTCCTGTTTTAGTCTTGGCTCCTTCATAAGGAATCTTAAGATGTTCAAACAGAATATCACCCATTTGCTTAGGCGAATCAATATTGAATTCGACGCCGCTTATTTTATAAATCTTATCACGCATCACATACAAATCAGTAGCCAGCACCTTGGAATAGTCCGCAAGGAAGGGCACGTCAAGATTGATTCCTTCAAACTCCATATCAGTCAAAGCATGGATCAATGGAAATTCCATGATTCTCAATAACTCTTCCCCTTTGACCTGGGTGATTTGCTTATCTGTGATTTCTTTCAATTGCAGTGTGATATCAGCATCCTCCGCAGCATATTCTTTGATGCGGTCGAGATCGATATCCTTCATCGATAATTGGTTCTTTCCTTTTTTTCCAATCAATTCCTCGATAGAAACAGGCGTATATCCCAAGTAGGATTCAGACATCACATCCATTGCGTGCCTTACATGTGTATCAGCAATAAAATGGGCGACCATGGTGTCATAAATCGGATCAGCTACCACGACATCATATTGCCGAAGCACCTTCATATCAAACTTAATGTTATGTCCGATCTTAAGTGCCTTGGGATTGGTAAACACCTTTTCGAAAAGTTTTACGACAGCTTTTGCTTTGTCAAATTCAAGTGGACATGGCACGTAATAAGCTTCTCCAGGCTTGATTGAAAAAGACATCCCAACAATCTCCATATCCGACTCCAGACCTGTAGTTTCAGTATCGAATGCAAAAGTTTGTGCGTCAAGCAATTTATTGATTAGTGCAATCCTGTCTGTTTCAGTCGAGACTGCATGATATGTATGAGGTGTGTTATGTATGTTTTTGCCTGCGGTCGGAAGATGCGTTTCTAATGATTCCTCTCCAGGTTGTTCAAAAAGATTTCCTTGAACTGCTCCTGTATTAGGAGTTGAAGTGGTGGATTTAATAACTGCGGGTGCTGTTACATCAAAATTGTCACCAAGAATTCTTTTTCCTAGAGATCTGAATTCAAGCTCCGCAAAAATGGCAGATAATTTTTCTGCATGCGGTGGTTCAAGAATCAGTTTGTCTGGATCTAAAGGCACCGGAGCATCAAGTAAGATCGTCGCCAGTTTTTTTGAATCGAAAGCATTCTGCCTGCTGGCTTCGAGTTTTTCAAGAGTGCTTCCTTTAAATTGATCAAGGTTGGCATAGATATTCTCAATCGTTTCCCATTCATGCACAAGCTTGGCTGCACCTTTTTCACCAATACCTTTTACACCGGGAATATTATCAACTGCGTCACCCATTAAGGCAAGGATATCGATGACTTGTTCAGGTCGTTTGATTCCATAATTTTCGCACACTTCTTTTGGCCCCCAGATTTCAGGTCCATTGCCTTGCTTGGCAGGTTTATACATAAAGATGTGTTCGGAGACTAACTGCCCGAAATCTTTATCTGGAGTGACCATATACACATCATACCCTTCCTTTTCAGCTCTCTTGGCCAGGGTACCGATGACATCATCCGCCTCATACCCAGGTGCCTCAAGGATTGGTATTCCGTATGCTTCGATAATACTCCGGATATAAGGCTCAGACAATTTGATATCCTCTGGAGTTTCTTGCCTGTTGGCTTTATAGTAGGGAAATTCCTGCACCCTCACATTGGGGGATTTGTGGTCAAAGCAGACCGCGATATGTGATGGCTTACGATTGTTAAGAACTTCCTCCAGGGCATTGACGAATCCAAACATGGCGCTGGTATTCAGACCCTTGCTATTGATCCTTGGATTGCGAAGAAAAGCATAATAGGCTCTGAAAATGAGAGCGTAAGCGTCAAGCAGGTATAAGGTTGGCCTGGGCATAGAAAAAAGTTAAGCGATGTAAGGGAGGGAAATCAATCTGCCTCCGAAAAATTTGAAGTGTTAAAGATACATGGATGCCTGAAAAACCATGCCCTGGTAATAGAATACATTTTACCGAATAAAACGTATATTTAGAAATTGCATGTTGTCCCGAATTTGAGTTTCTGATCGTTCAGCAACAAGCATTGTATTTCCCCATCAAACATTCTTCCGATGTTATCATCCAATACATAATAGATAACTCCCTCTTTATGACCTAAAAAACTTTTTATGGAAGACGCATTATTACTTCTTACCCTTGCTACGGCATCCATTAGTTTTATTCTCTGGTACTCGATTTCTTCATCACTACGTCTTCCGGTTCGATACCAAATCCCTTATGATTCAAATCCACCTTATGTCAATAGGGTCTTGCGTCGAAGAGCAAATACTGCTATTCTCTTTGCCGGCATCCCATTGTTTTTCATTTTTTGTACCGGCTTGATCGGGCGGCCATCGTGGAATGATTTGCAGATATCCTTTCAATGGAATCATGATGTGGCATTTTGTTCGGGGATAGGTGCTGTTGTGGCCATTGTGGTCAGTTTCTTTTCTACAAAATCCGATGCCAGCCTGGAAGTTTTTCCCGAGATCAGGGTAAGGTTTTGGAGAACAGGCATCATCATCTGGAGTGCACTATCCTGGATATTGTACGTTTTTGCGATTGAATTTTTTTATCGTGGATTATTATTTCAATCGTTGTTGGCTCAAGTGAATATCGTTCCAGCAATTGCTATCAGTGCAGCATTGTACAGCCTTACACATTATTTCAGACGAAACCGAATGACGATTGCAGGTATCATATGGGGAGTTGTGTCGTGTCATATTGTTCTTTACACGGATAGTCTTTTAGCAGTCATCATCATTCACCTTGCTTTTTGTTTATCTGTAGAATGGTTCTCTTTAAAAAACCATAGGGAGATGTATGTGCGTAAAACTTAACCATTCAACCCCTAAATCCCCTACAGGGGACTTTTCCAATGACAGGAATATCTATGAAAGAAAACTTCAAATAATGAACCATGAATGAAAGACTACATAAAATTTCAAAAACAAGATATACCTGGTCGAATGCGACAAGCACTGTTATCTCGACACCCTTAAGGTATTTCTATCCACAACATGTGGAAGATATCCAGGCTATTGTCAAAGAAGCTGAAGTTCAAAAACTACGTGTACGTGCGGTTGGATCTGGGCATTCGTTTTCAGAGGTTGCAAAGTGTGACGATTTCCTGATGGATATTAAGGAATTACGTGATGTTGAAAAATATGAGAGCCCACGAGTCAAAGCCAATTTTTCACAAAACCAATATGTACTGGCAGAAGCAGGAATCACCATCAGAAGAGTCAATAGGCTATTGGATGATATGGGACTTGCATTGCAAAATATGGGTGCTGTAGATTTTCAAACAATCTCTGGTGCATTGATGACAGGCACGCATGGCACTGGTATACACAAGCCAGCATTTCCAGATATGGTGGTTGGGTTGAGAATAGTCGGAAAAGGTGGTAACCTGTTTCAATTAGAACCGACCGATGGAATTACTGATCCTGTTTCTCACGCCCAAAATTCGAGCATTCAACTCATCCAGGATGATGATATTTTTTACAGTACCGTTTTGAGTTTTGGAGCGATGGGAATTGTCTATCAAATGATCCTCGAAGTTGTGCCACGTTTCTGGATAAATGAGCATCGTTACCTGGAAAACTGGTCATCCGTCAAACAGAAACTCATCAATGGGGAATTTATGCAGATGTTGGAAGATTATGATTTTGCAGCACTTCGTGTTAACCCTTATAAAATAGATGGCGATCACTTATGTTCTATCGTAAGGCAGCGTATTCAACATACTGCTCCAACTAAAATTGAACAAGGAAGGCGAAATATTCTCTCTGCTATTGGAGCAAACCTGGAATGGTTGATTGAAGGCATTATCCGTACAGCTAATCGGAATGCTAAAAAAACCGGAAAAAAAATCCAGACTAGTATAAAACTAGCAACTGCAAAAAATTATATAGACAAGAGTTATAAAGTATTGTACCAGAGTGGCGCTGCAGTGTTGCGCTATGGCCTTAGTTCGGAATTTGCTTTCGCTGCAGATCCGGTGAAAATCATTGCAGCTCTTGAACTGATCTTTAAAGAAACTGCAGACGCTGCTACCAACTCAGACCGATACCATCCAAGCCACATCGCCGTTCGATTTGTGATGCCTTCAAAAGCTTACTTATCATCTGCTTACAACAAGCCAACCGCTTATATTGATGTCCCAACATTGCACAATACGATTGCTTACCAGGACCTGCTAGACAATTATCAATTGATCATGATGGCTCTTGGTGGTACACCTCATTGGGGAAAAGTAAACAATATGCTTTATCTCAATCCTTCCTTTATCCATACCGCTTATCCTAAATATCAGACCTGGATTGATGTGCGGAGGCAGATGGATCCGGATAATACGTTTATCAATGACTTTGTCATTAAGATGGGACTTGCGTAGTGAGCAGTGAGCCGTAAGCAGTGAGTAGCGGATGCTGAGCTGTAGCATAAGGGAGCGGGAGTGCATGTCGAAGCATTGATAGCTTAATGAGACTGATTTTCAAGTCATTATCTCTTGGTCTTTTCAATGATATATGGGGTAAATAATCCCCATTTTTACCGACATTTGGTTCTTTAACTACTGCTTGTGGCAAAAGAAGCGAAAAAGACAAAGAAGATTCAAGTCCGGAACACCCTTTTTGGCATACCTATCAGCCGTATGGGCCCAATCCTAGCAATGCTTGGGACAGTGCTCTATCTCCAGACGACTACTTTCGAATATACCCAGGATGATGCCATTGTCATCAATGACAACATGTTTACCACTGCGGGGGTCAAAGGGATAGCTGGGCTCTTCAAATACGATACATTTTATGGTTATTTTAAAGATCACTCCAAGACAAGGTTAGTCAGCGGTGGACGTTACCGCCCACTTACTCCAGCGATGTTTGCAATTGAATACTCGATTGCAGGACCAAATCCTTGGCTTAGCCATTTTATCAGTGCGTTATGCTATGGATTATTATGCTGGATCCTTTTTGGATTTCTCCGAACACTACTCACACCAAGACTTTCTGACGAAATTGCTTTGCAAGTTGCTTTGTTTTCCACGTTGATCTTTGTTTTGCATCCTATACATACAGAGGCAGTAGCCAATATCAAAGGACGTGATGAAATCATCGCAGCTATGGGAGCTATTGGTGGTTTATGGTTGATGTTACTGAGTATACACCACGCCAAGCCAACATACATGCGTACAATGGCAGCACTGGTGTTTTTCCTTGGATTACTTGCCAAGGAGAATATCATAACCATGCTTGCGGTTGCACCAATCACATTGTGGTGGTTCCAGAAAAATACACCTGTGAAATGGATCAGCATGCTTTGGCCTATCATCATCGCTTCAGTGCTCTTTATCATGATCAGGGGAGCAGTGACAGGACTCGATGCCGGAGAACCTCCAAGGGAATTGATGAACAATCCCTTTCTCAAAGTTGAAGGCAATAACTATGTTCCCTTCACTTTTGAAGAAAAATCAGCCACGATTGTTTATACGATGGGTAAGTATGCACAACTGTTAGTTTTCCCATATCCTTTAACGCATGATTATTACCCAAGGCATATTGAAATACAACATTGGAGTAACCCATTAGTCATTCTTTCGTTTTTGTTTTGGCTGGGGTTGCTCTATGCAGTGATCAAAGGATGGAAGAAACGAACATGGTGGGCTTATGGCATAATCTTTTACGTATGCACCATGTCGATCACTTCCAATATCGTATTTCCGATCGGCACCAATATGTCTGAACGATTTGCCTTTCTTCCTTCCATTGGATTTGCAATCATCGCCGGTTATGCCATTTCGAAGGGTTTAAATTCATCTTATCGTAATGCTATGTTTGGTGCATCTTTAGCATTGCTTATTGCATTTGGCGGATGGACACTTGTTCGCAGCAGGGTGTGGAAAGACAACAGCACCCTCTTTGCTACGGATATCAAGACATCTAAACGTAGTGCTAAGCTCCTCAATGCAGTCGGTGGAGACCTCGTGACCAGGTCGGAGCAAGAAAAAGATTTTGTCATCAAAAAACAAATGTTAACCGAGGCACAGGGTTACCTAAAACAAGCTCTGGAAATTCATCCCAACTATAAACTCGGATACTTGTTATTAGGAAATAGTTATTTCCACATGGGCGACCTGGATCAGGCAATCATTTATTTCAGGCATGTGCTCAAATTGGATCCAAACTACGGCGAAGGAAAGCGCAATCTTGGCGTCGCTCTTCGGGACAAGGGAAAGGAAGAAGGTGAAAAAAACAATAATCTTTCCGGGGCGATTACGTTATTACTGGAAGCGGTTCAGTACTTGCCTGAAGATTATGAAACTTACCAGTTATTAGGCGTGGCACATGGGCAGGCGGGGCAGAGCCAGAAAGCCATCGAGTATTTCAGAAAAGAAATTGAGTTGGCTCCAAAAAACGCAACAGCTCATTACAACCTGGGAATAGCGCTTCGGCAATCAGGGGATTTGACCGGAGCAGCAGCCAGTTTTGAGGCCGCTAAAGCCATTGATCCTAATTTGCCACAATTAAAAAACCATTAATGAAGGGCGTATGGTAAAAAGCCGTCTACATATTTTTCTCATGATACTGTGCCTTGGATGGGGCCTGGAAAGTTTTGGTCAGGATACGGCTTCTACTGAATGGGTGGATTCTGTTTTTAAATCCATGTCCATGGATGATAAGATCGGGCAGCTATTTATTATTCGTGCCCATTCTGATCTTGGAGATGACCATGTTCAATCTGTGCTAAGCCAGATTAAAAAATATCATGTTGGTGGATTATGCTTTTTCCAGGGCACTCCTTCCAAGCAAGCTACTTTGACAGCTCAATACCAACAGACTACTAAAATCCCTTTGATGGTGAGCATGGATGCAGAATGGGGATTGGGTATGCGCTTTAAAGACAAAGGCCTTTCCTTTCCTAGGCAACTGATGCTTGGCGCTATTCAAGATGTAGATGACATTGAGAAGATGGGATATGCGATAGGAAAACAATTGCTAGCAATTGGTGTACAGGTAAGTTTTTCGCCAGTTGCGGATATCAATAGCAACCCAAATAATCCTGTCATTGGTGATCGGTCTTTTGGAGAAGATAGAGAACAAGTAGCTCGTCATGCGATTGCCTATATGCGTGGACTTCAAGCAGCAGGTGTCCTTACCTCCGGAAAACATTTTCCTGGTCATGGCGATACAGATACAGATTCGCACTTAGATCTACCTATTGTCAATAGTACTGTAGAGCAGTTAAAGACGACAGAATTATATCCTTTCCAACAATTGATTGATGCAGGCCTTCAAGGTATGATGGTAGCTCATCTACATGTACCCTCAATTGATGCAACTGAAAATATATCTACAACTCTAAGCGCAAATGCAATTAATGGTCTCCTGAAAGGTCAGATGGGTTTTGATGGGATTGTGTTTACGGATGCCTTGGAGATGAAAGGAGTTACAGAACATTTCAAGGCGGATGAAATTGCGATCATGGCTTTTAAAGCGGGCAACCATATGCTTGTCCTTCCGGACAATATTGATCTCGCCTTTTCTGGATTGAAAAAAGCATTTGCCGAAGGAACACTCGATGCGAATGTGTTAAATGAAAATGTGAAACAAATTCTTGCAGCAAAATATAAACTCGGTCTTGATAGCCTGGTATTACCAAATCCTGAGTTTGCAGCGAAGATGGCATTCGATCCGTATGCTGTTGGTATCAAACACAAACTTATAGAAGAAGCTATCACTGTTGCTCAGAACCAACGGGCTTTAATTCCAATGGTCAATGTTACAGAACCTCGCATGGCTACATTGGCTATTGGTTCAACAACAAAAACAAGATTTCAAAACAGGTTAGATTCCTATTTCAAAGCAGATCATTTTAATGCAAGCCATTCGCTAAAAGAAACGGATGAAAAATCCCTTTTAAAGGATTTGAAAAAATATAACCGGGTGATAATCTCCATCCACCAGATGACAAATAAAGTGGCTGGTAATTTTGGCTTGTCCACCGAAGAGCTAACGTTGATTCAAAATATAAACCGTCAGCAAGAAGTTATCCTGATCATTTTCGGAAGCCCCTACAGCCTGAAGTATTTTGAAAACGTCGATCACATCATCATGGCGTATGAGGATACGCCGGAAACTGAGGATATCACTGCGCAAGGTTTGACAGGTGTTTTTGGATTTAAAGGAAAACTACCGGTAACCGCAAGTAATATCTTCCCTGTAAATCACGGCTTCACTACCTCTTCACTCAAAAGGATTGGGTATAGTGTGCCTGAGCGGGTAGGTATGTGCTCAGACAGTCTTGATTACATAAAGAACATTGCAGAATACATGATTGACATCGAAGCAGCACCTGGTTGCCAGGTGGTGATTGCAAAGAATGGCCGGATAATTTATGAGCAGGCTTTTGGAAAGCACACTTATGATACCGATGATCCTGTGTATGTCAATGACCTTTATGATATTGCCTCGGTCACAAAGGTTGCTGCCACTACACTTGCTGTGATGCGCCTA
>Ga0157380_10000649_pt1 | contig 21499 bp, 25 predicted proteins | sample S35metaG_FD_119757 | JGI IMG/M metagenome (GOLD analysis project Ga0157380, IMG submission 119757) | Switchgrass rhizosphere microbial communities from Kellogg Biological Station, Michigan, USA - S3-5 metaG | ecosystem: Host-associated > Plants > Roots > Rhizosphere > Soil | place: USA...
GTCGCCGGGATCGTGCTGTTCCGCCTCACCATGGATAAATATCGCGAACAGCCCGACCTGTTGCCGCGGGCGGAAGTCTTCATCACCGTCATGCAACGGCATCGGGCCGAGCTCGCCGGCATGATCGTACGGAGCTGGAAGCTGTCGGATATGTCGGTGCTGGCTGCCGATGAACAGATCCGCAAACTACCGCCGCCGCAGATGAGTCCGTTGGGACAGGCTATGTATTACGGCGAACTCTGCGGAGCACTCGCAGTCTTGAATGTCCGGGGCGATTACGCAGCCGAAGCGGCGACGCAGCTGCTCACCGTCCAGGGGTTGGCGCCCGAAGCAGCCGCGGCGGCGTGGCGTGCGGCGGTGGCGGAATCCACGGTGTAGCCCCTGCCGAAAGTTGCGATCGACATGGTTGCCGCGGACGGAGGAACCGTCGCCGGAATCTGATCGTTACCCTGTCAACTGATGCAACTGCAGGGGGAACGATGATCGCCAATTTCAGGAACCGGATGAAACGACAGGAAGGCAAGGCAGGCTGGATTCTGCTGTGGCTGCTCGGCGTGCCGATCCCGGTGTTGCTGGTATTATTCCTGCTGCGCGGCTGCACTTGAGAAGAGGCAGCGACACCCACTCCAGACAGAAGGCTCGCATCCATGCTGGTCCGCTTCAGGTCGTCGGCGACCGACTCCATCACCATGTTCGGCGAGAGCGCCACGGAATTGATCAAGCTCATGGGCGCCAGCGGCAAGGTTCCCGGCGCATTGAGTTCGGCCGATGTGCCGGCCGCGTTGCAGCGGCTGGAAGCTGCTACTGAAAGCATGCGGGCAGCTGACAATGCGAAAACGGCTGCCCGGCCTGCTGACAATGAAGATGCGGCCGCCGAGGAGGAAGACGAGGAGGACAAGCGGCCGCCCGTGAGTCTCGCTACCCGTGCCATTCCCCTTCTGAGCGTGCTCAAACGCGCTGCTGCGGCAAACGCGGAAGTCATGTGGGAACCCGCCTGAGGATTGCTGGCTGACCCACTCCAACGGCGTACCCGTTCCGGCGCCCCGACAGGCATAATCGCCGCCCCTGGGTTGATACCCAGTCAACGTTATCCGGGCATCGGTGCCCCGGCGGGATGATATGGGACGCATATTCGAAGTCAGAAAGCACGCGATGTTCGCGCGCTGGAATCGCATGGCGAAGCAATTCGCCCGCATCGGCAAGGACATCACGATCGCCGTCAGGAACGGCGGCGCCGATCCCAACAGCAACCCGGCCCTGCGACGCGTCATCCAGAACTCACGCGCCGTGAACATGCCCAAGGATAAAGTCGAATCCGCGATCCGCCGCGCCTCGGGCAAGGAAGCGGCGAACTACGCGGAAATCCTTTACGAAGGCTATGCACCGCACGGCGTGGCGGTATTGGTCGAAACGGCCACCGACAACCCGACGCGGACCGTGGGCAACGTGCGCCATATTTTCGCCAAGTACGGCGGCAACCTGGGAGCGAGCAACAGCGTCAGCTTCCAGTTCAAGAAAATGGGCGTGTTCCGCTTGAATCCCGAAGGCATCGACCAGGACGACCTGGAGCTGTACCTGATCGATCACGGCCTCGATGAAATGGGCGAGAGCACCGGCGAGAAAGGCGAGCCGCAGATCGTCATCCGCGGCGCCTTCGGCGACTTCGGTGTCCTGCAAAAGGCGCTGGAAGACCGGAAGATCGTGCCGCTATCGGCGGAACACGAGTATATCTGCATGACTCCGACGGAACTGCCGGAAGAACAGGCCACCGAAGTACTGGAACTGATCGACAAGCTGGAACAGGACGAAGACGTGCAGAAGGTGTATCACACGCTGGTGTGATGATCGTGAGTCAACCTTCTACTGGCACGAATCCCGGCAGTCCCGCAATTCCTGCAGGCACATCGAGTCGGACTCCGTCGCTTTCTCCTCGCAGTCCTGCTTGCGGGCGGCGACGTTGCCGGTGATCGAGACGCAGCTGTCGAAGCGGCTTCGCATGCGACTGAGGCAGGCGCCCGAGTCGCGAGCGTATTCGCATCGCTGCCGACCGTAGAACGCGCACTCCGCCGCTGCCTTGTTCGACGTGATCGGCGAAATGTGTCCGCCGCTGGCATTGAAGCCCACGGCTCGCATGCACTCCTGCTTGCTGCGTCGGCCGATGCTGCGACACTCGCCCTGGTCGCGCTCGCATTGGATCACGCAGCGAGCGGTTTGCGATTCGACAGTCCTGGATTGATCCACCATCGCGACACGCGTTGGCGACGCTGCGTTGCCTGACGATGCTTTCGACTTCACGTTGCTCGATGCTTTCGTCTCAGCCGGTGGTGCAGCCGTGGCGACGAGATCCGTGCTCTCTTTCACCGGACCGGTCATCGCATCGACGGGCGACGGTTCGGACTTCTTTTCCTCTTCGACGGGCGCTGCCGCCACCGCGGTTGACGTGTCCACGGGAGGCTCCGCTGGAGGACTACCCGCCGGCGGTTCGGTCGGCGAACCCGGCCCAGCGCCGCTGGCTGTGCCTGAAGCACCAGCGGCCGAGCCCGCAGCACCATCCAATCCCTTGGCACTACCCGATTCCTTGGCAGCGGTCACCGACGTTCCATTGGGCGACAGCAGCGCTTTGAAGCCACCGAAATAGACAGCTCCCGCACCGGCGGCAACGAGCAGCGACCCGATCAGCACCACCGCAACCGCCGTCTTCGGCGCCTTGCTGGGCGGAGCCTGCATTTCGGCGAGCAGTTCGTCGAGCGAGCTCCAACGGTCTTGCGGCTTCGGCGCGATCGCTTTGGTCAACGCCTGCGCGTACCGGGGTGGAATATCGCGTCGCAGGCTCTGCAACGGCTTGACCGCGCCCATGGGTACGGATCCCACCAGCAATTCATAGATCACGATGCCGAGCGAGTATTGGTCCGCGCGCCAGTCGGCTTCCTTTGCAGTCAGTCGCTGTTCGGGCGCCATGTAGTACGCCGTTCCCAGCGTCATGCCCGTCTGCGTCAATTGCGAACTGGTGTAGGCCCGGGCGATACCGAAATCCATCAGCTTGACGGTGCCGTCCTCGGCCAGCCAGATGTTCTCCGGCTTCAGGTCGCGATGCACGATGTAACGATGGGCGTAGCGCAACGCATCGATCAGCTGGCGGGCGATGTCGTTGACTTCGGCGAGGCTGAACTGCCGGGTGTCGCGATGATAGGCTTCGATGCGCTGGCGCAGCGTGTGGCCACGCAGGCGTTCCATCGAGAAATAATAATGGTTGCCGCTGACGCCGACGTCGTGCACGCGCACGATGTTCGGATGCGAGAGGCTCGTAGACATTTTCGCCTCGGCGAGAAAGCGTTCTTTCGCCGCGGTGCTGAAGATCAGGTCCTGGCGCAGCACCTTGATGGCGATGTCTTCGTCCTTGAGACGATCGCGCGCAGCATAGACATTGCCCATGCCGCCCGAACCCAGCATCTCGTGAATCTCGATGCGTCCCGACAGCACTGCGCCGGGTTCCATGCGAATCGACGTGTCGCCGTAGGCGGGAGCGGTGCCGGCTGCGATCTCTTCCGCCGAGCGCATGACGGTCGCGCCCGCGTCGTTGTTGCGAAACTTCGTGTAGCGACCGCTGGAGGTGACCAGTTCGAATGCTTCGACCAGTTCGGACAGCTTGGTCTGGGATTGAACGCGATCGGCTTCGGTCTGTGCGCTGACCAGCCGCTCCTGGACGGTGGCCAATCGCTCGCTATAGGCCTTCGTGACTCCGCCCGGGTCTTCGTTACCGGTCAGTCCGAGATGCGCCAGCGCCGCCGTTCTGTCCATTTCCGCCTACCCGGTAATTGAAACCGTCCGGCAAGTGAAACCGGAAAGTGAGCGGATTGTAAGGAATTGTGGCTGGGGTAGCCATCTGCCCTAAAGGCAGATGAGCGATATGTCTCATTCCCCTGGATTTCCGGGGCTAACTTTCCGGCGCCTGCATCTTCGGAATCCACAACGTGGCCACCAGGCCGCCGCCGGGCCGGTTCGCCAGCGAAAGCCTGCCGCCGTGAGCTTCGATCACTTCCCGGCACACCGTCAGGCCCAGGCCCGCGCCGGCCGGCTTGGTCGAATAGAACGGCAGCAGTGCATTGCGCAACACTTCGTCCGACATGCCGGAGCCGCGGTCCATGACCTGCAACTGCCAGCCGCCGCCCTGCTCCGTGACCTGCAATTCGATGCTGTCTCCGGGAGCCTCCGCTTCGCGTGCATTCTTCACGAGGTTGATGATGACCTGCTCCAGCTGCGTCGCGTCGAACACGCCCGAACGATGTGGCGGCTCACCGATCAGCCGAAACGGCGCCGCCTCCTGCAACGACTGCAGAAACGCCGCCCAATTCACTTCGTCCGGCGCCGGCTGCGGCAGCTTGGCGAATCGCGCATAGCCGTCGATGAATGTGTGCAGGTGGCGGGCACGATCCTCGATCGTCCTGAAAATGCGTTCGAGCTGCACTGCGTCCGGCCGTTCGATCAACTGGCGTCCCGAGTGCGCGAGCGAAGAAATCGGCGCGAGGGAATTGTTCAGCTCATGAGCGATCACGCGGATCACCTTCTTCCAGGTCTCGATTTCCTGGCGCGACAGTTCCCGAGTCAGCTGCTTGAGCAGGAACAGGCGATGCGTCTGGCTGTTCAACAGGAAGCCGCGCTGGGAGAGATGATAGATCTCCGACTCACCGTCGGATTCGACGGTGAACAACGTGTCGGCCTCGCTGGCCGCCGCCCGGCGCAAGGGTTCGGGTGCGGCTTCCAGCAATTCGGCGAACGCCAATCCTTCGAGCTTGCGCCCGCCGAGAAACGCCTGGCGGGCAGCGAGATTGCTGTAGACGACGCGATCGCCGGCGTTGGTGAGCACCATGGCGAGCGGCGTCGCCTGGATCACGGTATCGAGCAGCAATTCGCGTTGATAGAGACTCTGGCGTTCGTCACGCAGCAGCTGCCCCAAGCCGTTGTAGCTTGCGACCAGTGCATGCAATTCCGTGTCATTGGCCGGCGCGATGCTGACGCTGAAATCGCGATCCCGCATGCTGCCGATGCCATCGCTGACGGCTTGCAGCGTGCGGCGGATGGGCCTGATGAACCAACGCGCCGCCGCGATGCCCAGCGGAATGGTGAGCACCAGTGTGCCAAGCACTGCTGTCGTCGCCGAATCCAGCCATAGCATCAGCAGTCCGCAGAGCGCCACGGCAATGGCGACCAGCGTGACGCTGAGCAGGGCGAGCTTGCCTTCGAGTGAATACTTCACGCGGCGGGATTGTAGACCATCGAGGTTAGGAAGATTTTCGCACGAAGAACACGGAGAACACGGGGCCGGCAAGGACCGGAGTCAGCGGATCGAACGGCGGAATTCCTTACCCTGATTTTTTCTGCTCCGTGTTCTCCGTGCGAAACCTTCTCGTCCTCATTCCTTGAGACCGAGCTTTTCCATGCGCCGGTACAAGGCCTGGCGGCTCAGTCCCAGTTCGCGGGCCGCGGCGGCAATGACTCCCCGAGTACGCGACAACGCGCCTTCGATCTCGGCTCGATCCGGTTCGCGTTCCGCGACCATCTCCGTCGTTGCCGGTGCGGCCAGGCCGAGATCGCCTGGCTGAATCTCCGTGCCGGTCGACAGCAATGCCGCACGGCGGATGGTGTTCATCAACTCGCGAACGTTCCCCGGCCACGCATGCGACATCAGTGCACGCTGGGCCGCCTGGCCGAGTGTTTTGCCGGATTCGAGAAAGTGCTTCGCCAAGGGCATCACATCGTCCTTACGCTCCCCGAGCGGCGGCACCTCCAGTTCGATCAGGTTCAGGCGATAGTACAGGTCCTCGCGAAACCGTCCGTTCGCAATCGCTGCTGGCAGGTCCGCGTTGGTCGCACTGACCAGCCTGACTTTCACGTGGCGCGTCGTGCTGCTGCCGAGCCGCTCGAATTCGCCCGTCTGCAACACACGCAGCAGCTTCGCCTGTCCTTCCAACGACAAGTTGCCGATCTCGTCGAGGAACAGCGTGCCGCCGTTCGCCGCTTCGAAGCGTCCTTGCCGCGCTTTCGTTGCTCCGGTAAATGCCCCCGCCTCGGCGCCGAACAGTTCCGCTTCCATCAGGTCCTTGGGCAACGCACCGACGTTCACTTTCACGAACGGACCGCTGCGCACCGACGAGTTGGCCTGGATGATGGCAGCGAGAATTTCCTTGCCGGATCCGTTCGGCCCCGTCAGCAGCACCGGCACATCGGCGGCCGCGATATGCGTCGCCTTGGTGACCAGGTCGCGCATGGCTTCGCTTTCGAACACCAGGCCGCATAGATCGAACTTCGCTGCCAACGCCGCTCGCGACTGCGCACGAGTGATTGCGGTACGTTCCTGTTCCGCATGTAGACGGCGGATCTCGAGCAGATTGCGCACCGTCGTCAGCAATCGCGCGTCGTCCCAAGGTTTGGCGAGATAGTCGGCAGCGCCGGCCTTGACGAGCTCGACCGCGGTTTCCAAGTGTGTCCACGCGGTCAGCAGGATGATCGGCACCGCGGGATGGCGATCGCGGATCGAGCGGAACAGGACCACGCCCTCTTCACCGCTGGTCGCCTCCTTGCGGAAGTTCATGTCCTGGATCACCAGGTCGAACGTCCCCGAATCCAATGCACGCAACGCCGCTTCGGGCCCGTTGCCCGTGACTACCTGGTGACCCTGGATCGACAGCAATACATCGAGCGCCGTGCGCACGGCGTCGTTGTCGTCGATCACGAGGATGCTGGCCATATACAAACGGTTTCAGCCTTGTCCCTGCCCCCGGTCGCCGGGGGAAGCCGGATGGGCGCGGCGCGCCGGAAGAGTAAAGCTAGACTGTTCTAGTCGCAATCGCAGGCGGAATCGCCGCCGCCCGCCTCGCCGGAACGAACACGGCCGCCTGCCCGAGAATCAACAGCAGCACCGTGCCTGAGACTACATACATGGGATCGAGGCGCGGCAATGCATAAGCCGAACTGAGCCAGTGGCCGAACGCGAATGCAATCACGGCCCCGGCAATCACTCCACCCGTGGTCAGCAGCCAGTTCTCCACCATGAAGTAGCGAATGATATCGATGCGTCGCGCGCCGACGGCACGGCGCGTTCCGATCTGCTTGGTACGCACGCTGACCTGGAAGCTCGCCAATCCCACGATGCCAAGCGCGGTGATGACGATCATCAGGGCCACGATCACGCTGAGGTAGGAGATCATCCGACTGTCGGATCGATAGCTCTTTTCCACGAAGTAGCTATGCGGACGCACCCATGCAATCGCCCGTGGCAGATTCAACGCCGATAGTTTCTTTTCGATTTCCGGTATCAGCGCGTTGCTGCGGCCGGGCTCGGTCCGCACGATATAGTTGCCTGTCGGGCCGCTGGCCGTCCTGGAAGTAAACAGTACGCGATACGGCGCTTCGAATCCCACCCAGGCGCCGAGCATGTCTTCAATGATGCCGACCACCACCGCGGATTGACCCAGGCCGTCGTAGATCGGCTTGCCCAGCGCCGGCTCGTCGCCGAAGATTGCACGTTCCATGTCCCTGGTGAGAATGACCGCCGGCGCGAAATCGGAATTGGTGGAGTTGGGGTTGTACTGCACTTCTTCCTTGGTGAACGCACGGCCTTCGATCAGCTTGACGCCGAGCGCGGCGACGCCCTGTTCGTTGAGTTCGTAAATGTTGCCGCTGACGGTCGTAGTCTTGGCGGCCTCGGGCGTGCGGCCAAACGCGTTCTGCGATCCACCTCCCGACATAGGAATACCGCTAGTCGACGTCGCGGCGACGACACCGGGAATGGCACGCAGCGTATCGAGATCGCGTCGCACCGTTTGCAGATGATCGTACGTCGGCCCGTATCCGTAGCTGTGCACGACCAAGATGTTGTCCGAGTCGATGCCCTTGGGCCGATTGATGAGATCCACCCGGTTGATGATGATGAAGGCCGCGTTCGCGACCACGGCCAGCGTCAACGCAATCTGCAATCCGACCAGCACGACGCCGGTCTTGTTGCGGAACATGGCGCTCAGAATGGGACGGATTTCCATGAGATGGATTCCCTGTAGATCACTGGGTCTTGAGATAACTGGCAGGTTGCGTGCGGCACACGCGCCACGTGGGATACAGTCCGGCGATGACGCCTGCGGCAAGTGCAATCGCAATGGCAATGACGGCCATCGTGAAGTCCACGCGCGTCAGGCCTTCGTAGTTGTCGTACATGGTGCGGATCTGCAGCAACCCGAGAACGGTCAGGCCGACGCCGAGCAGGCCGCCGGCAACTCCGATGACGCTCACTTCGACCAGGTGCTGGCGAAAGATCATCGAGCGGCTCGCGCCGAGTGCACGTCGCAGGCCGACCAACGGCGCGCCGCCGAGGAATTTCGCCAGCAACAGGCCCAGCATGTTGAGCAGGCACACTGCGAGGAACATGAACGACAGGCCGACCAGCACGCGATTGTCATCGCGCACCACGCGATTGTGTTTCAGCCACTCGTCGGGCCGATACAGGTGATTGTTCATGGGGCGAGGGAAGCGGCCCAGCGCTTTCTGGTCGCGGACGTAGTTGTCAACCAACGTGCGGAACGACTGCACCTGCTCGTCGTTGTCGAGCTGCACCCAGAACTGGTGCCACACGCAATCGCTGTTCATCAGGTCGGTGTAGGAATTCAACGGCTCGTTGCGCCAGCAGTTCACGTTGCCTGCCGGCGGCAGTTCGAGCGCCGCGCCGACACTCAAGGGCACGAACAATTCTTCCGGTTCGTCGAACGCGCCGTTGTTCAGATCGTAGAACTTCGGCGACGGATTCCATTCGTTCAGCACGCCGACGACCTTGTAATCCCGGCCATCCAGTTGCAGCGTCCGACCCACGCTGTTCACGTCGCCGAAAGTCTTCTGGTTGGTCTGGCGCGTCAGCACGACGACGTTCTGTGCGCCGTCATCGGCTGCCTGGTCCCACCCACCGCCGTAGAGGAACGGCGTATCGAACATGGTAAAGAAGTCCTTGGTGGCCAGGCGGGCTTCGACCTGGAACGGCTTGGCGCCGTTCGCACGCGAGGGATCGACGACGAAGGTAGTCTTGCGCATGACGACGTGACGCGAGGGAATTTTCGAAGCACTCGTGTTCAAATTACTCAGGGCCATTGCGTCCCGGTACGCGATTTCCATCGGCGCGATCTCAGGACGTTTTGCGTTCCAGGGTCGATCCGGATCCCAGTTATCCACCGTCACCGAATACAGCACGTCGTTACGCTGAACGATCGGGTTGCCCGACATCAGTCGATACACCGTCAAGGTCGTCGAGCACACGCCGACACCGAGTGCGATGGCGCCGATCATCAGCGCCGAAAGCACCGGATTGCGGCGCAGGCTCTTGAACGCGAGGCGCAGGTGATAGGTGAACATCCAGCAATCCTCTACTGCGCGGCCGCCAGTGCTTCCGGGCGTATCAGCGGCTTGCTCGCGAACGGCTGCAGGTCGGTGACCTGGCCATCCATCACATGCACGTTGCGATGCGCCCGACGCGCTAGTTCGGAATCGTGCGTCACCATGATGATGGTAGTGCCGCGACGGTTGATGTCTTCCAGCAGCTCGACCACTTGCCTGGCCATGAGCGAATCCAAATTACCCGTCGGTTCGTCGGCCAGCAGGAATCTCGGGCTGCCCGCGAGTGCACGAGCGATCGCCACGCGTTGCTGCTGTCCGCCGGAAAGCTGCGCCGGAATGTGCTTGACGCGCGATGCCAGTCCTACGAGTTCGAGCGACTCCATGATGCGCCGTTTGCGTTCGGCTGCGTTCATGCCCCGATAGCGCAGCGGCACGTCGACGTTGTCGAACAGGTTCAAGTCCGGGATCAGGTTGAAGCTCTGGAAAATAAAACCGATCTTGCGATTGCGGATCCGCGAACGCGCGTCGTCGGAAAGCCTGCTGACATCTTCGCCATCGAGCTGGTAGGTGCCCGAATTGAACGTCTCCAGCAATCCCGCGATGTTCAGGAACGTGGTCTTGCCCGAACCGGAAGGTCCAGTCACCGCGACGAACTCGCCTTCCTTGACGTGCAGGTTGAACTCGCGCAATGCGTGAGTCTCGATGAGATCGGTGCGATAGACCTTGCTGACTTGTTGCATCTGGAGCATGTTCGGATCCTGGATTAGTGAGTCCCTGGTTCGACGAGTGGCTTGGATGAGTGACTTGCGATCAGTCCGTCAGCCGCACGCTGGCGGCGCGTTCGAATTCGCCGAGACTGGACGTGACGATCGAGTCGCCCTCGTTCAGGCCGGAAAGGATTTCCACTTCCGAGACGCTCGCCGCCCCCGGCTGGATCTGTACGCGGCTCGCGATATCGTCGTGGACAATGTAGGCAACCCGGCCGCCGCCGCTATCCAGGAAAGCGCCGCGGGTGACTTTGAGAACGTTGTCCTTCGATTCGAGCACGATGCGGGCGGCGAGGCGTTGATTCTGTCGCAGTCCCTGCGGCACATCGGTCGAGAATCGCAGGCGACCCGTGACCTGTCCTTGTTTCACTTCGGGCGACACGGCACTCACCCGGGCCGCATAGGTGCGCGAACCGTAGGTGATGTCTCCTTCCATGCCCAGCGTGAGATCGTCGGCGTAGCTTTCCGGCACGGTGAACTCGATCTCGAAGGCGCTCAGATCCACGACGGAAATCAAAGCGGCATTCTGCGCGACGCTGGCACGTTCGCTCACCAGCAGGGTACCGACGATGCCGTCGACGGGGGACTTCATGTCGAGATCCGCAACGCGGCGCTGCAATTCCGTCACCACCAGTTGTTGGCGGTCCCGTTCGAGCCGCTTGGCGCTGAGTTCGAATTGCAGGCTTTCCTTCTGCAGCGAGGCGGTTTCGATGGCGTGCTTGTGATTCACTGCCGCGGCGGCAGCCTCGTCGCGGGTCTTCTCGTAGTCGCGTTCGTTGATGAGATGCTTGCTCCACGAATCCTCGCCGCGGCGCTTTTCCCGCTCCGCCGCGTTGAGGCTGACGTTGGCGAGGTCGATGGTCTGCTGGTTGGCCAACAACTGGCGGCGTGTGTCGATGCTTTGCCGTTGCACCGCCACTTCCAACGCTGCCAGCGACGATTCTTCACGCGCCAATTCGTTGCGCAGTTCGGGGCTGTCGACCTGCGCAATCACCTGGCCTTTGTGCACGGTGTCGCCTGCCTGCACCAGAAAATGAGCAGTGCCGGTCGCGGCAGCGAACATCGTCGGACTGACGGCGGCCACCACCGTTCCCTGGGCCGAAACGTCGCGAACGAATTGACCGCGGGTCACCGTCGAGATGCGAACGCGTTCGCGTGGCACCGAGGCTTCAGCCGCCATCCAACCACGGATCAGCAATCCGATCGCGACCAGCAATACGGCGCCGCCGGCGATTCCACCGATGATGAGATAACGGCGACGGGCCATCTGCGGCGCCGGGTCGATGACCCGATCCTGGGCCGAGGTATCGCGGATGGGTGTCACTTTCTTGTCTGAAGGCAGGGCAGACAGCATGGTCGTCACCTCAGGCCCCATGAAGTTCGGAAGCACACTGCAGCGGTATGCGGTTGTACGAGCGCAGCACGTAATGGGCGTCATGCTGGGTGAGGGCTTCCTTGATCCTGCCTGCTTCTTCCGGCGCCGGGGTGGAGCGCGCGTCGGCAATGAACATCGGCAACAGCAGCAGCGGCGCCGACATCGCTCCGAGGCAGGCCAGCACACTCAAGATTCTCAAGATCGAGCTACGCATTCGTCGTTTCCCCTTCCCTATGTCGAGGACCCTGTCCGGGCTATGACCCGGTGTCCCCTGTCCGATGGTGTCGCCGATTCCCCCGGCACGAATACGGTTGCAGCAGTCGTGCCAGGAAGCGACATCGCGACTTTTTCCGCGGAAATTCGCGGTATTTTCCCGGTGGCGCAGCTCATCGATGCCCATGGATATATGGGAATACGTAGGCGCTCGGGGTGTCCGCGGCGGCACGACCGGACACCCGCCGGACACTTGCGGACACTTCATCCGACTGCTGCTCGCCCGCGCTAGACTGGAGTCCTGTGCAATCCAAGGTATTTGGCAGCAATGAAGCTCCGGATCGAACTGACTCCCCTGATGCCATGCGTCGCACTGGCCGCATTGACTGGGTGCAATCGCCACACTCCTCCCGCTGCGCCGCCTGCAACGATGACGGCGGCAACCGCCGAAGATCCCATTCCCGCCGACGGCAAGTTCATCGGCAGGATGTGGATTTCCGCCGTGCCCGGCGCACCGCGGGGCTCGTTCATTATTTTCCTGCCCGATCACACGCTGCTGATGGGCTCCTGCGTCGAGACCTATCGGCTGTCGGAATGGGGTGTCGCCGACGACAAGATCCGCTGGCGGGAGGACACCATTCCGATCGAAGCGGCGGTGACTTTGCCTGGACCGAAACAGCTGGAACTGCGCCTCGCAGGAAGGGACGCTGCGCAAAACTATGTACTGGCTTCGGCTCCCTATGTCTGCCCGGACCTGCGGCGATGAGTGGACCGATGAGTAAAATCGAGCCCGGCCGTTACCGGCATTTCAAAGGCAACGAGTACGAAGTGATCGGCATCGCACGCGACTCGGAGTCGATGACGGAGATGGTGGTCTACCGCGCCCTGTACGGCGAACGTGGTCTCTGGGTTCGCGCCGCGAGCATGTTCGGTGAAACCGTCGAACGTGACGGCAGGGTGATGCCGCGCTTCGAATATCTGGGACCCACTTGACGTAGAGCGTGCTCTAGCCTTTCTAATGGACGCATGCCTGCATCTACAGTAGCCGACTCCTCAGTCCATCGCGCGCGTCGACACCGCTTCGCCATCGCGCGGCTGCGGATCCCTCACGAATCCCAATTGCGTCGGGGCCGCGGCCGCATCCAGACGGATCACCGGCAGGCACGCATCTCCGAACGAAAAATTCAATTCTGTCGTGGTCCCGGTAGGTAGCACCAGCGCGTCGACGAGCTCATCCTCACGGACCGACCGATCCGCCACGGTCAGTCGCTGCAATACCCAATCCAGGTCGCTGTGTTCGATCTCTCCTGCACCGTGTTCGGTCTGCAGCAGCACCGACCCTTCCTCGTCGAGGTAAGCGCAAGTTGCGCGTTGCACGCTCAAACCGGTGTGCGTGACCAGTCCGTCGCCCGCTTCATTGGTTCGTAGTACAAACGGACTGTATTCAAGTTCGATGTAGCCGCGCTGCGGACCGTTCTGGAAATACCAGCGACCGTATGCGTCGACTGCGTAGTTCTGGCCGATGGCGCTGACGATGCGTGGATGTGAAATCACCTCGCCCTTGATGAGCCAACGTCCGCGGCGATCGAGGCCCAGCCAACCGAAAAGCGCGGGCACATTCGGCCAGCGTTGCATTGCGCGTAGCACCCAGTCCTGCATTTCCATCCACATTGACGACGTTGCGACCCGCGCAGTGTGCCACAACCGCGATCCGTATTTACCGCGAGGCCTCGACCTCGGTTGGTGAACTCAACCATCGCGCCCCGAATTATTGACACGCATGCACATACCGGCTTCAAACCGCTGCAGTATACACGGTAATTCCAGGCATTTTTTCATGACTCTTATTGATGTCTCAACGGTAGACCTGCAGCGCCGGATTATTTACCATCGCTGCCGCATTGCGGGCTGGTAGCGGCGGATCTGCACAACCAGCGCAGGAAAATTGCAGCGGTGCGCGGTCGAAACAGGAGTCACGACATGCCTTGGTCAACTTGCTTCGCGGATTCCGGCGTGGACTGCCGCTTCAGCGGCCCGACCAATGTAGAGGACGTCATCGCCGCCAATGAAGAAGTTTTCAATCATCGTTACGCGGAAGCCCTGCGCTACGTGATCGTGGATTTCTCCGCGGCCGAATCGCTGAATCTGCCGACGGCGGACCTGCTCGGACTGGCCGAGACCGATCGCCAGTACCTGTTGCGCAATCCGTCCTATGCGCTGGCAATGATCGCTCCGCAAGGCGTCGTCTTCGGCTATGCACGAACCTTCGAGCGCTTCATGGAAGGCAGTCCACTACGATCCACCGTAGTGCAGACCCGCGAACAGGCGTTGGAATGGCTGCGCAACGAAGGCATTGCCGTCTGAGACATTCCTGTCTGGGCGCGATCAGGCGTGACGTGGGATCGCTTGAATATCCGGCTCGACGAACTCGGCGCGGGCATTGTCGGAGCTGATCAGTTCGCGCGAATAGTGGGTGAACATGATGGCGGGATCGAGCAATAGCGAGTGACGGTCCAGGAACGCCTCCGCACCTGCCAGCGGCGTCGCTGAACTCTCCATGAAATGCAGCACCGCCAGCAGCCACGCCTGCGTCAGCGTTGCATGATATTTCGCCGGATCGATGCCGTGATGTCGGAGAAAGCTCTGCAAGGCAGCTCGAAATGCCGGATATGCCGTCTCGGCATTCCCATGCCGGGCCAGGAACATATAAGCGAGCCGCAGATGCTCGCGATGATGGAATTGTGACGGCGCCATGTCGTTCCCGGTGAACCGCTGCAGGAAGTCGAGATCTTCCGGCGACAATGCATGCTTCATGGCCATTCCTCCTTTGCAAAGAGCTGACAGCACCTACGCGACTCAACGCGAACAATAACTGGCGGCGGCGGCATCCAGTCTCGCGAACGCTCGTTCCGGCCCGGAATTTGAACAGCGCTGCGGTCCGGCCTTGGCGCCGCAAGTTACGTTCACATCCTGTGTCGACCGCTCGCCTTCGCGAATGCAACGGATGACATACACAGTCGAGCCGTCCGCGAGTTTCCGATCGGCATCGCGCAGGTACCATGTCTGGCCGGCCATCTTGGCCGCATCGAGTACTTTGGCGCGACATTGCTCGGTTGCACCGTCGCTGCAGTAGTGCTGCTCACAGGCAGCGAGTGAACCCGAGTCGCAGGCGAGCTGCGCTTCGCGCTCTTTTTCCCGCAGACGATTCGGACCACCGCTGCGCGTCCAGTCGTTGCAAGCAGCTACTTTGCCGGCATCGCATTGCTCCAGCAACTCATCCAATTCAGCGACGGACTTGAGCGTGGGGGGCGGCTTCGGCGGAGTTACCTTGACGGCGGGCGCAACAGAGGGTGGCGCAGATTGCCCTACTCCTTTGGAGGTGATCTTCGCCGGAGGCTGGGACTTGGCTGAGTCCTTGGACCGGTCCGCCGGCTGGGCCTTGCTCTTGTCCTTGGGTGCCGGACGCTTCTTGGCTGGGTCCACGCCTGGAACGACCTTGGCGTCGACCCCGCAGCGCTCGTCGGAAAAAACGCGGCTACCGTCGGCCGCGCGGCAGGTATAGATCTGTGCCATTGCATCGGTACCCGGGCCAAACGCGATGAGCACGAAGAACCATCGATATCCGGATTGCATCACCGGGGGAGTTTATCAAAGGCCGGGCCTAGTCAACCTGCTAGACTCGCGGCCGCATGCCAGACGCCGCGCTCGAAACCCTGTTCCTGCCTTTTGTTCACGGCAAGCTGCAATGGCCTGGCGATGGCGCCTTGTTCCTGCGTGCTCGCGACGGCGAACCGCTTCGCCGCGATCCGCGGCCGGGCCTCGATTGCGAACAGACGTTCAAGCCGGATGCGGACGCGTTGCTCCAGGGCGGTTTTCATCTGGTCGATCGCGAGGTCGGCAGCGGTCGATCGTACCCTCTGGTGCTACTACTGCCGCCGCGGCAACGGGATGAGGCCCGTGCCTTGATGGCGCGGGCAGTACGAGCCCTGGCTCCAGGTGGACGCATCGTCTGCAGCGCCAGCAACAATGAAGGTGCGCGATCGAGCGAATCGGACCTGGCACGGCTGGTGGGACCCGTCGATACACTGGTCAAGAGCAAGTGCCGTGTCTTCTGGAGCGCACCCTTGCATGGCCCTATCGACACGGAATTGCTATCGCAGTGGCTGGACTTCGATGCCATTCGTCCGATCGCCGACGGCCGCTTCGTCAGTCGTCCCGGTGTGTTCGCCTGGGATCGCATCGATCCGGCATCGGAATCGCTCGCCAGCCATTTTTCAGCCGCGTTGCAAGGCCGCGCCGCCGATCTGGGAGCAGGCTTCGGCTATTTGTCCGTCGAATTGCTCACGCGCTGTCCGGGCATCACGACGCTGGATGTCTATGAAGCGGAGCAGCGCGCCTTGGATCTCGCTCGTATCAACATCGGCAAGGCCTCGTCGACGCCCGCGAATTATCTGTGGCACGACGTGACCGCGGGACTATCCCGGTCCTACGACGTGATCGTCACCAATCCACCGTTCCATACCGGCAGCCGCGAAGACCGCCCGGACATAGGCCGGCGCTTCATCACAGTCGCTGCAGCGGCTCTGACACCAGGCGGACGATTGCTGCTGGTCGCGAACCGGCATCTGCCTTACGAATCCGTGCTCACGCAGTCGTTCGGCCAGGTACGCACGCTTGCACAAGCGCATGGGTTCAAGATGATCGAAGCAGTGAAAGCGCGATGAGACTGGTCAAGCTCATCGCGAATCTAGGCTACGGCAGCCGCAAGCAGGTCGCATCGATGTTTCGCGACGGACGCATCACCGACCCGCAGGGCGAAGTGCTCTATGCCGACGACCAGGTCGGCCATGACCGGATCAGGATCGATGGCGAACCGCTGGACCCACCGTTGGGGCTGGTCCTGATGCTCAACAAACCGACCGGCTACACCTGCTCGACGAAGGATGCCGGCGCTGTCGTCTACGATCTGTTTCCGCAACGCTATCGCTTGCGCTCACCGGTGCTGTCCACGATAGGCAGGCTGGATCGCGACACCACGGGATTGCTGCTGCTGACCGACGATGGCGCACTACTGCATCGTGTCGTGCATCCTAAATCCCAGGTCGCGAAAATCTACGAAGCGACGCTCGCCCGCGACCTGCGCGGCGATGAAGCGAAGATTTTCGCCAGCGGCACGTTGATGCTCGATTCGGAAAAGACACCACTGGCCCCGGCGCAGCTGGAGGTCCTCGATTCGAGACATGCTCGGTTGACGCTGACCGAAGGCCGCTATCACCAGGCCAGAAGAATGTTCGCGGCGGTGGGCAATCACGTGGAAGCACTGCACCGCAGCCGGGTCGGCGGGCTGGAATTGGGCGATCTGCCGCCAGGACAATGGCGCGTCCTGGCTGCGGCGGATCTCGGCCAGCTGTGGAGCAAGCCGGACTAGGAATCAACGAAAGCCCGTTGCTTCCCTCACTCGTCCGGATCGCTGTCGACCCGATCGCCGAAGCGGCGGCGGATTGCCGCATCGAAGGTCCGGTTCGTCTGTGGCTTGACGAACAACGACACGAGTTCCGGATGCGTGGCCTGGACGCGTCGTTCGATATCGATGACCAGTTCCTCGATCTGCGGCGCACGCAGATCGTCGGCGAATTCGACACTGAGCGCCGCCAGGATCTGGTCCGGAGCCAGCTGCACCGTCAATACTCCGTTCGCCTTCACAGTGCAGCCGTCCGCGGATGCAACCCGCACGATCGAATCGCGCAGTCCTGAATTCGCCGCTTCTCCGATCAGCAAGCTCTTGCTTTCACGCGCGAGCAGCGTGGCTACGGTTGCCAGCACCATGCCGATCAGTATCGAGGCGATGCCGTCGAACTCGGGCACATTCCAGCGAGTGGAGACGAACGTGCCGAGCGCCGCGATCACGATGCCGACCAGCGCCGCGCTATCCTCGAAGAGGACCATGAACGAAGGCGGATCCTTGCTGCGGCGAAACGCCGCATAGAATCCCAACGATCCCCCTGGTCGAGGAGAATTGTCGCAGTGACACCAGCCAGGATCCGCCTTCGAACACGAACGCCAGCGCCAGTACGATGTAATTCACGAGCGGATCGGCAATCGGCTCGGGATGCATCAGATGCATGACGCCCTGGTAGACGGAAACTCCCGCGCCCACAGCGAAAACCAGCAGCGCGACGATGAAGCTCCAGAAGTACAGCTTGCGGCCATAACCCAACGGATGCGATGGATCGGGCCGCTGCGCACTGCGCCGCATTCCATAGAGCAACAGAAGCTCATTGCCGGTGTCGACGAATGAGTGCACCGCTTCGCTTTGCATCGACGCGCTGCCGGTCCACAGCGCGGCGACGATCTTGGTCACGCCGACCAGCAGGTTGCCGACCAATGCCGCATACACCGCGGTACGACTGCCGGTTTGTTTGGCCATCGATCGGCTTCTCCAGACAGACATCTCAGGCAGGATGGGAAGCGAAGGTACGCGCCCGCGTCCATTGCAGTAAGGTCGCTTGCAGTAGGATGCTACTGCACCGCCCAGCACCCCAGGAGATTCCATGAGACTGCTCGTCGTCGGAGCCGGTTCGACCGGCGGTTATTTTGGCGGACGATTGCTGCAAGCCGGTCGCGACGTTACCTTCCTGGTCCGCCCGGGCCGCGCCGCCCAGTTGCGAACACGCGGCCTGGAGATCGTTAGTCCGCACGGCGATGTCACGCTACGACCCGAACTGGTGACCGCAGACGAATTGCGGGAACCTTACGACGCCATTCTGCTGACCGTGAAGAATTTCAGCCTGCAGGCTGCGCTCGATGAACTGTCGCCCGCCGTCGGCCCGGATACGGTCATCCTGCCGGTCCTCAACGGAATGAGGCACGTCGACCTGCTCGAAGCGCGCTTCGGAGCAGATGCTATCGGCGGATGCACCTGCAAGGTCATGACTGTCCTCGACGAGGCCGGCCGCGTCGTGCAACTGACCGACGTACAGGAACTCGCCTACGGCGAACTCGACGGCCGGCAGTCCGAACGCATGCTGCAACTAGATCGATTCATGACCGGCGCCGGCTTCGATGCGAAACTCTCCACGACGATCGTGCGCGAGATGTGGGAGAAGTGGCTGCTGCTGGCATCCATGGGCGGAATCACCTGCAGCATGCGTGGCAACGTGGGGCAGGTCGAGGCTGCACCGGGGGGCCGCGATTACATCTTGAAGTTCATCGACGAAGTGGCTGCCGTCATCTCGTCCGTCGGCGTGCCGCCGAGCGATGCGGTGCTAGGTGCTGTCCGTGCGCTATTGAGCACAAAGGGCTCGTCGTTCGCCTCCTCCATGTACCGGGATCTCGAACGGCGCTTGCCGATTGAAGCCGACGACATCATCGGCGACCTGTTGAAACGCGGCCAGGATGCCGGCATCGCGACGCCTCTGCTCGCCGCTGCCTACACTCACCTGTGCGTCTATATGTCGCGTAGACAGGATAGTTGAGGATATCAGCCTGAACAGGCAGCCTTTACGGCTTCTTCTCCAGGAAGGCGCGCACGGTTGTGACAGTCGCCGAAGGATTCTCCTCCATGATCCAGATCGGCAGCCATGGGCGCCCACATGTCCCCCGTTTCACCGTAGCCATGCAGCAGCACCACGGCAGGCCCGGTGCCGCCCGTGCGGACATGAATCGTCACGCCGTTGGTCGAAATCTCCTGCACGCGAAAGCTCGCAGGAAAAATAAAGGACTGTGCGAACGCTGGCATAAAGGCGAGGCACAACAGTATCGAGCACAGCAAGCGCATGAGGTTTTCCTTGAACCAACTAACGGTCCTGCGCCTGGACGAATGCCCGCGCAGATCGATAATCCACGCTTGCACCGAGGCCGAGTTCATATGCCTTGGTGCGAACGGACTTCGGATCGCGATGCAACTGCGCAGCGAGATGCATCGCTACCTCATCCGCGTGCTGCCAGCTGATGGCGACCTTACCCGTCAGGAACGCCTTCAGCTGCTCGATCTCATGTTCTTGCCATTCACCGCCCGCCTGCTCGGCGGCCAGGTCGCGACGGTGCTCGCCCTCCTCGTTGCGAAGCGCCAGCGTCAGCACATCGATGAGAACGGCCTTGTGCTCCGCGGGGATCTCGGAGGCGATGACATATCGAAGCGCGGACTGTCGTGCTGCCGGTGTCAGTGTATCTCGCATAGTTTCTGATCCTGGGTTGCGAGCCGCCTGGGCAGCGTATCGTGGAATGCATGGCGCGGTTGGCTGCGATGCGATGCCGACAGGGACCGATCGTACCACGGAACATTCATATTTGTTCGGACGGCGGCGAGCCTGCCGGCTCGGGTTCGACGATGCAGCCCACTTCACGCGTTTCTTCACTCGCAGGCATAAGGAATCTCCGAGCAGACATCGTGAGCGCAAGCGTGCAAGCGCCAGCCCTTGAGGTCGAGTGTCTATGACACGACCGGGGGCACGAACTGCGGCAGCCGATCCAGCAGCTTGTCCAATGTGATTGGGTAATCGCGCACGCGAACGCCCGTCGCGTTGTAGATGGCGTTGGCAACCGCAGCGCTACTGCCGCAGATGCCGAGTTCGCCCACGCCTTTGGCTTTCATCGGCGAGGCGATCGGATCGGGGTCCGTGATCAACTCGCCAGGCAGCAGCGTCGTTTCGACGTGCAGAGTGTCTCCAGGTAGCCGATGAAAATCCGCGATCGGAATTCCACGCGTCGGTTTCCACCGTTGCATCGAGTGCTCGCATGGCGATAGCCATGTCGCTCGGATGCGTGGCGGTGCAGGCATCGCTGACGCCGATGACTGCATGCTGTCGACTGAAGCCGTCGATCGCGCCTTTGTCTATCTCGCCGAGCATTGCAACGGCCGAGCAGATCTGCCCGGGCGTGCAATAACCGCACTGATAGCCATCGTGCTTGACGAAGGCGGACTGCATCGGATGCAGTTTGCCTCGCGTGCCAGGCCTTCGATCGTCGTGATGCTGTCGCCGTCGCGCATGACGGCGAGCGTCAGGCACGAATTGATGCGGCGCCCGTCGACGATCACCGTGCACGCTCCGCGCTGCCCGTGATCGCAACCCTTCTTGGTGCCCGTGAGATGGAGATGCTCACGCAGTGCATCGAGCAGCGTGGTACGGGTGTCCAGCTTGAGTTAGCGCGACTTACCATTCACATTGAAGGACACCTTCGCGAGCACCGGTACGTCGGCTGCAGGCGTTTGTCCTTTCGCAACGAGCGGCACGGCAGTCGCCGCTGCGGAGACGGCGCCGATCTTGATCAGGTCACGCCGCGTAATGTCGAAGTCGCCGGGGCCCTCTCACAGGCATGTAATTTCTCCTCATCAGGCGGGCGCAGGCGGGAGCGACCGCCGATTAGAGAATTCTCCAGTCCAGGTTTCGTTCCTCAAACACTCTCGGCAGCCTGCGAATAGCGGCGTTCCGAACCACTGCGCTCAACGACCCACCCTGCGCTCCAGATGTTCGGGATGGAGCGAGCGAATGCGGTAGAATGCGGCAAATCACGGCACACTCGGTATGTCCCTACCGTCACGGCGCACGATCGTCGGAGCGCATATGATGCGTAACCTCACTGTCGGTAGCGCGACCACTCGTGGCGTTCGAACGTTGACTGGCAGTTTTCTCAGGCGACTTGAGCATAATGAACCGATCATTCTGGCCCGCCGGCAGCCTCGCACTCGCGCTGCTGGGTGCATGCGGCAACCCTGCCCCTCCCGCTCCTGCCCCTCCCGAGGTGGGTGTCCTGGTCATGCGGCCGCAATCGA
>Ga0157380_10000650_pt1 | contig 21489 bp, 19 predicted proteins | sample S35metaG_FD_119757 | JGI IMG/M metagenome (GOLD analysis project Ga0157380, IMG submission 119757) | Switchgrass rhizosphere microbial communities from Kellogg Biological Station, Michigan, USA - S3-5 metaG | ecosystem: Host-associated > Plants > Roots > Rhizosphere > Soil | place: USA...
GCCAAGTACACGATAGTTTAATTTTTGAAAACCCGGCAAACTGATAGTCCAGAAAGTGTTGTTAATAGGAATATCCCTTTGAAATATCCAGGGCCTTACATACTCCCTTGCATGGTCAATAATCGTGTATTTGTATTCTATTACCGATCCTTCTTTAAGTTTGGGGAATGTGAAGCTGATTGTTCGGATGTCTTCGTCAGAATTATTTTTGTAAATCCTTTTCCGATCTACCTTTTCAACTACTATTCTCCCATTTTCGTCAAGATTGTAGCAAATGGCAGATACATCTTTCATTTTTGTTAGCCAGTCGCGATTGATATAGGGAATTTTTATATTGGCGTAACTGAATCCTTTATGGTTAAATATTTTTATTCTTACTCTTTTTTCGGTAGTAATTCTCAGCGAGTACCCTTCTTCAGTGACGCGAATGATTTCGGCGTCGAATAACACCAACGCATTGGCCGTTTTTTCAAACGCGCATTCCTTCATTTTAAGATCGGCAATGTCTATTTCTCCAAAATCAGGCAGTTGGGCCATGCAGGAAAAACAGAGCAATAGTATCGGAAGAGTCAGGATTTGTCTCATGAAAGCCAGTTCAGGGGTAAAAAATCATTTAAATATAAACGGTATGTGGATAATATCCAATAAGTATACTAAGTCGCCGGAAAGGTTTTATTTAAATTTGCTCTAACATATTGAACATGAAATACACTCAAAATACATTGGACAAGGTGGAAAAAATCCTCGATGAGGCAAAATATATTATCCGCTACGAAAGAGGTACTTTCCAGAGTGGTTATTGTATTCTCGAAGCCAAAAAGGTAGTGGTGCTGAATAAATTCCTGCAAACCGAAGGGCGAATCAATACTCTTTTTGATATCATTCCCCAGCTCAATATTTCTCCTGAAACACTTACTCCGGAAACTCGCAAGGTTTATGAAGAAGTAATTGCGAGATACCACGAAGAAGAGAAATAAATGTAAAATGCAAAATGTAAAATTTAAAATGTAAAATTGGAGAAGCATTTTAGATTTACATTTAATATTCTACATTTTACATTTGCCCGTGAGCTATCCTCATCTTAAAATCACCTTTCTCGGCACTGGAACCTCCAGCGGCGTACCAATGATCGGATGTGAATGCGCGGTATGTACATCGACCGATAAAAATGATAAACGGCTTCGTTCGAGTATCCTGGTACAATCGGAAAAAACTACTCTTGTTGTTGATGCTGGTCCCGACTTCCGTTACCAGATGCTGCGGGCCAATGTGAAAAAATTAGATGCCATTATTTTTACTCATCCCCATAAGGATCATGTAGCTGGATTAGATGATGTGCGGGCTTATAATTTTTTCTCGGGCCTACCTATGCAGGTATATGCCAATGAAATGACCCAGGCGGTATTGATGCGCGAATTCCCATATGCTTTTGCTGATAAACGATATCCGGGTGTTCCTGAAATTAATTTGAATACAATTGCGCTGGATCCATTTATTGTAGGGGATATACCCGTTGTTCCTATTGAAGTATGGCATTTGAAAATGCCTGTATTGGGCTTTCAATTCGGAAGTTTTACATATATCACGGATGCAAATGTAATTAGCGAACAAGAGCAGGAAAAAATAAAGAATGGAGAAGTGTTGGTATTAAATGCATTGAGGAAGGAAAAACATATCTCTCATTTTACGCTTGATGAAGCGACGGCACTTGCGTTAGAGTTGAATAACAAGCAAACCTATTTCACCCATATCAGTCATCAGTTAGGCAAACATGCCGATATCAATAAAAATCTTCCAGCAACGGTGGCCCTAGCGCACGACGGCCTGGTGGTAGAATTATGAGGCTTTTCGACGTATAGCAAACTCATAGATGGTGGCATATAAATCAGCCGGCTTAAAGGGTTTCGATACATATCCATTCATTCCCACATCCTTTGTTTTTTGGTGAACGTCGGATGACGCGGAGGCTGTTAAGGCGATAATCGGGATTTCACTATTGAATTCACGTATATGTTTGGTAGCGCTATATCCGTCGAGAACGGGCATTTGAAGATCCATTAATATTAAATCAAAATTTCCATCCCTTACTTTTCCAATCGCGCAAAGACCATTTTCAGATACTTCCACCCGCGCGTTCCAGTTTAATAGCATTTTCTCCGCTACCATCACATTAAATTCTACATCTTCTACCAGCAATACTTTAATTCCACGCAAATCATTTTTAATCATTCCATTTTCAGGTTTCAAATCGGAAACGATTTCATCCCCTTTATTTAATCGAAGGACAAAAGAAAAGGAAGTACCTGCACCCGGTTCGCTCTTCACTTCTATATCTGTTTGCATCAGTTGCAGTAAACGACGGGTAATGGCGAGTCCCAGTCCAGATCCGTTCGACTCGCGGATGATCTCCATGGCTGCGCGCGAAAAATATTCAAATATAAATTGTTGTTTTTCTTTCTTGATCCCGATACCTGTATCGGTTACTTCGAAACGAATATCCGAGTAGTTGTCTGAATCACTAACCAGTTTCACCTCCAGTTTAATGATGCCATTATGAGTAAATTTAATAGCATTTGACAGGAGGTTGTTGAGTATCTGGCAAAGCCGGATATCATCCGTTTTTACAAAACGAGGCAAATCAGCATCCAGCATTACTTTTAATTGGTTGCCTCTTTCTTCGGCGCGAAAACGATTTGCCAATTTAATACTGTTCATCAACTGCCGGAGATCAGTATCTTTTTCACTTAGCTTTATTTTCCCTTCTTCCAGTTTGTTATAATCGAGGATATCATTGATTAAAATGAGGAGGTTCTCAGCGGAGATATTAAGTGTTCGAATGTTTTCCAATTGCGATAAAGGCAACTCATCATTCATCATCAGGTGCGCGATGCCGACAATCGCATTCAGGGGCGTACGGATTCCATGACTCATCAGGGAAAGAAAATCACTTTTTGCAAATGAAACCCTATCCATTGAATTCGAATATTCTGTTCCTGGCTGAGAGGGGAGGAGGCTTTTGATTATATCCTTATTTAGCGTAGCAGATAATCTTGCCTTGTCAAATGTTTCATAGCTGCTGCTTATCGAAGCAAATAATGCGCGGCAATTTTCAGGTATTTCCGCTTTGTCAGGAAAATATTTACGGATCTGTTCTTCTAGTAATGAGTGGTAATTCATAGTTCGGATTCTTTATAGGAAATCATCGAAAAATAACTAAATGTTCTGGAATTCAAAACTAGTATATTCTAGTTAAGAAAATTTATATAGAACGAATGTTTTCTGCCTCTGTGTTTTTCTTATAAGAAATGCGTTTTTCACGATGTATCCTAATAGGGTTGCCTATGTAACTTTATTGACTATAGGTTACATGAAAAATGGAATAACATGCTAGGCGGTTACCTGTAGCAGATATAGAACGAAAAATTTATGTAAGTAAATATCCCGGACAAATAATTAGGGGTTTACCCGTAGTCGGCGCTTGGAGTTACTTATGGTTGCCCCGCTGTATTACTACAGAAGTTATATATTAAAATAATCTATATGGATAAAAGATTGTTGAAGGAGTATTTTCAGTTTACCCGCAAGGAGAGGATCTCGATTATTCTGTTGTTGGTTTTAATTGGTATTACAGGCACAATACCGGCATTTCTCAATAACGGTACAAAAGAACCGCAGCCCTCATTCGCCTTATATGAAGAAGAGATAAAGCAGCTAGAGCGTCTATCAAGTAAATCAATTCCGGAGAAGACAGAAGAACGGGAAGATTATTCAGATCATACGGTAGCATCATACAATTCATCTACTCACCACTTATTTGTGTTTGATCCCAATACGTTATCGGAAGAAGATTGGAAAAAACTGGGTGTTCGCGGGAAAACCATAATTACTATCCGCAATTACATATCAAAAGGAGGTAGGTTTCGAAAACCGGAGGATCTTAGCAAAGTTTATGGCTTGACTGAAAAAGATGTTAAACGATTGTTGCCCTATGTGAAGATAAATGCCGAACAATCCAAAGCAACTATTTTTGAAACCGCTAAAGGAAATAAGCAAAGAAATACTAATGAAAACAATACGACCTATTCAATTCTCCAGGCAATTGATATCAATGAGGCGGATACAGGTCTCTTTATTCAATTGCCCGGTATCGGCAATAAACTAGCCCGGCGAATAATAAATTTCAGGGACAAGCTAGGTGGCTTTTACTCTGTAGAACAGGTCGGGGAAACTTTTGGATTAGCGGACTCCGTTTTTCAAAAATTAAAACCGCGTTTGATATGCGGAGAAATGAAAACAAAAAAAATCAATATTAATACCGCTACAGCAGGTGACTTAAGCAAACATCCCTATCTCAATTGGAGCCTTGCCAACACAATTGTACAGTATCGAACTCAACATGGGAATTTTAAAACCTTAGCGGAATTAGATCAGATTCAACTCTTAGATCGCGGTCAGATTGCAAAATTATTACCCTATTTAAGCGTTGAATAGAAGATAAAAGGGAGAAAAGTCGATTTTACGCTAACAATTGTTAGTCTGTTTAAGAAATCTCCCTATATTTGCAAGCTCTAAAGTTGCTTGCCTTTTTTGACTACATATTGAATCGATAGCTATGAATTTTGAAACTTCTGAGCTGACGCAACAAGTGGCGGCTACCGCACGTGATTTCGCACAGCAACACATTAAGCCCTATGTAATGCAGTGGGACGAAACCCAGGAATTTCCTTTATCCGTTTTTAAAGAAATGGGGAAATTGGGATTGATGGGTGTTTTGGTTCCCGAAAAATATGGGGGTGCCGGATTGAGTTATTTTGAATATGTCACTATTATCCAGGAGATCGCAAAGGTGTGCGGATCGATTGGGTTGAGTTTGGCTGCTCATAATTCTCTTTGTATTGGCCATCTATTGGCATTTGCGAATGAAGAGCAAAAGCAAAAATATTTACCTAAGCTTGCTACCGCGGAATGGATTGGAGCCTGGGGATTGACAGAAGCTAATACGGGCAGTGACGCCGGAAATATGAAAACTACCGCCGTTAAAGACGGGAATGATTGGATATTGAATGGAACCAAGAACTGGATCACTCATGGAAAGACTGGAGATATTGCAGTTGTAATCGCAAGAACAGGTGAGCCCCGTTCAAAAGATAATGCAACTGCGTTTGTAGTGGAGAAAGGAACTCAAGGATTCAGTGGTGGAAGAAAGGAAAATAAATTAGGAATGCGGGCCAGTGAAACGGCCGAAATGATCTTTGATAATTGTCGCATACCCGATGCCAACCGTTTAGGTGAAGTGGGTAACGGTTTCAAACAATCGTTAAAAGTATTGGATGGGGGGCGTATCTCAATTGCTGCCCTTTCTTTGGGAATTGCTAAGGGAGCTTACGAAGCGGCAGTTCGTTATTCGAAAGAACGACACCAGTTTGATCAGCCTATTTCTAATTTCCAGGGCATTTCGTTCAAGTTGGCGGATATGGCTACCGAAATTATGGCCGCCGAATTGCTGACGCTTCAAGCCTGTGATCTTAAGATAAGGGGAGAAGCAATGACCAAGCAGGCGGCAATGGCAAAATACTATGCCAGCGAAGTAGCGGTAAAAACATCGAATGAAGCCGTACAGGTTTTTGGTGGTTATGGTTATACCAAAGATTTTCCGGTAGAAAAATATTATCGTGATAGTAAGTTGTGTACGATTGGCGAAGGAACTTCTGAAATTCAGAAACTGGTTATATCCAGGGAAATTTTAAAAGCATAATGTTTGATTAGGTTTGCTTGTCTTGTCAGTGCCTTTCCCGTTACCGGGAAAGGCTTTTTGTTTTAATTTTGTAAAATGAATAATGAAGTAACTTATATTCTCCGGGGTTTGTTATTATTCATCGTACTATTTGTAACAACAATATTTTTTAAATTCATAGCATCTATTGAATCCAAACCAACAAACCAGGAAATAGTCAATGTAGAAACTGTTTCACCACGAACTCTTTCAGCTAAAGCAATTAAGGGTAAAGAATTATTTAAGGCAAATTGTGCTTCCTGTCATGCGCTAGATAAGTTTTCTACGGGTCCTGGCCTGGCTGGAGTTGAAATGCGATGGCCAAGCAAAAAATTGCTTTATATGTGGATCAATAACTGGGAAAACGCTGTTGCAACAGGTGATCCGTACGCCAATAAGATTAAGGATTTTTCTCCCGTATCAATGAGTAAGTTTAATCTTTCAGATGAAGAAATTGATTCGATCCTCGCATATACCAACGAATCCACAAGTTCCCAATCAGTAATAGCCAAAAGGTAAAACAATGATTAGCTCACTCGCAATTTGAATTGCTTACCTTACTATCATCGCCATTGTTTCCTGCGCTTGCTGCTGATTAAACTCAAGTGTCATCTGTTTATGATTGACAAGGTCAACGATAGTTCCTACCAGGCAAAGTCCACCAGTAAATAGATATAAAATACCCATTCCAACTTGTCCGAGTACAAAACGCTGGATTCCCGCAACCACCACAAATCCAAGAATAGTACAAATAAGAATGGTTTCGGTTGTTTTTCTTCTCGAAGAATACATACTGATAAACATATTCTTCTGTTCCTCGGTTAAACGTTCGGTAAGATTCTCGAGATACATTAATTCATCGGGTTGAATGCCTGAAAGCATCATGAAGCGTTGGTTCATATTGTTGTTGGTTTAGTTAGCGAGAAATTCTTTCGGAGTAAGTCAAACACCCGGTAAGCTAAAAGAAAAGTGGCAGCGGCACCCAGCCAATGAGATTGAAACGATAATCTCCATTCTCCCCGATATAGAAACGCGATCGATTTTCCTAGTCCGCAACCGGGGCACCAATTGATACCAATCCATTTGAAAAAACAGATGGAGAAATGACTATCCGCCCATGGATCAATAAAAAAAGGAACGAATAGCGCAATGATCCATGCCATCAATTCCTTATTTTGTTTGACCCATTTCATTCCTTAATGTTACAAACTTATTTCGATAGTTCGCTTTGTGCCATGGGGAATTATTCCAGGAAATCGTCCTCTTGTTTAGGACTGTATTTTTCGAATACCTTATCGATGGCTCCGCCAAAAATGGGAAACTTTTGTTTGGCGAAATTTTTTACAATTTCAATTGCCTTCAGTGCTTGCTGTTCGGTAAGACCTTCGGCTTTTAGTTTGTCGATAAGTTCCTGCATGGTGAGTATTTAATAATATGGAATGATAGTAGATCTATAGTGAAAAGTGAAAGGTGAAAAGTGAAAGGTGAAAAGTCAAAGGGTAGCAATAATGCTGTTTTCTTTTGACTTTTCACCTTTAACCTTTCACTCTATGTTATAACGGCATTAAGCTACTTTCAGTAAGTTCATCTTACTTTTGTCGAATTTCTGCCGCGCATATTCCATATCGAGGTGGAAACGGGTTTCTTTAGCAGATGGTAATTCAAACATAGCATCCGTAAGAATGCTTTCGCAGATGCTGCGCAAGCCTCTTGCTCCCAATTTATATTCCAGGGCTTTTACCACCATAAAGTCAAGAACATCATCATCAATGGTAAGTTGAATTCCTTCCAGTTCAAACAATTTCTTGTATTGGCGGATGAGCGCGTTCTTTGGTTCGGTTAATATCAATCGAAGTGTAGGCTGATCGAGTGGATTAAGGTGAGTAACTACGGGTAAACGGCCCAACAGTTCTGGAATCAGGCCAAAACTTTTAAGGTCGGTAGCATTGATATACTGCAGCAGGTTTTTCTTCATGTGCTCCTGCAGTTCTTTATTGACATTAAAGCCTATTGCATTGGTATTAACACGACGGGCAATCACCTTATCAATACCATCAAAAGCACCTCCGCAGATAAACAATATATTCTGCGTATTGATTTTGATTAGCTTTTGCTCTGGATGTTTACGTCCACCCTGCGGAGGAACCAACACATCTGTTCCTTCTAACAATTTCAATAACCCTTGTTGTACACCTTCTCCACTCACATCGCGGGTGATGGAAGGGTTATCTCCCTTACGGGCGATCTTATCAATTTCGTCGATATAAACAATTCCTTTTTCCGCAGCAGCCACATCATAATTACAAACCTGCAACAAGCGTGTTAAAATACTCTCCACATCTTCACCCACATAGCCAGCTTCGGTAAATACCGTTGCATCAACAATGGCAAATGGAACATTGAGTAAACGAGCGATGGTTTTTGCTAATAATGTTTTTCCGGTTCCGGTTTCACCTACCATTACAATATTGCTTTTTTCGATTTCAATATCGTTCTCTACCGGTTTTTGCTGCAGGCGTTTGTAGTGATTGTAAACTGCAACAGCCAATACTTTTTTAGCATCATCCTGACCGATAATGTATTCGTCTAAGAAACGTTTAACTTCTACCGGTTTTTTTACTGTAAGTTTGAATGCAGAAGATCCGGCACTGCTGCCATCCTGCCGGGTGGCAAGTTCCTGTTCGATGATTTCCTGCGCATGATCCACACAGTTCTCGCAGATATGCCCTTCCTGGCCTGCAATCAATATCTTGACTTCATCCCGGCTACGGCCACAAAAGGAACAGTGTAAAGTAGTTTTTGCCATATGCTAACGCTGTGAGTATACAAAGGTATCTAATAGAATTGCCAAATCCCAATAAAAAATCCCGAATTCCCGGCTTGGGTTAAAAGCAGGTAATCTGGGATCTTACTAACTATTTATTAAACTAAAGGTTCTCAACTGTCTGGTCAACAATGCCATAGTCGAGGGCTTCCTTGGCATCCATCCAGTAATCCCGATCGAAATCTCTCATAATCTGTGCCACGGTTTTACCAGTGTTGTCGGCCAATATCTTTGCACCGATCTGTTTTACCCGCTGTGTTTGTTTAGCCTGAATTTCAAGGTCAACGCTCACGCCTTGAATATAACCGCCCAAACTTGGCTGGTGAATCATTACTTCACCATGTGGGTAAATAAAACGTCTGCCCTTTACGCCACCGCTTAAAAGTATAGATCCCATAGAAGCCGCGAGTCCCATGCAAATTGTCGAAACAGGGCTTTTTATCATCCGCATAGTATCATATATAACCATGCCACTCGTTACTACTCCACCGGGACTATTAATATAAAATTTTATTTCTTCGCCCGGTTTATCGGCATCCAATAATAACAGTTTGCTTACTACGTCCTTCGCGCTTTTATCATCTACAACACTCCACAAGTAAACACTGCGTTTCTCAAAAAAATATTTCTCCAGCTTCTTACTGAACATCATCAGGTCACTCTTCGGTTGTTCTTCCTTTTCTTCCTCTTCGTCATCCGCTCTCCAATAACCATTTAAAAATTGATTATGATTCATTGCCTGTTTATTTAGCGTTTTTGATTTTTGTTTACTGAATGCAATTGGGGTGCTCTGAGTTCTTTTCTCTTTTTGTTTAGCTTTCTTTCTTCTCCTTACGAGGATTAATAAGAAGTACTTCATCTACGAGTCCGTATTCTTTAGCTTCTTCGGAGGTGAGCCAGTAATCGCGGTCGCAATCCTTCTCTACTTGTTTTACCGTTTTGCCCGTATGATAAGAAATAATATCATAAAGATTCTTTTTTATCTTTTTGATTTCATTTACGGTAATCTCAATATCACTTGCTTGCCCGCCAATAGCGCCACTCGGCTGATGCATCATCACGCGGCTATGTTTGAGCGCTGTTCGTTTACCCTTGGTTCCGGCACATAATAAAACCTGCGCCATGGAAGCTGCCATACCAATACAAATGGTAGAAACATCCGGAGTTATATACTGCATGGTATCGTACACACCTAATCCAGAATAAACACTGCCCCCCGGCGAATTAATATACATCTGAATATCGCGGGTGCGATCAGTGCTTTCCAGAAAGAGCATTTGTGCGGTAACAATATTCGCTACCTCATCATTGATCGGGTAACCCAGAAAAATGATACGATCCATCATAAGACGGCTGTATACATCCATTACCGCCACATTCATCGGTCTCTCTTCAATAATATTGGGGGTAAGATTGGTTACAGAATGTTTCGTGTAAGCGTTTAATGTATTGCTGCTGATGCCGCGGTGCTTTACCGCATACTTTTCAAATTCTTTTCCTAAGTTAATCATGAATAACGGGTATTTAGTTCGGCAATTTAAGTCATTGTCTCTAACCAAATACCGTGCAAGACAAAAAATCGGACATTTTGCCATTTCCTGAAAGGTTTCACAGTTTAAAAGTTAAAAGGTTTAAAGGTTGTTCCACAACGGATCAACCCTTAAACCTTTCAACCATCCAACTATTAAACTAAATTAATGATGGTGATGCTGGTGCTTTTCCAATTCTTTGGTAAACTCCTGCACAGATACAGGCTTTTCAATAGCGTTGACTTTTGTATCGGCCCAGCTAAAAACTTTTTCAGATTGTATGCGATGATAAGCATCTTCTACAAATTTCCGGTCCTGCATCATTCGGTTTATATAGTCATTGATCCATGGTTGTTCTTCGTCCATAGGTTGCATGCCCCCCATATATCCGAATAATTGTTGTTTGGCAAAGGCTTTCAGGTCATCCGGACCTACTTCAATATTATTTTCTCTTACCAATTTATCTGTGATCAGCGTCCATTTCAACTGATTTACAAAACCCGGGAACTCCTGTTCAACCTGCTCCTGGTTCTTGGGTTCTTCACCGCCATTCTGCAACCAGCGTTTTAAAAATGTTTCGGGAAATTCGATCGTGGTATGTTCAAGCAAGACATGATACAACTCGTGCTGTAAATGATTACTGCTTTGTTTGTCCCAATATGATTGGAGATCTTCTTTAACTGTAGCACGGAATTCTACCGCATCTTTTATTTCCTTCGTTGGGAATGTAGCTTTAAAGAATTCTTCATTCAGTTCGGCTTTTTCCACCAGGCCCACTTTGGTAATAAGCATTTTGAAATATTTATCACCAGCCACTTTATCATGTTTGTCGAAACCGAGATCATTCAGCACCCATTCTTTTTCTTTTTCCGCGAATGCTTTATTCAGTTGCAGTACTATAAAATCTTCTTTTTTCTTATCCAGTAGTGTACTGCGGAAATCTTCGGCGAAATATTTTAACAACAGGGAATTATCCTTTCTTGCACCGCCTTCTACTTCGTTTCCTTCCGCGTCGCTTTCGATAAAAGTTACATTAATTACATTGTCATCGCCGGTGGTGGTTTCGGGATCCGTCATTTTACCATGACGTAATTGAAGACGGCTAACTTCTTCATCGACCATTTCTTCGGTTACAGTTACTTTATATCGGGTAACTTTTTCGGTGGAAAGATCGGCAACCGCAAATTCAGGCTTCAGTCCAACTTCAAAGGCAAATGCGTATTCAGCTGGATTGTTCATGTCTATCTGACGGGCGTCATTTTCTGACAGGGGAAGCGGCTGGGCAAAAATCTCCAGTTTTTCAGCGGTCATATAACCGTTCAGTTCTTTCTCAACAGTTCTCAACACTTCATCGGTAAATACGGCCGGACCATGCATTTTTTTGATCATTCCAGTGGGAACCATTCCTTTACGGAAGCCGGGAATATTGGCAGTTTTACTATAATTCTTCAATGATTTTTCAAAAGAAGCCAAATAATCTTCCTTTGCCACCTTTACGGTTATTTTATCGTTCAGCAGTCCAATATTCTCTCTGGTGATAGTTGCCATATGATTTTTTTTGAATGGGGGGCAAAGTTAATACAATTCGCCCTTTTTTGGAGAGAATAAGGAAGGAAAAATAAGTGGATCCAGCTATTTGTCCGATTACCGTAATTAGCCTTTATCCTGCAATACAAGCATAGGTATATGAGTTTCATAGGCCATCGCTCCGGTGTGGTTTTTTGAGAAAATGCGTTCAAAAAAGCCGTGTTTATGGGCTACCATTACGAGCAGGTCACTACCATATTCTCCTAAATAATGATTGATGCCTTGTGTTACCGAGTTGTTCTCTATAGTAACAAAACTAAAACTATGACCCTCAAAAATTCCGGCGATATCCTTTTTCCCCATTAAAAGATCTGGTGATTCGCTGGAATGAACCAAATGAACATGAAGTATAGTAAGGGCTGCCTTAAACTGTTTTAAAAGTGCGAGTAAGGGGTCAAAAAGATGGAAACTGGACTGATAGCTGAAATCACTTGCATAAACAATACTTGTAACAGTTTTGTATCCCGCATCATGGGGTATGATTAATACCGGAGATTTTACTTTATGGAGAACATTAGTGGTTGTACTTCCGATAATTTTTTCAAAACCACCGGCGCCTTTCATGCCAATAATTATAAAGGCTATATCCGTTTCGCGGGTGATTGCTTTTATTTCATCACTGGCAATGCCAATCCGAACTTGCCAATCTGTTTCAACCTGGTATTTCTGAGTTATTTCCCTCGCATCACGTTCTATCAGCTTTTCATTTTCTTTCTGCAATTCATCCGCTGTAATCATTACATAGGGGACTTCACTAACAGGTGTAGGAAGCATATAAGCATGGAAAAGAAGCAGGCGGGCATTATAAATTCTTGCAAGTTGCGCAGCATATTCTAAAGCGTTATTAGATGCTGCTGAAAAATCGACAGGAACAAGAAAGGTTTGCATATGATTGTTTTACTGATCAAGTACGTTAATAATTATTCAGTACGGGTTGATAACAATCAGGAAGCCTAATGATTTATATGCAAGGTATTACAAGAATGATACCTGTGAAATGATAAATGAAGAATTAATAATGAAAAATTAAAAAGTGCCCTTCCAAATGTCTGGGCACTTTTTAATTTTTCATTGAGCTGAGGTGCGCATGGAGGGACTCGAACCCCCACGGATCACTCCACCAGATCCTAAGTCTGGCGCGGCTACCAATTACGCCACATGCGCGAGAAAATATATGCAAGAACAATTTGCCTTTATACTAAAACTTTTCTTTTAACTCGAATTCCCACGGATCACTCCATCCCGACTCTAAACGTCGGGACGCAGCTACCAACTTGCCTACCGGCAGGCAGGTTACACCACATGCGCATTTGTTTATAACCTCTTGTTAAAAAGAACTTATTTAAAGGGCTGCAAATGTAATAGATTATCACGAAAAACCTGCTTCTTTTACGTAAATTCGTATTTACAGTTTACCGAATGGAACCAGCAGCAGTAGCTCCAATATATAATCTGAACGAAGAGCAGGAAAAGAAATTGATCCTTCGTGAGTATCGTGCCTTGCTACGGGGGCTTAAACCTAAATTAAAACCCGGCGATAAAGAACTGGTACGAGTTGCCTTTGAAATGGCGGCTGATGCACATAAAACAATGCGGCGCAAAAGCGGGGAACCTTATATCCTTCACCCTTTAGCAGTTGCACGCATATGCGTCGAAGAGATCGGTTTAGGGGTTCGATCCACCATTTGCGCATTGCTGCACGATACCGTGGAGGATACTGACATTACGCTCGAAGATGTTGAACGGGAATTCGGGAATGAAATAACCCGTATTGTTGACGGACTTACCAAAATCTCCAATGTAATTGACGTAAATGCTTCTCAACAGGCGGAGAATTTCAAAAAAATACTACTCACACTTACGGATGACCCAAGAGTGATTCTTATCAAACTAGCCGATCGGCTGCATAATATGCGCACGCTCGACAGTATGAAACGGGAGAAGCAATTAAAGATATCTTCCGAAACTGTATATGTTTATGCGCCGCTGGCTCATCGTATGGGTCTCTACAATATCAAAACGGAGCTCGAAGACCTGGCTATGAAATATATGGAGCCAGATGCATATAAGGAAATTGCCCGTAAACTGGCAGAAACAAAAAGAGAACGTACCCGCTATATAAATGAGTTCATCAAACCTATTAAAGACAAACTAGAGAAAGGAAGTTTTGAATTTGAAATTTACGGTCGCCCTAAGAGCATTCATTCGATCTGGAATAAGATGAAGAAAAAAGCCGTGGATTTTGAAGAAGTGTATGATTTATTTGCTATCCGTGTTATCTTAAATTCTCCTACGGAAAGAGAAAAAGAAGATTGTTGGAAAGTTTATTCTTTCATTACTGATGAGTATACGCCTGCTCCGGAACGATTGCGCGACTGGTTGAGTAATCCTAAATCAAATGGATATGAAGCATTGCATACTACGGTGATGGGTCCTCAGGGGAAATGGGTGGAAGTTCAGATACGTACCAAACGAATGAATGAAATTGCAGAAAAAGGATTGGCTGCTCATTGGAAATACAAAGAAGGGGCTGCAGATGAAAGTCGCTTTGACAAATGGTTCCAGCAAATACGGGAAGTATTGAATACGCAGGACAGTGATTCAATTGATTTCCTGCAAGATTTCAAAACCAGTTTTCTGGCCGAAGAGATTTATGTGTATACTCCAAAAGGAGATGTGAAAATGTTGCCGGTTGGTTCCACCGCGTTGGATTTCGCGTTTTCAATTCACAGTGCTGTAGGTTCGCAGTGTATTGGAGCCAAAGTAAATCACAAACTGGTCCCTATCAGTCATAAATTACGAAGTGGCGACCAGGTAGAGATCATCACCTCCTCAAAACAAAAACCGAATGAAGATTGGTTAGGAATTGTTGTAACAGCCAAGGCTAAAAGTAAGATCAAAGACGCGTTGAAAGAAGAAAAGAGAAAAGTGGCAGATGAAGGAAAATATCTAATGCAACGAAAACTGGAAGGAGCCGGCGCGGCATTTAATCAGCATAATGTAGATGTGCTTACTACCTTTTATAAACTTCCTTCTCCCCTTGACCTTTATTACCAGATTTCTGTCAAGAATATTGACCTTAAAGAATTAAAGGAGTTCAATATACTTGGTGATAAACTGGAACCACCAAAACCAGTTAGACCTGTTAATGAACCAAAAACCGAAAGCAGCGGTTCCTCTCTTTCTAAAAAAGATACGGAGCTGATCATATTTGGTGAAAGCAGTGACCGGATAGTTTATAATCTTGCCAATTGTTGCAAGCCAATTCCCGGTGACGACGTATTCGGATTTGTAACTACCGGAAAAGGATTAACTATTCATCGTACCAACTGTCCGAACGCTGCTAAATTAATGGCCAACTACGGTCATCGGGTAGTAAAAACAAAGTGGGCGAAGAATAAGGAAATATCATTCCTTACCGGTTTGAAAATTGTTGGGTTGGATGATGTTGGTGTAATTCATAAAATCACCAACCTGATTTCCGGGGAGTTAAAAGTAAATATCAGTGCCATGACCATTGAAGCGAAAGAAGGTTTGTTTTTCGGCAACATTAAGGTATACGTGCACGATAAAGAAGAATTAGAGGAACTGGTGGGCCGTCTCAAAAAATTACCTGGTATTGAAACAGTTGATCGTTACGATACTGAGCAGGTAAACTAATGAAAATTAAGAATTAAGAATTAATAATAAGGAATAAAAAAGGCAATTACCTGAATAAGAAAAAACATTTATAAAACGCGAATACTTACTTTTTAATTTTTCATTTAAAATTCTTCATTCTTTATTTCTATCCCTATTTTTGCTGCCTTGCGCTAAACATTTCAAACCGTTTTTTTACATGGTAGATGTATTATTAGGCCTTCAATGGGGCGATGAGGGGAAAGGAAAGATTGTGGATTATTTTGCTCCTAACTACGATATCATAGCTCGATTTCAGGGTGGACCCAATGCAGGGCATACCTTATACGTAAATGATAAAAAGATCGTGCTACACCAGATACCTTCCGGAATTTTTCATGAAAATAAAATTAACCTGATTGGAAATGGAGTGGTTCTCGATGCAGTTACGCTGCGTAAGGAATGCGAATCGGTAAAATCGTTTGGTGTCGATTACCGAAAAAATCTTTATATATCTGAAAGAACTCACCTCATCATACCTACTCACCGGGCATTAGATAAAGCGTCGGAACTGGCAAAGGGAACGGAGAAAATTGGTTCTACTTTAAAAGGCATTGGACCTGCTTACATGGACAAAACCGGCCGAAACGGATTGAGGGTCGGGGATCTGCTCGATAAGAATTTTACTACCCAGTATATTAAACTTCGGTTAAAGCATCAGAAGCTGCTGGACAGCATGAATTTTTCGGAAGATATTTCCGCCTGGGAAGAAGAGTTTTTCGAAGCAATTGAATTTATGCGCCAGTTCAAGATTGTAAATGGCGAATATTTTATTAATGACAAGATAAAGCAGGGGATGAAAGTACTAGCAGAAGGCGCACAAGGAAGCATGTTGGATGTGGATTTCGGTACTTTCCCTTTTGTTACTTCTTCGAATACCATTTCAGCGGGCGTTTGTACCGGTTTGGGAGTGGCTCCGCAAAAGATAAAAGATGTTATAGGAGTTACAAAGGCTTACTGTACACGTGTAGGCGGCGGACCTTTTCCCACTGAATTACATGATGCAACGGGTGAAGAGTTGAGAAAGATAGGGAATGAGTTTGGAGCAACAACAGGCAGGCCACGCCGCTGTGGCTGGATCGACCTGGTAGCGCTGAATTTTGCCTGTATGGTAAATGGGGTAACTAAAATTGTAATGACAAAAGCCGACGTACTGGACGCTTTCGATAAACTGGAAGTTTGTACATCATATAAAATAAATGGAAAATCTTCCAAAGAAATTCCTTTCCAGATGACAAGGGTAGCGATAGAACCAGAATTACAGGCCTTTAATGGTTGGAAAACTGATATTTCCGCAATAAAATCACCAAAAGACTTACCTGAGGCTGCCCAAAAATATATTGCATTTATTAATCAGTATCTTGGGGTAAATATAGCGTGGATATCGAATGGGCCGGGCAGGGATCAATTGATAGAAATTAAATAATTTTCTCTTTATTTGTTGAAATAAAAAAAACAAAAAAAATTTTGGCGGTTTAAAAACTTCGCTGAAATTTTACAGCATAATCTTACCGGAACATGGCAAAATCTGTTAAGGGGAAAAATGAAAGCAGTCAATCTGCACCCAAACCAACAAAAGAAACTTCAAAGAAAGCTTCACCCAAATCTAAAAAGCAATTAGAGGAGGATGAAGATGATGATGAATTAGATGAGGAGGAAACTCCAGTTGCCAAAAAAGGCGCTAAGGCTTCTTCAAAAAAAGGAGAAGAGGATGATGATGACGATGAAGGCGGGGAAGATGAAGTTGATGATTGGGATAAACCCGAAGAGGAGGATGATTGGGATCCTGATTTCGAAGAATTCGATCTGCCTAAATCAAAAGTCAAAAAAACCACAGGTGGCGCAAAGAAAGGAAAAGAAGAAGATGATTTGGGTGTGGACGATGAGTTCAAGGATATGGACCTTTTTAATGATAGAGGGTTCGATGATGATGATGATGATTTTTAATGCAGGGTCGATCTTATATTGATATCAAGTGAACAGAGTATTCACCTCATTCCCAATAACGGATATCGAGCAAACTAAAATACAAATGTTGAACTGGGCTAACCGGTTCAACATTTTTTGTTTTTTAGATAACCATCATTATAAACTTGCCCATCATAGTGTGGAGTGTCTGCTGGCGGCTGGATCATTGCGCCAACTGCAATGTGCTTCGGGTACCGCATTGAACGAGTTTCATTCTTTTAGTAAAAAAGAAAATGATTGGATCTTCGGTCATTTGGCCTATGATCTCAAAAATGAAACAGAGAATATGTCTTCCTCCAAGAAGGACCATATCCAGTTCCCGGATCTTTTTTTTTATGTTCCCGAGATAATTATTCAATTAAGCGAACAGGTCATTAGTATCGGGATGAGAGAGGAAAATGCTTTGGAGGTTTACGATCAAATAATGAATTCACCGAAAGTGATGAAAAGCCGCATGGTTCAAGCCAGGATTCAAAACCGCTTTTCCCAGTCAGAGTATATTAAAGTTATCAGGCAATTACAGCAGCATATTTTGAGGGGAGATTGTTATGAGATTAATTTTTGCCAGGAATTCTATGATGACAATATAGAGATCGATCCTTTATCAACTTTCTGGTCGCTCAGTAAAGCTTCTCCCAATCCTTTTTCTGCGTTTTACCGGTTACATGATAAATACCTGCTCTGCGCGAGCCCGGAAAGATATTTAAAGAAAGTAGGCGAGCTTATATATTCCCAACCTATAAAGGGAACCTGGCAAAGAGATCTTTTAAATAAGGAAAAAGATGTGGAAAATAAAAGGCTGTTGCAGCAAAGTAGTAAGGAACGTTCCGAAAATGTGATGGTGGTGGATCTCGTGCGTAACGATCTTTCAAAGGTTTGTTTGGAGGGATCCGTTTTGGTGGAAGAGTTATTCGGGGTATATAGCTTTCCCCAGGTGCACCAGCTGATCTCTACGATTAAAGGCACCCTTAAACAGGGTATCGAACCGGTAGATATCATCAGGGCTAGTTTTCCCATGGGATCAATGACAGGAGCTCCTAAACGCCGTGTATTGGAGTTAATTGAAGAATATGAGCGTACGAAAAGAGGCCTTTTCTCCGGCGCACTCGGCTATATATCTCCCACCGGCGACTTCGATTTTAATGTAGTAATAAGGAGTATTTTGTATAACTCTACGGCCACCTATCTTTCCTTTCAGACCGGTTCAGGTATTACTTTTTACAGTAACCCTGAAAATGAATACGAAGAATGCCTCCTGAAAGCACAGGCAATAAAAAAGGTACTGACTGGTTAGTCAATACCTTTTCTTATAACTAGTTTGTTTTCTTATTTCTTTCCTGTAGGTCTCGATACAGAAGTAGTGATTGCAGAAACGGTAGCACCGCTCAACAACATCTGTACTGATTCGTTCAATATTTGGTATTTGTTTGCAACGAATAGTTCCATTTTATCCTGAGGCAGTTTCAACTCGTAGGTATTTTCAGCCTTTGCCATTACCCTGTCGAAATTAGGGTTATAACGGTTGAATTCGTCAATATCCATTACTACCATCTTAGCGATAACCGCGGAATGATATTTACCAGATACTTTAAGGGTTTTAACATCGGCAAGTTCAGCCGCCGTTAAATTCCTGTTCGATAAAATCTGCGATACCGCGCTGATTTGATCAGCGGTTTCCGCTTTTGTGAGTGTGGTGATACCACCCTGGCCTTCAAATATATAATGTGTACCTATGAATTTTTTTACGTGATTACGCGTTTCATTAGGTAAATAATTCTGGATAGCCCAAAAGTTGCGGCTGCCTCCACTTTTTTTAACGGCATTATATACTACACCAGGTCCTCCGTTATAAGCTGCGATAACCAATAACCAGTCACCAAATTCTGCATAAAGATCCCTTAAGTACAAGGCGGCTGCGGTTGTACTCTTATAGTAATTTGTTCTTTCGTCAACCTTCGCATTCACTTTCAAACCTAACTCACGGGCAGTTACAGGCATTAACTGCCAGGGGCCAACAGCACCAACCCTTGAAAGAGCCGTGGACTTCAATTTTGATTCAATTACGGCAAGATATTTTAACTCGATCGGCAAGCTATACTTAATTAATACAGCATCCATCAGGTTAAAATAAGTACGTCCCCAGTCCTTCATTTTCAGAAGCTCTTCACTATGGGTCTCCATATAATCCTGCACAAAGCTTACCGCGCGTGGGTTCAGTTTTACTGCATTAATGCCATTAGAAGCGTTTTCAAAGAGATCTGGAATTGAACTGGCAGCGGTTTCGTTGGTATTACCCAGCTTGCCTGGAGCCAGAACAGTATCTCTAAGAGTGGTAGTCTTAAGCTTATTATTGCTTTTAACCACCGTTTTTGCAGGGGTACCTGGCTTTGTAGTTTTCTTCTTTTTATCGCCATTGTCGGCGATAGCCGTGGTCAATAATCCAAAGCAAAAAATACTAAGAATGAATAGTTTCTGTTTCATCATCATTTTTATTAACTAAATAATGCCGACCCAGCATATGGGAATGGATTAAAACAACTAAATGCTTTAACACAGGATGATTGAGAACAGTTTTACAAAGGGATAATTGAAAGAAGTCTTCTTTAAGGATAGTTGGAGAAAAATGTACAGATCAGCCGGGGGGTCGAATTACTTGGTTCTTCTATTCCGGTCTTCCTTGTACAATTGCATCCATTGACTGGATAGCTGAAGCAAAGATAACTCGGAAAATTGGTTAGTCATAATCTGGACCCCGAATGGAATGCCATTACTGTGCCAAAAAAGCGGGAGGGAGATACCTGGAAGGCCCGTTAAGTTGCAAAAAACTGTAAAAATGTCAGCCAAATACATTGCTATGGGATCTTTTGACTTTTCCCCGAATGGGAAAGCAGTCCCTGGGGAGTTAGGAAGGATGATCGCATCGAATTGGCTGAAGATCAGGTTTGTTTTTTTCACCAACAGTTGCCTTACTTGCTGGGCCTTGGTAAAATACGCATCGTAATAACCCGCACTTAGGACGAAGCTTCCCAGCATGATCCTCTTTTTTACTTCCCAGCCGAAGCCGGAAGAACGGGTCTGACAGTAAAATTCTGTCAGGTCAGCTTTTTTATCCACATTTCTGAATCCATACCTGATTCCATCGAATCTGGATAAATTAGAAGAGGCTTCAGCGGTAGTCAAAATATAATAGGTGGGAACAATATAATCAAAGTATTCAAAATCAACAGCTTCAACATGATGTCCGTCTTGTTGAAGGCCTTCAATCAACCCCTTTATTTTAGTTGATATTTCTATATCGAGGGACTTACTTTGGAGAGCTTCTTTGAAATAAGCAATTCGCAAGGGTTTGTTCCTGGATTGAAGAGAACCAGCATATTCCTCTATCGGCTTTGCGGAAGACGTCGTATCAAACTCATCGGTACCACCGATCACTTCAAGAAGTATTGCAATATCCTCAATGGTCTTACCAAAAATACCAATCTGGTCGAAAGAAGAAGCATAAGCGATCAGTCCATACCTGGATATCCGTCCGTAAGTCGGTTTAAGTCCAATGATACCGCAAAAATCGGCTGGCTGTCTTACGGATCCTCCGGTATCGCTTCCCAGGCTTACCATACAGCAGTCGGCTTGCACAGCTACTGCCGACCCACCCGAGGAACCGCCCGGAACCTTTGTTTCATCGAGGGCATTCAGCACTTTTCCATAGGCCGAATTTTCATTAGTGGAACCCATGGCGAATTCATCGCAATTGGTATGTCCAATAATAATCGCTTCTTCTGAAAGCAATCTTTCAACTGCCGTAGCATTGTAAACCGCCGTAAAATTTCGAAGAATGTTGGAAGAAGCAGTAAGGGGGTGATCTTTATAAGATAGCACATCTTTTATAGCGACTACTACTCCGTGAAGTTTTCCTAAAGAGTCACCTTTTTTTCTGGCGCTGTCTAGATCACTTGCTTTCTTTAATGCCTCATCGGCATATACCTGAACAAAGGCGTTGAGATGTTTTTTTTCCTGTATTGAGTGCAGGTAAAACTGAACAGCTTCCACGCAGGTGGTTTGGCTGTTCAATAAGTCAGTATGGTATTGCTGTATTGAAGTATACTTAAACAAATCGCTTACCGGATTTGAGA
>Ga0157380_10000651_pt1 | contig 21484 bp, 14 predicted proteins | sample S35metaG_FD_119757 | JGI IMG/M metagenome (GOLD analysis project Ga0157380, IMG submission 119757) | Switchgrass rhizosphere microbial communities from Kellogg Biological Station, Michigan, USA - S3-5 metaG | ecosystem: Host-associated > Plants > Roots > Rhizosphere > Soil | place: USA...
ACGCCGATGGCGACGTTCGAGGACGGCAAACGAATCTGTCGGGAGAAGACGATCGCGTAACTTGATCTGACAGACAATCACCGGAGAACCGGGTAACTGTCAGATCGGGTCGGGACTAGTACAGCTGAATGATCTGCAATCAAGCGACCGTGGGCAATATCTAACTCGGTAGCGTACTTCTTGTGCAGCCCATACACCGCGAGACACTCAGCCGATGGTGCTCGCCGCGGAAACCTTTGTGCTCCAACTATTAGTCGACTGGCGACTGAACGCGCCCATCTGCTGATCCTGCGGCGTCGCAGGAGCTATCTCGCGAGTGTTCTAGTGCGCGCCGTCTGTTGTGCCGATCACATGGAGGGTGCTTCCGTTGCGCGACTAAGCGAGGAGCCTGTCCTCTTTGGCGCTCAACAAAGCGCTCGGCGTTTCTCCGCAGATTGCGAACGCCGACCTCTCTGGTTGACAGTTTCGGCCCTCACCATGCCAGCCAAAAGCTAAGCGATCTGTTGGGGATCTTTGACTATCGCTAGGACCACAAGTCGACTGTCATCGCCAGCCAGTGGCCCATGGGCTAGTGGAACGCGTTAGAGATACCGTCAAATGGTCGAACCATCATCCACACTTGAGCAGCTTCAGCGCACACGGCAAAGTCTGCGTACGGTCTAGGGCTCGGCGCCATCCAATGCGGTCACGTGAGATCGCCTATAGCCACTCCTGACCATGCATGCCGCTCGGTGCGGAACTGACGGACGCCGCAGCGGTCGATGTTGATCGCTCTACACTCGTTCCAGAGAGAAAATCCTCCGAGTCACTGAATTCCCTCACAGCAACTCGACAATTTATTTTTCGATACAGCGTCAATCCAAAAGGGATTAAAGGTTGACGCAGTACTGCTGCCAGTTTACGGTCTGCTGCAAAGCAAATTGCAGAGGCCAGTTCACCCAGTATGAATCGTAAAGGATCGCGCAGGGTTGATTGTTCAGGGAGTGTTCCGATGTTTGCAGTTCTTTTCGGTTGCCAGGCCGTACAACAATCATCAGATATAGATCGCCTGAGCCGACACTGTTGGCTTCTAATCGTAGCCTTGGTCTCCGTCAGCCTTCCTGCCAAATCCGATGCTGGTTTGTTTGACACCATACCGGTAAAAATCGAATATGACGAACAGATCATTGTTTCATATCAACGTCGTTACCCCGACGCAGATAGTGCTTGCCGGAGCGTAGCGAGCCAATTCAATGCTGCCATACTGGCAGATCCGGGAACCCCCGATTTTCGAAATTTCCTTCGGCTGAATGCGCGCGCGGTGGATCTCCCTAACCTTGGTCTGGGTTGTTACTTCGATCACCTCTGGCGCGCTGATACAATAGATCATGATCCGGGTGACTTAGTACCGGATCAGTATCAACAAGGAGCAATCGGTAGGAACGCGGTCTGTCCCGCCGGCTATACACTGAATACGTACTACAATCCGTCTCAGTACTCCGTTTGCCAAATTGTAGTGAATCAGCCTAAATACTGGCGAGAATGTAACTGCGTTGTTGCAGGCGATCCGGTACTGGTTGGAGTTGGGCTTGAGGCATTCACCGAGAACGATTACCCGCAAAGCGGAAATGGCGGAGTTTCGTATGCTCGTTACTATCGGTCGTCTCCGCCCACGACGTACACATGGCAAATGACAGTCGATCGGCTCGGCTATGCCTGGACAGACACTTATCGCCGCTCGGTTAGAGTAACAAAGCCCACGATCAATCCGCTTATTACCACAGTCGCCACCGTGTACCGATCCACCGGCCATGAGGTGCAGTTCGCTCTTTCCGGCGGCGTATGGGTAGCAGATCCCGATGTGTCTGATCGGTTGACGCAGCTTGTCGATGGCTCGGGAGCCACGACAGGATGGCTCTATAGGGTGGCAAGCGACGAGTCGATCGAAACGTACGATGCCAAGGGCACACTGATCGGCATCGATAGCCGATCCGGCGTGCATCAGACGCTCTCTTATAGTTCGTCCAACACACCAGTCTCGATCGCACCCGGTATGGGAATGCTATTGAGCGTGGTCGACAGTTTCGGTCAGTCGTTATCGTTCACTTACGACGTCCAATCAAGAATTGCGACGATGACCGACGCCAGTGGCGGCGTCTTAACCTATACCTATGACAGCGCCAGCAATCTCGCATCGGTGACGTATCCCGGCGGTGCCATTCGTAGCTATCTGTATAACGAGCCAGCGCATACATCGAACACGAATCGCCCCTATGCGCTGACGGGCGTGATCGATGAGAGCGGTACTCGCTTCGCAACGATTAAGTATGATAGTGAAGGAAAAGTTCAGTCGACGCAGCATGCAGGCGGTGCTGAACTCACGTCCTTCAGCTACGCGACTGGTGGTACATCGACGACTGTGACGGATGCGAAGGGAACTGCGCGAACCTACGGATTCGGTAAAATGTTCGGCAGCTCAAAGAGTGCCGGCGTCAACAATCCGTGCAGTGGCCCGGGCTGCGGGAGTAGCGTGGCGAAGGCGGTGACCTACGACGTCAACGGCAATGTCGCGAGCCGCACGGACCACAATCTGAACGTCACCACCCGCGTGTCGGATCTGTCGCGCAATCTTGAGACGTCGCGCACCGAAGCGGACGGGACGTCTCGAGCACGTACGGTCAGCACCCAGTGGCACCCGGCCTATCGGCTACCCACTCAGGTCGACGAGCCCGGTCGACGCACGACATTCACTCACGATTCCAATGGCAGTGTGTTGACCCGCACGGTCCTCGACACGACGACATCTGTATCTCGCACCTGGACCTACACCTATAACAGCTACGGCCAAGTCTTGACCGCCGACGGTCCGCGCACCGATGTCTCCGATGTCACCACCTACACCTACTACAACTGCACGACCGGCTATCAGTGCGGTCAAATCCACACGATCACCAATGCTCTGGGCGATGTCACCACCTACAACACCTATAACGCCCACGGCCAACCTCTGACGATCACCGATCCCAACGGCGTCGTCACCACGTTGACCTACGATCTTCGTCAGCGCCTGCTTTCCCGCACCGTCGGCACCGAGATCACTTCGTTTACTTACTGGCCGACCGGATTGCTGAAGAAAGCCACCCTGCCCGACGGCTCGTACGTCGAGTACACCTACGACGCGGCACACCGTCTCACGGGCATCAACGACGCCGAAGGCAATCGCATCGAGTACACCCTCGATGCCATGGGCAATCGCACGGCTGAGCAATCATTCGATCCGTCCAATGCTCTGACACGCACGCGCACGCAGGTCTTCAATACCCTCAATCAGCTACAGAAGACCCTCGGTGCAGCCGGTACGCCCGCGGTTACGACGGAGTACGCCTATGACAACAACGGCAACCAGACCAGCATCGATGCCCCACTGGGGCGCGACACGACGCAGACCTACGATGAGCTGAACCGCTTGACCTCGGTGACCGATCCGGACTCCGGCGTCACCCAGTACGGCTACAACGCCCTCGACCAGCTGGTCTCCGTCACCGACCCGCGTAACCTGACCACGAGCTACACCTACAACGCGCTGGGCGATCTGACGCAGCAAGTCAGCCCGGACACGGGCACGACGACCAACACCTACGACGCGGCAGGCAATCTCGCGATCAGTACGGATGCCCGGAACGCCGTCACCACTTATGCGTACGATGCCTTGAACCGAGTGGCCAGCGCCGCCTTCAGGATCGGCAGCACCACCGATCAGACGATCACTTATGGATACGATGCGGGGACCAACGGCAAGGGCCACCTGACCAGCGCATCGGATGCGAATCATTCATTGAGCTGGAGCTACGATGAGCAAGGGCGCGTCACGGGCAAGACGCAGGTTCAGGGCAGCATCAGCCAGGCGGTAGCTTACGGCTATACGGATGGCTTGCTCACGTCGATGACCACGCCCTCGGGGCAGTCGATCGCCTACTCGTACACGGAGGGCAAAGTCACTGGCATCTCCATCAACGGCAGCACGCTACTGAGCGGCGTGCTCTACGATCCCTTCGGTCCTGCCCGGCAATGGACTTGGGGCAACTCGACCTTATCCGTGCGAAGCTTCGACCCCGATGGGAAGATCACCCAGATCGATAGTGCGGGCCTGAAGACCTACAGCTACGACGATGCCTTCCGCATCACCGGCATTGCCGATGCCACCAGCAGCAACCTGAACTGGACGTATGGCTACGACAATCTGGACCGGCTGACCAGCGCTAGTACGCCACTGCAGAGCCTGGGCTGGAGCTACGATGCGGATGGCAATCGGCTCACGCAGACGGGCACGGCGCAGACGTTGAATTATCCCAGCACGAGCAACCGACTGACATCGATGACCGGCACGCCGGCTCGCAGCTACACCTACGATGCGGCTGGCAACATCACCAACAACGGCAGCCGCACCTTCGCGTACAACCATCGCGGGCGGATGAAGTCCACGACCAGCGGTAGCACGACGGTGAGCTACACCTACAACGCGCTGGGACAACGCATCAAGAAGGGTGGCACGACCGTGTTGTTCGTCTATGACGAAGCCGGCCACCTGCTGGGCGAGTACTCGAGCACCGGCGCGCTCGTTCAAGAAACCATTTGGCTGGGGGATACGCCGGTAGCGACCATTCGGCCGAAGACCGGTGGCGTCGATATCTTCTACGTGCACACCGATCACCTGGACACGCCCAGGAGAATCACCCGGCCCAGCGACAACAAGGTGCGCTGGCACTGGGAATGGGACCTGACGCCTTTCGGGGCGGGTGCGCCGAATCAGAATCCATCGAGTCTGGGGACCTTCAGTTACAACTTGAGGTTTCCGGGGCAGTACTACGATTCAGAAACGGGGCTGCACTATAACTACTATCGAGATGGGTATGACTCGGCCACCGGTCGTTACACACAGAGCGATCCGATCGGGTTGCAAGGCGGGCTGAACACTTACTCGTATGTCGGAGGGAGCCCGGTCTCGCACATCGATCCAAGAGGGCTTGCGGTCTACGTTTGCAGGCGACCAGTTGACGTGAGCTGGCTTCCAAACTGGGTTGCGCGCCATGTAGCTCCGCAGCACATGTGGATCAAGACAGATTCTCGGGAGGCTGGTATGGGTGGGCGTTGCCCGGTACCCGGTCAAGCATGCTCTGATCGTCCTTACACGGACACGGAAGTGATCGATCATACGGGACAGTCAAGCATGCCCGGTGCACAGTGCACGCTCATGCAGAACGTCGATGAGGCTTGCGTGAATCGAAAGTTGATGCTTGGTACGCCAACTGGCAACTGGAACGCGATGAATCAATGCAACAGCGTTTCGCAAGGCATCATTTCCAGTTGTCGATTTGGGCCGCAGATTGGGCCGCAGTTGCCTCCAGGAACGCTGGAAAGCCATGGGTCGCTTGGGTCCCACTACTCGCCGAAGTAGGAGACAGCACAATGTGGAAGTTGTTCTGCGGAATCGGCGTGGCGCTGCTAGGCGTTGTGGCCTTCATGTTCAGCTTGCAATACGGATCGCTTTTGACGGCATCGGGAAACGATCCTGCAATCCGGGACCGCTACAACTTCATCTCGGCCATGTTTGGCTATGGTGGTCTCGCGATGCTCATCGTCGGAGTCGGCGTCACGATCTGGGCGATCCGCAGGATGAACGCGGCCTCACGCAGAGGTGAGTAGCTGTCGTGAAGATCAAATAGGGGGCGGCGTCAATACAACTACTATCGGGATGGGTATGACTCGGCGACTGGCCGATACACGCAGAGTGATCCGATCGGGCTACAAGGTGGGCTCAACACATACGCATATGCACTGAACAATCCGTTGTTGTTTAGCGATCCGCTTGGCCTCGACGCAGCAATGTGTCGAGCCGGGCTCCGGGCGGCTGGCGGTCTCATCGGAGGTGCAACGGGAGCGACGTGTGGATGCTTGTTGGCCGGAGCTTTAGGCGGTGCGGGCGGAACAGTGGTCGGTCCCGGCGGCACGATTGCAGGAGCTGCTGCCGGGTGTGGTGCTGGCGGAGATATCGGTGGTGTCGCCGGAGCGGCAGTGGGCGGCCTCGCGGGCGACAAGTTAGCCGACGCTGTCTGCAAAGATGAACCTGACTGCTCCAAAGCTACACCATGGCAACTATTTCAGGCGGGAATTACAGATCCGCATGAGTTCAAGTCGGACTATGGCGCTCGGCCAAATTCACGATTTGATATTTGCGCTTGCAAGGATGGATCGATCGTGATCAAAGCAGTTGGCGGCTGCGGGAAGCCAGGCCCCGGTATTGCGACTGGTATGCGGTGGAAGTGAGCTACATGCAGGCACGCGTTTATGTCTCTTTGGACGGATCTTCTTTCAACCCGGGCGATTTTCATGCGCGAGTTGGTGGAGTAGTGCATGGGCAAGTTCGCCGCCGCAAGCATACAGGCGCTCCGTTGACAAACGTTCCTCTTGAATACTGGGCTTCTGCCGCGACGGTTGTGGACCCCGGCGAGGTCGGGATTAGTCTGTGCGACGTACTGTCACGTCTTGTTCCCTTCGTGAGGTCTTTGCCTGAGAGAGGAACGCTTCAGGTTCTTGCGCATGTGGTGCTGGATTTTGATCCAGGAGAGGAGCCGGTAGGCTTGAACTTCCCACAGAATGCAATCGAGTTGCTTCGAGAGATCGGTGCGGAATTAGATATAGATGCAGTACCGCGATTGGCGTCGTCCGATGCAAGCTGAGGTCTCACGCAGTGATCAGGGGCCACGTCGTGGCCTATTGGGTCAATGGGTTGATTGCTCCTACTCATCGAGGTTGGCGGTAAACCCGATCGGCCGCTTCTTCGGCTCCGGCGTGTGCATGAGTTCGCGGATGGCCTTGAGGATGCCGACGATGGCCTGGTCATGTGAGTCGACCTTGCGTTCCAGCTCTGCGAGCTTCTGAGCAAGCTCTTTGTTGGAGGCGAGCAGTTCTCGCATGCGCACGAAGGCGCGCATGATCTCGATGTTGACTGCGATCGCGTGGGGGCTCTTGAGGACGGTGGATAGCATTGCAACGCCCTGTTCGGTGAAGGCATAGGGCGCATATCGCCGGCCGCCACGCCCCTCGTTTGAGATCACAAACTGTGATCTCAAAGCTGCCCACTCGCCGGCAGTGAGCTGGAACATGAAATCCTCCGGGAAGCGTTCGAGGTTGCGCTTGACGGCCTGGACCAGCGCACCGGTGGGAACGCCGTAAAGCGCCGCCAGGTTCGCATCGAGCAGCACGCGTTGGCCACGTAGTATGAGGATCGACTGCGCGATGTGCTCAACGGGGATGAGCGCGATCTGTTTGTTCTTCGTCATTCCGACTCCTTGATCGTTGGCTTCCTTGCCAGGCTGTGCGGCCTCAGCGCGAGCTGCGTTGCTTCAGCGATGCTGCCATGCAGGGCCTACCGCTTAGGTGGTCAGAAATCGCCGTGGCTGATAAGCGCCACGGACCTGGCGGAACTGATCGATCGGCAGCGCACGAAAGAAGCTTAGGCTCGCTGCTCAGTCGGCTTTGCGGGGGAGGGCAGTTCACGCACCTTCTCTGGCCTCAGTTGGGTGTATCGCTTCAGTTCGTTCCATGATTCGTGCAGCGTGAACTGTGCCACCTCGTGAATCTGGTAGCCCGCGCTCGAACAAGCGGCTGGTCGCTTCATGCCGCAGGTCGTGGAATCGAAGATCGAGGATTCCCAGCAATTGATGGGCGCGCGTAAACGCAGCGCATACGCTCTTAGGGTCATAGGGGAAGATGAATTCGCTTCCCCGAGGTTGCCGCTGGACGATGTCCCATGCCTCGGGTGTGTATTTGAACTGTCGATCATTGCCCTCTTTGGCGGTGGGATGCTTTGCATCGCGAACCCAACCTATCCGGGAGACGTCGTCGTTGTCAGCCCAAGCTAGCCGACAGATTTCTGATTCTCGTCGTCCGGTGTGAATCGCGAACCACATGATGTCACGCATCGGAATTTCGGCTCGCCTGTCGCGGCGGCTGAACAACTGGTCCAACTTTTCTAGTTCTGCGGTAGTCGGTCTCCGATCTCTGCGTCGACTTTTCCGAATCAGGCGCAGCTCACGGCAGGCGGTACGGGCTTCATCCACAATCGACGAAGGGAGCGCCAGTCCTTTCACGCTTTTCGCCGCCCGAAACACCACGCCAATCCATGTGAGGTCGTTCGACACCGTCGCGGGACCCGCGCCCTCTGATCGACGAGATCGAATGTGATCCACCAAGGACGTGGTGGTGAGTTCGAACGCGTTGCTGTTGCCGATTGGATGTCGTTCCAGAAACTCGAGCTGCGACTGTTTACTACGCTGCCACTTGGAGATCGAGCCAAAGTTGTCGATGTACCATCGAACGAGCGACTTCAATGAGACGTCGCCTTGCTTGGCTAGAATTGCCCCTCGATGGCTGAAAGTTTTGGACTCTCGATGGATAATCTGGCTGCCTTTCCGAATGCGGACGATTGCCGTATATCGGAGGGTTCCATTGGCTTGGCGGCGTGGGGCGATGGTGGCCATGTGACTCGCTCCTTGAGGACACAAGCCATTCTGGTGTCCTTTATGTGTCCTTTGCAACTTGAAAATTGCCAGAAATTGCTCGGAATCTCCCGGAAATAACTAAGTGGAAATCGGTCAAAACTCGTTGATTGAAAAAGAAAAATCTCGGATTCCGCTGGATCGCCGCATCTGCGTCGCGCCGATGATGGATTACACCGACCGGCACTGCCGTTATTTCCTGCGGCTGCTGAGTCCGGGAGCGCTGCTCTACTCGGAGATGGTGACCGCTCCTGCCATCGTCCGTGGCGATGCGGATCGATTACTGACATTCGATGCAGCGGAGCACCCGGTCGCTTTGCAGCTCGGCGGCAGCGACCCGATCGAGCTGGCGAAGGCTGCAAGGATCGGCGCTACCTATGGATACGATGAAATCAATTTAAACTGCGGTTGCCCGAGCGATCGCGTCCGCAGCGGGCGCTTCGGTGCGTGTCTCATGGGTGAGCCGCGATTGGTCGCTGAGTGTGTGACGGCGATGCGCGAAGCGGTTGCAGTGCCGGTGACCGTGAAATGCCGGATCGGTATCGATCCGATGCCCGCCGGTGCGGCGGATGAGTACGCGATGCTCACGGAGTTCATTTCGACCGTGGCGGCCAGCGGCTGCGACGTGTTCGTCGTCCATGCGCGGCGGGCCATCCTGGATGGCCTCAGCCCCAAGGAGAACCGCGAAATTCCGCCGCTACGGTATGACGTGGTGCACAGACTGCGGGAGAAATTCCCGGAGCTGACCTTCGTCTTGAACGGCGGTGTGAAAACTGCTGATGACGTCGAGGCGCATCTGCGTCATTTTCATGGCGTCATGCTGGGACGCGAGGCCTACCACAATCCCTATCTCCTGGCGCTGTTGCACCAGCGGATCGTGGCGCCGGACTGGGAGCTGCCGCACCGGGATGAGGTGATAGAACAGTTCGCGGAATACGCTCACGCGCGAGTGAGCGAGGGATACCGCCTCAGGAACATGGTCAGGCACATCCAGGGACTGTATGCCGGACGGCCCAACGTCCGTTCCTGGCGCCGCTTTCTGTCCGAGCGCTGCGGGGAACCGGCGGCCGATCCAGGACTTCTGCTGGACGCGTTGCGAATTTTGCAGGCTGCCTGATGTCTGTACGACGGATACCCCCACGGATCGGCTGCCGCGACCGGTGCGGTCAGTCGCAACGTCCGGGGAAGCAAGGTTATGTTGCGTTGTGTATATAATGGCCGACGCAACCAGCCGGACAGGGAGTGGTCACTCGACTGACTCTTCCCCGTGCGGCAGGCGTATGACGAGCGCTGAGAGGTCATGGGAAAAGACATAGAGCTGGCCATCCTGTTTGCCGACGTCGTTGGCAGCACCCGCATTTACGAGGTCATGGGCGACTTGCGCGCCCGCGATATGGTGCTGACCTGCGTCGAGATCATGCGATCGGCGACCGAGCAGAATCACGGCACCGTCATCAAGACCATCGGCGATGAGATCATGGCGACGTTCCCGACGGCGAACGACGCGCTGAACGCCGCCAGCCGGATGCAGCACGACATCCGCATTCATTCCGAACTCAAGGTCGAAGGCCAGTCCATCGCCATCCGCATCGGCGGCCATTTCGGTCCCGTGGTGCTGGAAAATCGCGACATCTTCGGCGCCGCGGTTCATACCGCGAATCGCATGACCAGCCAGGCGAAGGCCGGCCAGATCATGGTGACGAGTGCGATGGTGGATCGCCTGGCGCCGGAATGGAAATCGGCGGTGCGGCAGATCGATGTCGCGACCCTCAAGGGCAAGACCAACGAGGACGAACTCTACGAAGTCCTGTGGCAGAAGGAGGACGCCACCAGCATGTTGCCGGCGATCGCCTTGGGCGCGGCGGTCTCGTCCCGGGAGAAACAGCGTGCGCGACGCTTACGATTGCGCTTCCAGGGACAGGAAATCGTCGTCGACGACACCCGCTCCAACATCGCCATCGGCCGCGCGGAAGAAAACGATCTGATCATCAAGGGCAACCTGATTTCGCGCCTGCATGCCCGCATCGAGCTCAGCCGCAACAAGTTCCTGCTCATCGACCAGAGCACCAACGGTACCTTCGTCACCACCAAGGAAGGCGAGGAAGCGTTCGTCCGCCGCGACAGCATGCAGCTGAAAGGCGAGGGTCAGATCGGCTTCGGCCGGGTGCCGGAAACAGGATCGTCCCTGACGCTGCGGTACGCCTGCGAGGATTGAGGATGGGGGGATGCCCCAAGGGCATCGCCGTCGGGGGGCATTCGACGCTCCCGCGACGAATGTCCCCGGTCACTTCAAGCAGCAGCGTTCGCCGTCTTATTGAGCCTCTGCGAGACGATTTGCTGTTCCTTGCGCAATTCCGCGGGGACGCGTGCCTGGAAGTCGTCCAGGTACTTGCCGATCGATTCCATCTCCTGCTTCCACGCATCCTGGTCGATGGACAGCAGTGTCTGCAGGGTCGGGTTGTCGATGTTCAGGCCGCGGATGTCCAGGTCCTGGGAACGCGGCAGGAAGCCGATCGGCGTTTCCTGGGCGCTGGCCTTGCCCTCGCAGCGCTCGGCGACCCACTTCAGCACACGCAGGTTTTCGCCATAGCCGGGCCACATGAACATGCCGTTCTTGTCCTGGCGGAACCAGTTGACGTGGAACACGCGCGGCAGCTTTTTGGCCTTGGCGCCGACGGTCAGCCAATGCTGCCAGTAGTCGCCGAAGTTGTAGCCGCAGAACGGCTTCATCGCCATGGAGTCGCGGCGGACCACACCCATCTGGCCGACTGCCGCGGCAGTGGTTTCAGATGCCATGCCGGCGCCGATCAGGACGCCGTGCGTCCAGTTGCGGGCTTCGTACACCAGCGGGGCGACTTCGCGACGGCGGCCACCGAACAGGATCGCCGCGATCGGCACACCTTCCGGTGCTTCCGCCAACGACGAGTAAATCGGATTCTGCTTGGCTGACACAGTGAAGCGGGCATTAGGATGCGCGGCGGGTCCGCTACCGGGCGTGTAGGGCTTACCCTGCCAATCGGTCACCGGCGTACCGGAGTCGAGACCTTCCCACCACGGCTGATTATCCGCGGTCAGCGCGACATTGGTGAAAATCGTGTCACGCTGGATCATGTCGTAAGCGTTGCAGTTGGTCTTGCGGTTGGTGCCGGGCACCACGCCGAAGTAGCCGGCTTCAGGGTTGATGGCCCGCAGCTGGCCGTCGCTCCCGACCTGCAACCAGCAGATGTCGTCGCCCACGGTCCAGATCTTCCAACCGGGCATGGACTCCGGCGGCACGAGCATGGCGAGATTGGTCTTGCCGCAAGCCGAAGGGAATGCACCGGCGATGTAGTGAGTCTCGCCCGACGGGCTCTGCACGCCCATGATGAGCATGTGCTCGGCGAGCCAGCCTTCTTCGCGCGCTTGCCAGCTGGCGATGCGCAACGCATGGCATTTCTTGCCCAGCAGTGCATTGCCGCCGTAGCCCGAACCGACGCTCTTGATGGCAAGGTCTTCGGGGAAGTGCATGATGAAACGCCGGTCGGGACTCAGGTCGCCCAGGGAGTGCAAGCCCTTCACGAACTTGCCTTCGCGTTCGATGCGTCGCAGGGCTTCATCGCCCATGCGCGTCATGATGCGCATGTTGACGACGACGTAAGGGCTATCGGTGATTTCGACGCCGCAGCGGGAGAACGGGGAATCGATCGGGCCCATGCAGTACGGAACCACGTACAGGGTGCGGCCACTCATTGCGCCTGCGAACAGGGAGTCGATCTTGCGGTGAGCTTCGCCGGGGTCCATCCAGTTGTTGTTGGGGCCGGCATCCTCGCGCTGCTTGGTGCAGACGAAGGTCAGGTGTTCGACGCGTGCGACATCGGAAGGACTCGAGCGGTGCAGGTAGCAATTAGGATGGGTTGTCGGGTTGAGCTTGATAAGATCCCCGCTTCGGACCATGGCATCGATGAGAGCCGAGTTCTCGGTATCCGACCCGGTGCACCAGTGAATGGAGTCAGGCTTGGTGAGTCGCGCAGTTTCTTCTACCCAGTTTTTTAGCGACGCATTCGACGTGCTCATATCAAATCGATCCTCCGACAACGACGCGCCGCTTCCGGCGATCGGAACGCGGCAAAAATCAGGTAGGGTAGTATACCGGGAGCGCTCATCCTGTCATTGCAACGTGAGGTCCAACGGCAACATTGTTGGGTTATGTTGATCTCCTGCGGAACCAGAGATGGCCCCCAAGATGGGCTAAACGCGCGGAAAAAGTGGATTCTGTCGCCTTGATGCCGCTTGACGGAATCCGTGGCGTGCCCGCCGCGAGGGCTTGGTGCGCTGCCCTGTCAGTGGTCGTCGTATCGCTGTCGGTCGGACGGGTCCAGGCCGCGGATCCGGTGCAGATCGAAACCGCTTTGGTAGCCGAGGTGCGGGTGGAATCGCTCCAGCAGGGAAGGCCGGTGGTGCGATTTCAACCCGCGACGGCCATCGTCCAGGGCACGACTGTCTACTACACCGTTCGTATTCACAACCCGACTCCTGCGCCCGTGCGGGACGTCGTGACAGTGCAGAGAATTCCAGTCAATACCAGTTACGTCGTCGGTTCCGCCGCGGGTCCGGCGGCGGAAGTGACTTTTTCCATCGACGGCGGACAGACTTTCGGAGCGGAGAACGAACTGAGGATCACCGAACCCACCGGCGTGGAACGCCGGCCGCTGGCAACGGAGTACACGCACATCCGCTGGCGTCTGAGAAATGCCCTCGCCCCCGGCGCGACCGCGCTCGCCCGATTCCAGGCGGTATTCCGATGAGCGCCCAGGCGGTGTGCCGGTGAGTGCCCAGGCGGTGCGCCAGTGAGCGCCCAGGCGGTACGCCGATGAGCGAATGGGACGACGTTTTCGGGCCAGGCGGCCAGCTCGCGTCCGGCATTCCGGGCTTCAGTACCCGTTCCGAGCAGATCGGCATGGCGACGCATGTGGCCAAGGCATTGCGCACTCGGAGTCGATTGGTCGTGGAGGCGGGTACCGGCACCGGCAAGACGTTCGCCTACCTGGTCCCCGCTTTGCTGTCGGGTCGACGCGTGGTGATCTCCACTGGAACGAAAACACTGCAGGACCAGCTGTATGCGCGCGATCTTCCAACGGTTGCGGGAGCGCTTGGGCGACCGGTGCGCGTGGCGTTACTGAAAGGCCGAGCGAACTATCTGTGCCTGCATCGACTGGAACTGGCGGAGCAGCAGGCAGCCGCGCGAGGACTGCGACGTGAAGTCACCGTCGCTTTGCGTCCGGTCAGGGATTGGGCGCGCGTCACGCGACGCGGCGATGTTGCGGAACTCTCGTCGCTATCGGAGTCAGCCCCGGTGTGGCCGTGGGTAACGTCGACTCGCGACAACTGCCTCGGTCCTGAATGCTCTTTCTTCGATCGATGCCATGTCGTCCAGGCGAGGCGCGACGCGCAGAGCGCCGACGTCATCGTGGTGAATCATCACCTGCTCATGGCCGATCTCATGCTCAAGGAAGATGGCTTCGGCGATCTGCTGCCGCATGCGGATGCCATCATCATCGACGAAGCGCACCAACTGGCCGAAGTGGCGTCGCTGTTTCTAGGCTTCACAGTTTCAGCGCGACAACTGCAAGCGTTGGCGCGAGACATTGCTGTCGAACTGATGGCTGGCGCACCGCAAGTTGAAAGTGCCATTGCACAGACGCTCGAGCGGCAGATCGTCGACATGCAGGATGCATTCAGCAGCCTGCGCGATCGCTGGGAGTTTCACGAATGGCCCGCGTCGGTGCTCGACACCATCGCGAATATCCAGGCGTCGGTCCGCGACGTGGCCGAGGCATTGGAGAATGCAGCAGAGCATCACGCAGGCCTGGCGACGATCCGTCGTCGCGCGCTGGAACTTCATGGGCGTTTCGATTCCTTGCTCGAAGCGGAAGCCGACGTGCCTGCGAGCGTCCGCTGGGCTCAGCGCAACGGCGACACCGTAGCGATTCACTATCGGCCCGTCGATGTGGCGTCGCAGTTGAGTAACTTGATTGGAGCGCATGCGGGTGCATGGATCTGCGCTTCCGCGACACTCGCCATCGGCGACGACTTCAAGCATTTCACCAATCGCGTCGGCATGACCGATGCGGTGACGGTTCGCTTCGGCAGTCCGTTCGACTATGCGTCGCAGGCATTGCTGTATTTACCGCGTAATATCGATGCTCCGTCATCGTCACGCCACACTCGGCAGGTCGTCGAAGCGGCGTTGCCGGTACTAGCCGCGAGCGGCGGCCGCGCATTCCTTCTATTCACCAGCCATCGCGCGTTGCGCGAAGCTGCGGACATTCTGCTGCGGCGACTGGGTTCGGCTCCGCCTTATCCAATACTCGTCCAAGGCGATGCGCCGCGCGACAGGTTACTCACGCGATTTCGCGACCATGGCAATGCGGTACTCCTGGGCACCAGCAGTTTTTGGGAAGGCGTCGATGTGAAAGGACCGGCGTTGTCCGTGGTGGTCATAGACAAGTTGCCGTTCACCATGCCCGACGATCCCGTGCTCAAAGCGCGCCTGGCCGCCATCGAACGGCGCGGCGGCAATGCATTCTTCGAAGAACAGGTACCGCAAGCGGTGATCACGCTGAAGCAGGGAGTGGGCCGATTGATCCGCGATCCCGACGATTTCGGCGTGGTGATGTTGTGCGATCAGCGCGTGCGTACTCGTGGCTATGGCCGCATTTTCCTGGACAGCTTGCCGGCGATGCAGCGTACCGACGACGTGTCCGTAGTGACCGAATTCCTGCGCGACAAGTTGGGGGATATAGGCATTACGCCGCCTACGCCCGCTGACGTCGAACGGGCCGACTGGCCGGACGCCTGGGACGCTCCATGAAGATTCTCGCTATCGATACGGCGACCGAGCGTTGCTCGGTTGCGCTCAACATCGATGGAACCCTCGTCGATCGCAGCACCGACACGCTGCGCGGCCATGCGGATCTCATCCTGCCGATGATCCAGTCCCTCCTGAACGATGCGGGCCTGGCATTGGCGCAACTCGATGGGATTGCCTATGGCCGCGGTCCCGGCTCATTCACCGGGGTGCGGATTGCCGTCGGCGTCGTGCAGGGGCTCGCCTTCGGAGCGGGGCTGCCGACGGCAGGCATTTCCAATCTCGCCGCGGTGGCTCAGCAAGCGGCTGCCACAGGCTGCCGGGCGGGCGACCGGTTGCTCGTCTGCATGGATGCGCGGATGGCGGAAGTGTATTGGGGAGTGTTCCAGTGTGGGCCTGACGGACTGGTCGACCCGGTGACCGAAGAAGCGGTGGCTCCGCCGGACCGCGTGGTCGAAACCATGAAGGCGCAACCGGTCGGTGTCGCTGCTGGCACCGGCTTCCATGCCTATCCGGCGTTGGGGGCGATTGCTGCTTCGCGTGCTTTTCCGATGTTGCTGCCACGAGCCCGTGACATCGCCGTGCTCGGTGTGCGTGAGTTCGCGTCTGGCCGAGGACAGAAGGCCGCCGACGCCCAACCGGTGTACCTGCGCAATCAAGTCGTGTCCGTAAAGCCCGTGTGACAGCACCACCGGCCTGCTGGAGCACATTTTGCTCGGTTTCATCGAACTGTCATGAAGTGTTGCTGTAATGTTGCAGACGCGTAACGCGCACGGTTATTTCCCGCATAGTCAACTATATGCTCTCTCCACAGGCGCACATGGCAAGCAAGCAGATCCTGATCGTCGAGGACGAGCGGCCGATACGCGAGATGATCGCCTTCGGACTGCGCCGGAACGGTTTCGATGTACGGGAAGCGGCGGATGTGAGCGCTGCCCGGGCCAGCATCGCCGACCAACGTCCCGACCTGGTGCTGGTCGACTGGATGCTCCCCGATATGAGCGGACTGGAACTGACTCGCGCCCTCAAGCGTGACAAGGACACCCAGGAAGTTCCCGTCATCATGCTGACGGCGCGGGCGGAAGAGCAAGACAAGGTCATGGGGCTGGACGGCGGCGCCGATGACTATGTCACCAAGCCTTTCTCGCCGCGCGAACTGCTGGCTCGAATCAACGCCGTCCTGCGCAGGTCGACCAACGGCAACGGCGAGGAATTGATCGAAGCGGATGGCCTGGTGCTGGATGCAGCCAGCCATCGCGTGACGGTGGGCGACAAGACGGTGCAGCTCGGACCGACGGAATATCGGTTGTTATCCTTCTTCATGACCCATGCCGAACGGGTTTACAGTCGGGCGCAATTGCTGGATCGCGTGTGGGGCGGAAATGTGTATGTCGAGGAGCGGACGGTTGACGTGCATATCCGGCGCCTGCGCAAAGCGCTCGAAGCGTTCAACTACGATCGCTTCATCCAGACGGTGCGCGGCTCCGGTTACCGGTTCTCGATTCGCCCGGAGTGATGGCGATCGGGTGATGTCGTGACCTTCTTCACCGACACACCCGTGCGCTGGAGCGCTATTTCCCGCCTGGTCATCGCTATTGTCTGTGCGCTGCTGGCGGGACTGGTGCTGGGTCGCGTCGCATGGACCGTCGCGATCGTGCTCGGTGTCTATGTCCTGGTGCAGATCTGGAATCTGCTGCGCGTCGAGCGGTGGCTGCGACGCCGAAGAGTCATGGCGCCGCCGGACATCAGCGGTCCTTGGGGCGAAGTCGTCGCCATCGTGGATCGTATCTATCGCCGCAAGCAGTATCACAAGGCCCGCGTCATCGGCCTGCTGCGCGAGTTTCGCAAGCTCACCACGGCGATGCCCGAAGGCGCGATCCTGCTCGGGCCGGATCACGAAATTCTCTGGTTCAATCGCCGCGCCGCCGAATGGCTGTCCCTGCGTCGCAAGCGCGATCGCGGCATTCGCGTCGAGAACCTGGTGCGGCATCCAGCTTTCGTTGACTATCTGCGCACTCGTGTCCCGGTGGAAGGCGTCGTGGTGCACGAGTCCGGCGAAGCGGGCAAGTGGCTCGCGTTCAATGTTGTGCGAACTGGAGAGGCGGAGCGACAGCTGCTCATCGTCCGCGACGTGAGTCGGGAAATGCGCGTCGAATCCATGCGCAAGGACTTCGTCGCCAATGCATCGCACGAACTGCGCTCGCCGCTCACTGTGATCAGCGGCTATCTCGACGCACTGGCGGACGACCAGAAGCTCGACCCCACCTGGAACTCACCCGTGCTGGAAATGCGCCGGCAGGCCGAGCGCATGAGCACCATCATCAACGGACTGCTGGAACTCTCGAAACTCGAATCGGGAGAGCGCCGCCAGCAGGAGCAGCCTGTCGATATCGGCGGCATGCTCGCAATGTTGCGGCGTGAGATTTCGACGATGGAGCGTCGGCCGAAGAAAATCACGATCGCTGTGGATAGCGATGCATGGCTGATCGGCTCCGAAGGCGAGATTCATTCCATCATTTCCAACCTGGTTTCGAATGCGGTGAAGTACACGCCGGCGGACGGCGAGGTAGAGCTGCGGTGGTGGACCGATAGTGCCGGCGCCCATGTGTCGGTGCGCGATACGGGAGTAGGCATCGCTCCAGAACATATTCCACGGCTTACCGAACGTTTCTATCGCGTCGATTCGGGCCGTTCGCGCGAGATGGGAGGTTCCGGGCTGGGCCTCGCTATCGCCAAGCACGCGCTGCAACGGCACGAAGGAACGCTGACGATCGTCAGCACCGAAGGGGCGGGCAGCACTTTCACCTGTCACTTCCCGCCGCATCGGATCGCACCGCGGCCCGATGCATACTCGGATCGAAAAGAATCGCAGGGAGTGGTGAGCGGCAGCGATACCTGAGTGCTCGTCATCTCTCTGTCATATATAGATTCTGTCTGCTTTCTCGCTGTTATTTCATCTCCCCCTCGCGGCGCGTTGCAATCTTTCTGTAACAAGACCGCCGTATAACGTCGGCCAATGCATCGCAAACGCCACTTGTGGCGTGGATGCCCACTCCAGGCCCTCCGGCCCTGTCTGAAACGGCTATACCTAGAAACGGGAGAGTTACCGTGAAGAACTTGCTGATTGCGTCCGCTGTTGCGGCCGCCCTGTATCTGCCTGTCGGCGCTTATGCTGCCGCACCGACGACTACGAGCGACCTCGCACAGATTCGCGAACAGTTGCAGGGGCTCATGCAGCGTGTCGACAAACTCGAGCAGGAAAACAGTTCCCTCAAGAACGAGAACGAAGCGCTGAAGACGCAGACCGAGAAGTCGCAGAACGAGACCGACTATCTCAAGGCCGAAACGAAGGGCCTGCGCAAGGACACCGCTAATCTGCAAGTAGACGCCGGCAAAGTGCGTGGCGCCGACTGGGCCACCAAGGTCACGCTCAAGGGCGACCTGCGCTATCGCTATGAAATGATCAAGGACGACGCCGCGAGCGCGGCCGGCGTGCAAAACACCGCCGATCGTTACCGCGATCGCATTCGTGCACGCTTCGGCGCGGATGTTAAGGCAACCGACAACATCCTCCTGGGTTTCGGCTTCACCACGACGGAAGGCGACGATCCGCGTTCGGCCAACCAGACGCTGACCGGTGTCTTCAGCCGCAAGGCGCTCGATCTGGACTACGCTTTCTTCGATTGGAAGTTCGCCAGCGGGGCCGACTTCATCGGCGGCAAGATGAAACAGCCGTTCTTCAAGACCACGCAGAGCGTTCTCTGGGACAACGACATCAACCCTGAAGGACTGGCGCTCACTTACAGCCGCGGCATTTTCTTCGGCAGCCTGTACAACTTCTGGCTGAACGAAGTTTCGGGAGCGCCGAGCACCCGCACGGCCGACGCATCGGTTGCAGGTGTGCAGCTAGGTGCGAAACTGCCGATCGGCGGATCGGTGCTGACGCTCGCGGCTCACTACTACGATCTGAGCGCCGCGCAATTCCGCAGCCCGTTCTATGTGGCTCCGGGCGCGACGCTGGGTAACGGCAATGCCAACGGCAACACCACTTGCACCGTGGCTCTGTGCGGCGGAACCGCAGCAACGCCGACTCTCGCGTTCGACTACGAAATCGTCAACCTGACGGCGGAATGGAATCTCAATGTCGGCGCCTATCCATTGATGGTCTGGGCGGACGGCGCACAGAACCAGGCAGTGGACGATCTGGATACGGCGTGGGGTGCGGGCTTCGTGTTCGGAAAGGCCAGCAATCCGAACACCTGGGAATTCGGAGCGTCCTACCAGGTCGTCGAGAAAGACTCGGTGTTCGCGCAGTTCATCGATCCGGATTTCGGCGGTGGGGTGAGCGACGAGCAGGGCTACAAGCTGGTGGCGGCCTACGCGCCGCAGCGTAACTTCACCCTGAACGGCACGTACTTCATCAACGATCGCAACAAGGACGTGGCCAACGCCGGCGGCAAGACGAAAGTAGGCTACGACCGCCTGCAGCTCGACTTCAACGTCAAGTTCTGATCGGTCGAGTCGACTGCGGTCGAGGCCGAAGTCGAGGACAGGGCGGCGGTGCGATGTGTGCCGGCCGCCCTGTCTGTTATCGAGGCTGCTTTCGAGCCTGCATTTGACGGAGCAACGGCTTGCGGTTGTCAGCAACGGCGGGTTATACCTCGCAGGCAAACCGCCCCGGGACTTATACTCCGGACCAATCATTGCCAAGATTCCTACCGAGCAGGCCATGGAAAAATCCGATCTGTCGCATCACATTCTCAGCCGCTTCAACGACGACCTGGAGCGGGTGCGTACCAACGTGCTGCAGATGGGAGGTTTCGTCGAAGAGCAGTTGCTGCAGGCCGTCGAGGCGCTCGTGCAGGGCGACAGCCGTCTCGGCGAACAGGTCGCACGCAGCGACGCGAAGGTGAATGCGATGGAGGTGGCCATCGATGACGATTGCAGCCGCATCCTCGCCACTCGCAGTCCCGCCGCCGGCGACTTGCGTTTGATCGTCGCCGTGATCAAGACGATCACCGACCTCGAGCGCATCGGCGATGAAGCGCAGAAGATCGGTTACATCAGCTCGCGATTGGCGGCCGTGGAGCGGCCTGTCGATCGGTATCGCGAGATCAAGCATCTCGGCCGCATCGTGGCGGACATGGTTCACGAATCCCTGGATGCATTTGCGCGGCTCGATGCGGAAGCGTCGGTCGCCATCGCCAAGAAGGATCGCCTGGTCGACGAGGAATACGAAGCGATCCAGCGGCAGGTCATCACCTTCATGATGGAAGATCCCCGGACCATTCGCCGCGCTCTCGACGTGTTGTGGGTCGCACGCGCCCTGGAAAGAATCGGCGACCATGCCAAGAACGTTTGCGAATATGTCGTATACATGGTGTACGGCAAGGACATTCGCCACCTGTCCATGGAAGATGTCGAGAAGCACATCGAATCGCGGGCGCAGCGGGCAGCCCAGAACGCGAGCCAGGCTGCTGCCAGCCAGGGCGCCGGCCGCAGCAGCTCCTGAGCCACGATCCCGACCCGTGGAGTTCACCCACGGGCGATTCGCAACCTGCGCCTAAGCTGAGATTCGCGGACATCCTGCTAGACTGGCGGGATGAGCACACGTATTTTTGATCACCGGCTTGGTAACGCCATCGGCGCTATCGCTTGCGCCGCTCTCATTGCCTATGCGCTCTATACGCAGCAGGTTCTTGGGCTCGAACCGTGTCCGCTGTGCATTTTCCAGCGTGTCGCCGTGATCTCGCTGGGCGTCATCTTCCTCATCGCCGCCATTCACAATCCGGGAACCAAAGGCGCGCGGATCTATGCGGTTCTGCTGCTGATCGCCGCCATCATAGGCGCAGGCGTTTCCAGCCGGCATGTGTGGATCCAGGCGCAGCCGCCGGGAACGGTTGCAGCCTGCGGCGCGGGCCTCGACTACATGCTGGACATCATGCCGGTGGGCGAGGTCATCACCAAGGTGCTCACCGGATCGGGCGAGTGCAGCAAGATCGATTGGACCTTGCTCGGCCTGTCGATGCCCTGGTGGGTGCTGTTCTCGATCGTCGCGCTGGCTGCCTGGGCGCTGGCCGTGAACTGGCCGGATCGCAGA
>Ga0157380_10000652_pt1 | contig 21474 bp, 22 predicted proteins | sample S35metaG_FD_119757 | JGI IMG/M metagenome (GOLD analysis project Ga0157380, IMG submission 119757) | Switchgrass rhizosphere microbial communities from Kellogg Biological Station, Michigan, USA - S3-5 metaG | ecosystem: Host-associated > Plants > Roots > Rhizosphere > Soil | place: USA...
ATCCACTGTAGCAAACGTAGCTAAGACACTTGAAGAAGCAGGAGCTATGTCTTATACAGTAATTGTATCTGCCAGTGCTTCAGATCCAGCGCCACTTCAGTTTTACGCTCCTTTCGCAGGTGCGGCTATTGGTGAGTTCTTCAGAGATACAGGTCGTCCTGCATTGATCATCTATGATGATTTATCAAAACAAGCTGTTGCTTATCGCGAGGTATCACTTCTTCTTCGTCGTCCTCCAGGTCGTGAGGCTTATCCAGGTGACGTATTCTACTTGCACTCAAGGTTATTGGAAAGAGCGGCTAAGGTCATCAACAATGATGATATCGCCCGTCAGATGAATGACCTTCCGGAGAGTTTGAAAAATGCAAAAGATAAAAACGGACAACCGATGATCAAAGGTGGAGGCTCCCTTACAGCGCTTCCTATCATTGAAACACAAGCCGGTGACGTTTCTGCTTATATCCCAACCAACGTAATTTCGATTACAGACGGACAGATCTTCCTTGAGTCAGGTTTATTTAACTCAGGTATTCGTCCTGCCATCAACGTAGGTATCTCTGTATCTCGCGTAGGGGGTAATGCACAGATCAAGTCCATGAAGAAAGTAGCTGGTACCTTGAAACTTGACCAGGCGCAGTACCGTGACCTTGAAGCATTTGCCAAATTCGGTTCTGATCTTGATGCAGCAACTACCGCAGTACTTGAAAAAGGAAAACGCAACGTTGAAATTCTGAAGCAAGCACAGTACAGCCCAGTTTCAGTTGAAAAACAAATTGCGATCATTTACCTTGGTACCAATGGTTTGTTGAGAGAAGTGCCAATTAACAAGATCAAAGAATTTGAAGAGTTATTTCTGACTAGCCTGGCATCACGTTTCCCACAGGTACTTGATAATTTGCGTGCCGGAAAATTACTCGATGAGGATACTGCTATATTGAAGTCATTGTCTAATGAGTTGAAGACTCAATACAAAGCATAATTCATTTCTTAGCTACAATTCACAACCATAAACGCAATATCTGATGAGCGGTAAGCTGAAAGAGGTAAGGGAACGTATGAAATCGGTAAGCTCCACGCAGCAGATTACCAAAGCCATGAAAATGGTTTCTGCCGCGAAGCTTAGGAAGGCACAAGATGCCATCGTCCGCATGCGTCCTTATGCCGATAAGCTCAACCATATGTTGCGCAATGTACTCTCTGCCGTTGAAGGTGATGTGAGTATCAGTTTTGGAAAAGATCGTCCGGTACATCATGCTACGATCGTAGTGATTACCTCTAATCGCGGTCTCGCCGGAGCTTTCAATACCAACATCGTTAAAGCTGCCGCACGCGAAATTGAACTCCAGTTCAGTGCACAACGTGCCGCCGGAAAACTGACCATCATTCCAATTGGGAAGAGAGGTTTTGATTTTTTCCGTCGGAATTATAAAGACTGTACGATCAACAGGGACTATGTCACATTGTTTGAAAATCTTGAGTTCGATCATACGGTAACCGTTCCACGAGCCATCATGGACCAGTTTAGTAAGGGTGAGACAGATCGTGTGATGGTTTTCTATGGTAGGTTTAAAAATGCGGCTACGCAGTTTCCTGAGACCGTACAATATCTACCTGTTCCGAAAATTGAAGCTGCTTCTACAAGGCGAGTGGATTACATTTTCGAACCTGAGAAAGAAAAATTATTAAATACCCTTGTGCCTAGTATTCTCGAGGTACAATTTCAGAAATACTTGTTGGATACCCACGCGTCAGAACATGGTGCTCGTATGACCGCCATGGATAAAGCAACCACCAATGCTGATGATATGCTGTCTGCATTAAAGATCAGTTATAACAATGCCCGCCAGGAAGCCATCACCAAAGAATTGAGCGAGATTGTAGGTGGTGCAGCTGCATTAGGAGGTTAATTTTTGATCCGGTAAATAAAGAGCCATTCCTATCCACACAATCCGTGTACAGGGATTTCGGACTTGTGTAAGCGAAAAATCCACCTTCTTCATCGATAACTATAACTAGTTGGTTAAAATTCACCGAATTTTAACCTCATGAAGAACCAATTTAACGGAGCCATTTTTGCCTTGCTCTGCTTCTTGTTCGTGTGTAATGCGTGCCAGAAGTCCCAGACTTCTCCTACACTGGAGAATCATGAAAAGAAATATCCTGAGCTAAAAAAGAAGTATGTCTACCAGAGCTTGATTCGGTTAGCCAATATCAAGAAAGATCCTGCTTTTGAAAAGTTGATCAAAGACGTCGATAAAATCATCCTTTATTTTCCCCCGGAAGGAGACAGCACTTACCAGATCAAAGATGTAAAGCAAGGCTTGCATACTGATGGGTACGAAACGCTGGTGGATGTTCGTACTGCAGATAATCAGCGGATGAGTCTTTGGGTTAAAGAATCTGGAAAACTGGCTCATTATATAGCCTTGATGGATGCTGAGCAAGACTTAATCCTGGAGATTGATGGACAACTCAATATAGAGTATCTCTCTGCGCTTAAAATGGCTGACCAGGAATCTTTAATGAACTTAATAAAGGGCTGATCCTCATGAGCGAAATCATTTTAAAGACAGAACAACTCACCAAGAGGTTTTCGAAGAGAATTCTCGCGGTCGATGGACTCGACCTTGAAGTGCCAAGAGGACAGGTATTTGGTCTTCTTGGTCCCAATGGAAGTGGAAAGACAACAACTCTTGGTATGATCCTGGGGGTTATATCCCTTACAAACGGTTCCTTTAGTTGGTTTGGAGAAGGTGATCACTATACAATACGTAAACGAATTGGGGCTATCCTCGAACAACCCAATTTTTATCCATTTCTAAGTGCCCGGCAGAATCTCGTAGTGCATAGCCGAATAAAGGATATTCGGAAACCCGATATTGATGGATTGCTCAAGCTTGTTGGCTTGTCAGAGCGAGCCAATGATCCTTTCAAGACATATTCGCTTGGAATGAAGCAGCGATTAGCGATAGCGTCAGCCATGATAGCAAATCCTGATGTCTTGATCTTTGATGAACCAACGAATGGTTTGGATCCCCTGGGCATTGCGGAGATTCGCCAATTGATACTTGACATCAGAGATATGAATAAGACCATTATCCTGGCAAGTCATCTTCTTGATGAAGTGCAGAAGGTGTGTTCGCATTTTGCAGTATTGCGTAAGGGAAAGAAAATTTATTCGGGAAGTGTTCAGGAAGCCTTATACAGTTCCAATACAGTATCAGTGGGTGCTGAAAATATCATTTCGCTTGTCCAGGCGATCAGCACTTGCCCCGGAGCCATAGCAGTTGAAAGAGATGCTGATGTTGTTCGGTTCCAGGTAGCGGACGGCTGGTCAGTTGCAGCCATCAATAAATACCTGGTGGATCATCAAGTGCCTGTCAATTTCATAGAGCAAAAGAAATCAAGTCTTGAAGAGAAGTTCCTGGAGATTCTCAGAGAGAATGACAATATCCCTTCACCGGCCTTATCCTTTAGATCATGATGCATCAACTCCGAAAGATCACTGAACTTGAATATTATAAGTTCAGGCATTATCGCCCTTTCCTGATTATCCTGGGATTGTATATTTTTTGTTTTGTCATTTCCGGTTTTTCCATCAAAAGCCTGCTGGATTGGTTCCTTGAAAAACAGAAGGATGATGATGTGCTGAAACATTTCCTGGAGACAGGACTTCCTTTATTTGATTTCGTGGATATATGGCAAAATCTTGGGTGGCTGGCTACCCTGTTCAAGTATATACCTGCCTTTGTCGTGATCATTTCAGTGACATTGGAATATTCTCAAAAAACCATCAAACAAAATATCATTGATGGACTTTCCAAAAAGGAGTTCTTGCTTTCAAAAGTCGCGTTAGTCTTTGCGATCAGTATTGGATCAGCCCTGCTGCTTTTGTTGCTAGGCTTATTTCTTGGATTCCTTTACTCTCCCGTTAAGGGATTGCCTTATATCCTGGAGAATATCGAGTATGTTGCTGCTTACGGCCTGGAAGTTTTTGTATTTCTATGCATGGCACTCTTTGCGGCATTTTGGATTCAGAAGAGTGGAGTGACCATTATTCTTTTCCTTTTGTACACAGCCTGCATTGAACCTATAATGACCGGTATTCTTCATTACAAATTTGAATGGGACGTTTGGTATTTTCCGGTTGAGGCAATTAACCTCATCATTCGTGTGCCATTCCAGAAATATGCACTTCTACATGTGGAGGATTCGATCATATGGCAGGATGTGTTTGTCTCTCTTGGATGGGCAGGGATTTTTATAGCTCTTTCCTATTGGATGCTAAAGCGTCGAGACTTATAGAGCAAGGGACAAAAAAAAACTCCGGTGTCAAACACCGGAGTTTTTTGTTTTATTCAGTCCAGAAGGACTTTCAATTACATCTTGTCAAATTTGATAGTGCTGACAGCTTTATCTTCCTTCATTCTGATGAAGTAAGTACCGCTTACAAAGTCAGCTACATTAATGTTCAGTTGATTGTGGCCTTGTACCAATGTCTGGATACCTGGTGTAGCAACTGTGCGACCCATGATATCAATAACACTTACATGTACATCCATGTTACGGTCTGCATTAAACTCAACTGTTACTTCGTCAGAAGCTGGGTTTGGATACAATTTTGTACCAGAAACAGAAGAGATTTCTTTAACTGCAGTTTCCAATGTGAAATCGAATGGAATAGTTACTCCAGCGCCATAAGCGATGTTATCATAGATAACATTACCATCAAGTTCAATAGAAATTGCTCCATTGGCAGTGGCGGTGCCTGCTGCTGGGCAGGTAAGAGAAGAAGCTGGGTTTACTAGTCCATTGAGAATGCCATCGCCATAACCATCGACAACAGCAAGTGAATAGCAGCCATCAGATGTATGCTCAAACTCCTGTGTATATGTTGCATCACATTCAAGGGCACCCAGATCATCACTTGAAACAATCACATTTCCATCAGGATCAGTCACTGACCAGGAAATTTCTTCAGGCCAGAAATCTGTTGTAATCGTCAGTTTAGCAGTTTGCTTAGCAAGTTGTGTGGCTACATTCCAGCCATATCCATTGTCCTGGGTAGATAAGTCTTCAAGTCCATTAGGATTGCTCACCACCAATTCAAGGGTAGATGTTTCATCTATAGTAAGTCCGGTTAAGGAAACATTTGCTGATTTGAATTCAGTAATAGTACCGGTCCAGTCCTTTGATCTTACTACTTCACCATTAACCAAAAGATCAACATGAGCAGATGTAAGGGTGTCTTGACCCATATTCTGAAGTTTAGCTACAAAAGAACCTTGCTGGTACTGACCGCAGAAATAACGATCTGTATAAGTAGCACTCACTGCAGCGTCATTATCACCTCTGAAGGCTACGTCATAAACATAGTCAAAGGATGGATCAGCTACATTGGCGAAAAAGTAATCATTACCCAGGAGCATAGCGCCGCTTGGACGGATGATGTACATCGTAGGCCAGTATGTCAGATTGAACTTGGCAGGAATGGTGTTATCCTCAACAATATTATACTCAACACCAGTCACCCAGTCACCTTGAGTATTTGTGCCTGTACCTAATAGGTCATTATGGCTTGTAGTATTGTCACCTTCAATGGTGAAAATGACCAATTCATTTGTACCGTCAGGTCCATATGCATCCCATAGATTTTTAAGAACATGGTTGGTATGCAGGTAATAACAAGGACCACACCAGGTTGCAAAGATATCGATGATAACAACTTTGCCACTGTCCAGGTAGTCCTGCACAGTGTGCACGTTACCATTGATATCTGTGAGTACTAAATTAGCAGGGACTTGGCTGCCACTTGCCAATTGGGCCTTTGCCCCCAGGCTAAAAAGGAGAGAGAATAAAAGGAATGAGTACAACTTCTTCATGTTCGTAAACGATTTTTATTGTGTAAAAAGAGTAAATAGAGGCGTAAAAATATGTATTTCAAACGATCATTTCTTTTTTTTTCGGTTTAATTGCTGATTTGTAGGACTAAGGACATAAATGTATCTCCTTGGGTCCCGTTTCAGAAGTAAATTTTGCGGATTCAGGCAGTTTAGCAAATAATTAACGTTGATAGGTGGTGTTTTGGACCGTTTTCAAGTACATATATAGATAATTGAAAATGAGTGATTTATATATTTCAAAAAAAACATGAACAGATGCATTATTTTTATAATTAAATCTATTTTATTAAAATATAGCATATTATGTATTTAAAAAATAAATAATACATATCTTAGCTTTTTCAATTCTGTGGTATTGTCGTCTGGCAGGCACCATGACAGCTACTTCTGGAAATAATTTATATTGTATATTTACACATCAGAGAACAATATTTAAACAAATGAAAAGACTACTACTTTGTTTTTTCCTCGTTCAGGTTTTTGCAGTCGGGTTATGGGCACAGGCATCGCTTTCTATAACTCCGGGTACTTTTTCATTGACCGGTCATCCGTCCAATAACGATGTAAGTATCCATATAGAGGTTAAAAACAACTCCAACTTTGATGCCTTCATGTGGTCAAGGGTTGTGGAATCTGCTCCACAAGGCTGGCTTACATGGATATGTGACAAAAATCTATGTTACCTGCCTATAGCTGATGCATGTTCTCCTGCCAAACCAAATATTCTGGCTCCAGGAGAAAAAATGGATTTTCAGATTCACGTCAATCCAGCTGCTATTGAAGGATGTACACCATACGACATTACCTTTACGGATTGGGAAGATCCTACCATTATTCTTGGACATGCTACAGGTGAAGTTTGTATTAGCAGTACTGTTAGTACAAAAAACAATCCTTCTCAAAGCAACCTCAGCGTGTATCCAAACCCAACATCTGATTATTTCCAGGTATCTGAAACACCTGGTTTGAAATACATTGAGTTATTCAATATCGTTGGTAACAAAGTAAGATCATACGATGCATTGCCTCAGAAACAATATGCTGTAAATGATCTGACAGACGGAATCTATCTCGTCAGGTTGATGACCTCTACCGGGAAAATCATCAAAACGATCAGGTTGAGCAAAAGATAAAATATAACCGGGTTCAAACCCTGTATAAAAAATAAAGTGCCCGTCAAAAGCGGGCATTTTTCATTTGTACCTTTGCCATCCATCAATTATTGACCTTATCATGAAACATCCTGTATCCTTATACCGCATGGGCCATTTTAATGCAGCCCATCAACTTGCTGTACCTAGTTGGTCACTTGAAAGAAACCTGGAGACCTTCGGAAAATGTGCCAATCCTAATTTCCACGGTCACAATTATGAAGTGGAAGTAAAGGTGACTGGTCACGTCGATCCTGAGACGGGCATCCTTATCAATCTAAAAGATTTAAAAGAAGTTATTGAACGTGAAGTTGAAGATCGGTTTGATCATAAGAACCTCAATATGGATTGCCCTGAATTTACAGACAGAGTTCCTACCGTAGAGAATATATGCGTAGTGATATATGAATTGCTCAGGCCCTTTATCCCATCTCATCTTGATCTTGGAATTAAGTTGTATGAGACACCACGAAATTTTGCCGAGTATCCTGGTCGTCCATAGTGGAAAGAGATAAAATAAAAAGGGGTTCAAAATTTTGAACCCCTTTTTATTTTATAGGATGCTTTTTAATCACGAAGCTTCGCCAACAAGCGCAATATTTCAATGTATAGCCAGATCAGCGTGATCATCAATCCCATGGCAGAAAACCATTCCATATATTTTGGTGCCTTATGTTCAGCTCCTTTGACGATCAAATCAAAATCAAGCAATAAGTTGAGTGAGGCTATTCCAATAACACCAAGTGAAAACAGAATACCTATTGTGCCTCCTTCATGGATAAATGGAATATGAATCCCAAAGAAACTCAATCCGAAGCTGATCAGGTATAAAAGAGCGATGGCTCCAGTCGCCATGACAACACCCATTCTAAATTGCTGGGTGACGGGGATGATTCCTGTTTTATGAATAAACAACATGATAAATAAAACAAGTAGCGTAAGTGATATTGCTTGTATCACGATGCCACCACCGAAACCTGCATAGATGCCCGAAATACCACCAACAAATAATCCCTCCATAGCTGCATAAGCAGGCGCGATATAAGAGGAGTATTCTTTCTTGAAGACATTGATCAGCACAAGAATCAATCCCACAATCGCTCCACCGATCATCAGCACCGGACTTTGAGCCTGGAAGTTGTAGATGGCGGTGATCATCAGAATGCCAAACAAGAGAAATGTTTTATTTATGGCACCTTGGACAGTCATTGTGTCTTCCTGTGCAACAGACACAACAGAAGTAGATTCATTGCCCAGACTGTTACGTAAAAGGGGATTACCCCCACCAGCAAATTTTTTGAACATGTTAAAGGGTGGTTGAGTGGTTAACTGTTTAAATGGTAAAATGGTAAATGGTTAAATGGTAAATGGTAAATGGTAAATGGTTAATTGGTTAATGGTTAGTGGTTAATTGGTAATTGTTAAATGGTAAACAATAGTTGATTGAAATTCATTCACGCGACAGTCTAGAGTCTACAGTCTTTCGTCTGATATCTGACGTCTGACATCTGGCATTCTTACTCTTTTTTATACTTAGCAATTGCTTCGCGTATTCTTTGCACACGGTTTTCTGGACTAGGGTGCGTACTCATAAATTCTGGTTGTTGCGAACCGCCACTGGCCTTTTCAAGTATTTGCATGACACCGACCAATGCTTCTGGATCGTAACCAGACTCAACCATAAATCGTACACCAAGATCATCAGATTGTAGTTCCTGATCCCTGCCATAGGACATATTGACAAGGCTTGCAATCATCTGGGCAGCCTGGGCTGTTTGATAATCTCCAGAGGCGATAACAGCAGCACCAGTCAATCCCTGGGTTAATTCCTGTTTGGCAATCCGCTCTGCTCCATGACGGGCGACTACATGACCGATTTCATGGCCAAAAACACCCGCCAGTTGATCTTCAGTTTCAAGTTGGTTAAATAAAGCCTGTGTTATGAACACCTGGCCTCCTGGAAGCGCAAAGGCGTTGACCACATCCGGATCATACAATAAATGAAAATCGTATTGGTAAGGAGTATCTTTTGCGTCACTCTGCTGGACAATACGCTGTCCAACTGCTTTGACAAATTTTTGAGCTTCCGCATCAGGATGAAGACCTCCAAATTGTTCTACCATGGCAGGATAACTATTCAAGCCAAGCGCTATTTCCTGTTCGGGAGTTATGCTCACATGTTGCGTCACGCCAGTGACTTCATTAAATTGCGAATTGGAATAATATTTACACAAGGCAAAGCCGGCGAGAAATATGGCAATCAGAATTCCTCCTCCAATATTGCGCCGTCTTGGCGATCCAGATGGGCTAGCACCTCCTTGATTCCCGTATGGTTGATTTCTAAATAAGGACATCTTTCAGGATTTAATTGAGCTATTGATTAATGGCATTTTCCGTTTCCCTTTCTCAGGGATCCATTGACTAATAAATTTTGGGAGGCGGACTGTTCAAATATAAGGATTTCCATCCTCGTAGTATTGAACGATTCGAAAGGTAGAATTAGTCTTTTTTGCTTGAGAACGATACGTTCTCTATTAGAATTCGGAGGTATTATGGAAGCGTATATCTGGAAAATTTTCAAGAGTCATTTTAAGGACCCAGGCAGATTCTGCAAGGAAGACAGGTTTCATATCCTTATCATGGGCAATATCTTTTTTCTTCCTTGTGATAAAAGCCTGGAGTGCATCCCCGCTGGTTGCTTCGATCCAGCAAGCTTTATGTAAGCTTAAAGGTTCATAATCACATTTGGCACCATATTCATGTTCAAGTCGATATTGGATGACATCAAACTGAAGTGCACCCACTGTCCCAATGATTTTATCTCCGTTTAATTCTTTGACAAACATCTGCGCCACACCCTCATCCATTAATTGATCAAGGCCTTTATTCAGTTGTTTGGTTTTCATCGGATCTTTATTGATAACCCGACGGAACATTTCCGGAGAGAATCGGGGTATGCCTTTAAAATGAAGACGTTCTCCTTGTGTAAGTGCATCACCAATATTAAAATTACCTGAATCATAGAGTCCAACTATATCTCCAGGCCAGGCTTCATCAATAACTTCTTTGCGAGAAGCCATGAACGAAGTTGGGTTTGAAAATTTCATTTGCCGTGCCTGGCGGACATGGTAGTAATTCGTGTTTCGTTCAAACTTTCCAGAGCAAATTCTTAAAAATGCAATTCTATCTCTATGTCTTGGATCAATATTGGCGTGAATCTTAAACACAAATCCGCTGAAGTTATTTTCTTCCGGGTTTACTACGCGTTCTTCTGTTTCTCTTGGCTGTGGGGCAGGGGCGATATCAATAAAACAATCCAACAGTTCCTTCACTCCGAAATTGTTGACTGCGCTGCCGAAGAATACAGGAGATACATCGCCGGATAAATAATATTCCCTGTCAAAGGAAGGATAAACATGCGTTACGGTTTCCAACTCTGAGCGTAGCTCATTTGCTGCTCGTTGACCGACATGTTGATCCAATAACGGATCATCTACATCATTGATTTCTATGATCTCCTCTTCTTCTTGTTTACTATGAGGGCGGAAGAGGACAAGTTTTTTTTCATAAATATTATACACCCCTTTAAACTGTTGTCCCATGCCGATCGGCCAACTCAATGGAGTGACATGCAAGCTTAATTTTTTTTCGATCTCATCCAGCAGGTCTACTGCGTCTTTACCCTCACGATCCAGTTTATTGATGAAGACGATAATTGGCGTGCGACGCATGCGACAAACTTCCACCAGTTTCTCGGTTTGGGTTTCAACTCCTTTTGCGACGTCTATCACTACGATGACACTATCTACCGCAGTTAATGTTCTGAAAGTATCTTCTGCAAAGTCCTTGTGACCTGGGGTATCCAGAATATTGACCTGGTGATCCCGGTAAGGAAAGGCCATTACTGAAGTGGCAACCGAAATTCCCCTTTGGCGTTCGATCTCCATAAAGTCGGAAGTCGCATGTTTTTTGATTTTGTTGGATTTGACGGCACCGGCTTCCTGGATTGCACCCCCGAAGAGGAGCAATTTTTCGGTTAGGGTGGTTTTTCCTGCATCCGGGTGGGATACAATACCAAATGTCTTTCGTTTCTGGATCTCTTCTATCGCGCTCATAGGCTTTTCGCTGGAGGCTCAAAGGTAGCTAAACAGTTCGCAGTTCTCAGTCTGCAGTTGGCATGAAAAACCCGCCAGCTGTGAACAGTGGCGGGTTTGTGGTTGAGGTTGGTTTGGGTTTAAACGAAATCCTTATGGTTATAGGGAGCTTCTAATTTTTCGGGTTGCCGTGTTTTCATATCCCAGGTCCATCCTGAGGTTTTTGGATCACCCGTATTATCTTGCTTTGGGGACTTGCGGCAACTGAATTTGCTGTCTTTTTTTGAGAAAGTATCATGAAGTTTATCACTAAGTTCTTCAAGTTCTTCCTTTACCATCTTGGCGATATTATTCACGTTGGTTGGCTCACCCATCATTTCGAGTCTTTCAGAAACAGTTTTAGCAACAGGAACAATGGCCCATAACACGGCGTAGATGATAAAGCTAGCGCCGCCTGCAAGACCAAGTAAAACAAAAGCAACTCTCACCCAAACCGCATCCTGAATCCCGAAGTAGGAGGCTAATCCTGAACATACGCCACCGATCACTTTGTCATCACCATCACGATATAATCGCTTGCCGGTTTTGATCTGGAAGGAGCTAGTATCTTTCTTTTTCTCGTTCGTGGTGCTTTCTGCGAAGTCGATGTCTCTGAGTTCCTCAGGTGTGCCGAGAACAGAAATGGCTTCCAGGATATCTACCTTATTGACGATGGTCCTGGTTCCTTTATTACGGTTGACGAGTTCACCCATTCTGGTCTCAATATCCTGCATGATTTCAGCTGCACCTTCACCCCCGCCAAAATGCCTGGTCAACGTATTGAGATAATGATTGGCGGTTTCAAAAGCATCTTCATCTATGGTGAAGGCATAACCACCGAGATTGATATTAATGGTTTTGTTCATCGTATTTATGATTTATGGGAGGTGAGTGAGACTGCTTCATTGATTTCTACCCAGGAATCTGTGAGCCCTTTTAGAAAGGTCCGGCCTTCATCCGTGATTTTGAAATACTTCCGGGGTGGGCCGTAATTTGATTCCATCCAGTAATATTCCAGGAAACCGGCGTTCTTGAGCCTGGTCAGTAGGGGATATAAAGTGCCTTCTACAACCACCAGTTGAGAACTTTTCAGCTTTTCAATGATATCCGATGTGTACATGGCTTCAGCGGATAAAAGGTTGAGGATACATAGTTCCAACACCCCTTTTCGCATCTGAGCTTTCATGTTGTCGAGTTTCATGGCGCAAATATAGACTCCTTATTAGTACTATGCAATACAAAGTACACTAATTTGACATAGTACCTGATGAAAGAGGGTAGATTGTCGACAAATGATTTTTAAGATGCCAGACGTCAGACTTCAGACGTCAGACGGAAGAAAGGTAAAGCGGGTCGAAGCATCTCCGCCAGCACATGGACACTTTAGGATATTGTTAAAGGCAGGACAGGTCTAGTCCTCTCTATTCCACCTAACTTTGCCGGCCATGAGAATTTCTAATATAAGGTGGGTGATTCTGCTCGGAGCTGTGACTATCCTGAGCATTATTGCCATGCAGACTTATTGGCTGACCCAGCGCTGGAGTCACGAATCTCAATCGTTTGATCAGACCACAAAGATTGCACTGTTGAGTGTGGCTCAAAAGTTAGCTCGAATCAATAAGTCCACTCTCCCTTCAGGTGAAATCATCAAGCGGGTCACGCCTAATTATTATATCGTGAATTTCAATGACGTCATTGATGCCAATATTCTCGAATACCTGTTGTTGGAAGAGTTCAGTTCACTAAGGAACTACACAGATTTTGAATACGGCATTTATGATTGTTCAAGTGCTGACATGGTATATGGGAATCACTGTAATCTTATAGAATCAGATAAGCCTCCTAAAACCACCGGTACGCTTCCGAAGTATGATGAATTCAGTTACTACTTCGGGGTAAAGTTTCCATCAAGACAAAATGACATTGGGGCTAATACAAGGAGTTCCTGGCTGATGGCATTGATTGCAGCCTTATCGGTTGTTTTCTTTTCTTATACGATCTGGGTAATCTTCAACCAGCGAAGGTATTCTGAGATGCAGCGTGATTTTATAAATAACATGACGCATGAGTTTAAAACACCCTTGACATCCATTCAGCTCTCAAGCGATTATTTATCAAAGCAACCGGCCATTGTGGGAGATGAGCGTTTAAAGCGCTATACAGAGTTGATCCGTTCACAATACCAGCGATTAAACTCACAAGTAGAAAAGTTATTGAATGTAGCAAGGCTTGAATCCGGCGAATTCAAATTGAAAGTTGAAAAAGTGGAAATGCATCAATTACTGGATGATGTATTGGAGACCAAGGGCGCAGAATCAGGTATAGAGGGTCGTGTATTTCACAAAGAGTTTAAGGCCCGGGAAACTTTTATAGAAGGAGACAGGACACACCTGAGTAGTGTCATCAGCAACCTTATTGATAATGCTGTCAAGTATTCACCTGCTGACCAACAGATTGACATTATTACATCCAGTGATCCTGGGTATTTCAGTCTGAAAATTGTTGACAGGGGAATTGGAATTGCGCCACAACATCAAAAACATTTGTTTAAAAAATTCTACCGGGTACCTTCCGGCAATGTCCACGACATCAAGGGATTTGGCCTGGGGCTACATTATGTCAAAAGGATATTGCAAATGCATAAAGGGGATATCCGGGTTGAAAGTGAGCTGGGTAAAGGAAGTTCTTTTATCTTACAACTTCCAACGATAACAAAATGAAAGCAAAGATCCTGTACGTAGAAGATGATGAATCACTAAGCTTTATCACCAGGGACCAATTGGAAATGGAGGGTTATGACGTAACCCATAGCGCAAATGGTAAGGATGCCTGGACTGTTTTTAAGAAAGGGGAATTTGACCTTTGCCTCCTTGATGTCATGTTGCCACAGGTAGATGGATTTGAACTAGCCCGCAAGATCAGGGGGGTGAGCAAACATGTCCCGATTATTTTTCTTACCGCTAAATCCATGGCGGAGGATAAGATGGAAGGATTCCTATTAGGGGGTGATGATTATGTCACTAAACCTTACAGCTTTGAAGAGCTGAAGATGCGTATTGAAGTATTCTTGCGGAGAAGAAAGATCATGGAAGAAGCTCCAAAAGAAGCTATCTCTATCGGCAAGTATCATTTTGATTATGCCAACCTTGACCTTTCCTTTAACGGCAATACAAAAGGCCTAACGCAACGGGAAGCTGACATTCTCTACTATCTCGCTACTAGACCAAATCAAGTGATCAGGCGTTCCGATATTCTAGAAGATATCTGGGGCAAGGATGATTATTTCTATGGACGAAGCCTTGATGTCTTTATCAGCCGCCTACGCAAATATCTGAATGAAGACTCAGAAATTACGATTGAGAATATTCATAGTGTAGGATTCAAGCTCAATTTTCCCGCTTAGAGCAAGGGGCAAGGAGCAAAGAGCAAAGAGCAAAGAGCAAGGGGAAATCAAAACTGCGCCTCTGCGTCTCTGCGCGCGAATAATAAAAAAGCCCCGAGTGGATACCCGAGGCTTTTATTTTTTCGATTTGTTGGATACTATTCTGCTACACCGGAAACGAGGAGTGATACTTCATTACGCAAGACTTCGATGAAACCTTGTTCGATTTTGATGGAGCGCTTTTCACCTTTTGAAAGTTGAAAGCGAACTTCACCTTGACCGAGGGCTGCAACAATAGGTGCGTGACCATTAAGTACTTCGAAACGTCCGCCTATGGCAGGGACATTGACAGAAGTGACTTTGCCATGGAAGAGTTCCTTGTCCGGTGTGAGAATAACGAGATTCATTGTAGTAGTTTGCGGGATTAGTTACCTGACTCAGCTAACATTTTATTTCCTTCGATGATCACTTCTTCGATAGAGCCTTTCAAGTTGAATGCAGCTTCAGGATACTGATCTACTTCACCATTAAGGATCATCTTAAATCCGCGGATCGTTTCTTCGATTGGTACAAGTGCACCAGGCTTTCCTGTAAACTGTTCAGCTACGTGGAATGGCTGAGACAAGAAACGTTGTACACGACGTGCGCGGTGAACGACAATCTTATCTTCTTCAGAAAGTTCTTCAAGACCGAGGATCGCAATGATATCCTGAAGCTCATTGTAACGTTGAAGGATGTTTTTCACAGCCATCGCCGTGTTGTAATGATCTTCACCGATGATCAGAGGATCAAGGATACGTGATGTACTATCGAGTGGATCCACAGCAGGGTAGATACCGAGAGCTGCAATCTTACGACTCAATACTGTAGTAGCATCAAGGTGCGCAAAGGTTGTAGCAGGAGCAGGGTCAGTCAAGTCATCCGCAGGTACGTAAACAGCCTGTACAGATGTGATGGATCCTCTCTTTGTAGAGGTGATACGCTCTTGCATGATACCCATCTCAGTAGCCAGTGTGGGTTGGTAACCTACGGCTGATGGCATACGGCCAAGAAGTGCTGATACTTCAGATCCAGCTTGTGTAAAGCGGAAGATATTGTCAATGAAGAAAAGGATGTCACGGCCACCTGCAGGATCGCTGAGGTCACCATCACGATAGTATTCAGCAACTGTAAGTCCAGAAAGTGCTACACGTGCACGTGAGCCTGGTGGTTCGTTCATCTGACCGAATACAAGTGTTGCCTGTGATTTAGCAAGTTCTGTTTTATCTACAACGGAAAGATCCCATCCGCCTTCTTCCATACTGTGTTTAAACTTCTCACCGTATTTGATAACGCCAGATTCGATCATCTCACGGAGAAGGTCATTTCCTTCACGCGTACGCTCACCTACACCTGCGAATACAGAGATACCTGCGTATCCTTTCGCGATGTTGTTGATCAATTCCATGATCAATACGGTCTTGCCTACACCGGCACCACCGAACAACCCGATCTTACCTCCCTTGGAGTATGGCTCGATAAGGTCAATTACTTTGATACCTGTATACAGGATGTCTTTGCTTGTGGAGAGTTCTTCGTAGGTAGGTGGTTTGCGGTGGATCGGGTAAGAACGGTCGTCTTTGACAACAGGTCCGATACCGTCGATAGCTTCACCAACTACATTGAAAAGGCGTCCTTTGATTTGTTCGCCGACCGGCATGGTAATGTTTTTGCCTGTATCGACTACATTCATGCCTCTCATAAGACCGTCAGTACTATCCATGGCTACAGCCCTAATGCTGTCTTCGCCTAAGTGTTGTTGTACTTCAAGAATTACTTTTTCACCTGATTCGCGGGTGATCTCAAGGGCGTTGAGAATATCCGGGATTTGGCTGTTTTCACCTGCAAAACTTACGTCCACAACCGGGCCGATGATCTGTTTAATGGTACCGACGTTCATAATTGATTGATATACTAAGAGTTATAGTCCAAAAGAGGGTTAAATTGTGGCGCAAAGATAAAAAGAACTCAGCAAGGAAAGTATAGGGACTCCGAAGATTTTCCAGATTATTCTTCTTCTGTACGAGAGGAACCTTCCATGAGGTGAGGTTCAATCCAGAAATTATTGACCCCTTCGCCTGCCAGGATGCGAACAACCTGGTTATTGATCATTTCCAGCAGGGCCAGGAAGGTGACGATAGCATGGATCCGGCTTTGGCAATTGGAAAAGACATCAAGAAAATCGATCCTTGTTTTCAGTACCAGTTTACTAACGATTAGGTCTTGTTCTTCCTGAACTGTATGGGTATACTGGACGATGGTATGAACCGGATTACGTTTCGCCTCATCAAAACGTTCCATGACCCTTTTGAAGGCCTGGAGCAGTTTGTATAATGTCAGGCTCTCCAATTCAGCATCAGCAAGTGCTTCCTCTGCAAGGGAGGCCAGTTCAACCGTGACGTTTCCTCTTGGAAAGGACATGGAGCGAGATTCTTCTTTCCTACGTAGTTCGTCAGTAACCTCCTTATATGCTTTGTATTCTAGGAGGCGTTGGACAAGTTCCTCGCGTGGATCGATTTCATTGCCTTGTTCATCCACTTCTTTGCGAGGGATGAGCATCTTGGCTTTGATACGCATCAAAGTAGCGGCTACAAGGATAAATTCGGAAGCCATATCGATGTTGAGGTTTTCCATCGTATGGACGTACCCCAGGAAATCATCGGTGATTTTGGCAATAGGAATGTCATAAATATCAAGCTCATCCCGTTCGATAAAGAACAGCAGGAGGTCAAAGGGACCTTCAAATGCTTCGATCTTGATGTTATATGTCAGTTCCACCCGTTACTTTTAGAGCCGCAAAGATATTAATATGAGCAAACAGAAGGGCAGACTCTTTCTTTTACCGACGCCAATCGATGAACGAGGCATTGAAAGCATTCCTCCTGAGGCTATACGGATCTTGCATTCCCTGGACTATTTTATCGTGGAAAGGGCCAGAACCTCAAGGAGATATATCAGTTCTACCCGGCCGGTTCGACCGATTGATATCCTCAAAATTGAGGAGATGCCCCAGGATATGTCTGACCGAAAAATTATAGAAGCCCAGCTCCAACCTTTGATTGAGGGACATGATATGGGCCTGTTATCAGAGGCAGGGTTGCCGGCCATAGCGGATCCGGGAAATAAATATGTTGCCGTAGCACACCTTTTAGGCATAAGGGTGGTACCGGTTTCAGGGCCTTCCAGTATCATGATGGCTTTGATGGCTTCAGGGTTGGAAGGACAGCGGTTTGCCTTTCACGGGTACCTGAGTGCTAAAAAGGAAGATCTGGCCAATGAAATCCAAAATCTGGAGAGACGCGCTGACAAAGATGATGCGACACAGATATGGATAGAAACACCATATCGGAATAAGCAGATAATGGAAGCTGCGGAAAAATACCTGGAGCCCAAGCGATTGCTTTGTATTGCCGCTGGAATCGGGAGCCGTGAAGGATTTGTAATCACACGGCAGGTGAATGCGTGGAGGAGGAGTGGGTGGCCGGAGATCCACAAAATTCCAGCCGTATTTCTGATGAAATGATCACGACCCATGGTCGTGTTTTCGTGAGGCGGCAGTCGTGAGGCGAGATATTTTTGTAGCTGCGGCTCGGGAGCCGCAATGAAGTGGGCATTGAAAAATGAATTTCACGTAGCTGCAGCTCGAGAGCTGCAATTCGTTTTTTCGCGTCAGGAGACGCGAGGATATTGCATTCAAGTCTGAAGACTTGAACGAGCTGTGATAATTAATCAAACTAATCGATAGTACAGTTGTTTTAAAACGAATAATAATAAAAGATGAGTACAATAGCTGAAGCGCCAATCGATCTGCAGGAACTGGAGAAGAAAGGTTTTCTGGATGTGGAGATTGATCCGTCGTTGGATCTGGTGGCGGAGATCAAGCGGATGAAAAAAGAGAAGAATGCTATCATCCTTGCACATTATTACCAAGAGTCGGGGATACAGGATGTAGCTGATTATATAGGAGATAGCTTAGGGTTGTCACAACAAGCTGCTTCTACTGAGGCGGATATTATTGTATTTGCCGGTGTGCATTTTATGGCGGAAACGGCTAAGATTTTATCTCCACATAAGAAAGTTGTATTGCCGGATCTTAAAGCTGGTTGTTCGCTTGCGGATTCATGTCCTGCACCTTTGTTTAAGAAATTTAAAGACCTGCATCCTAATGCAGTGGTGGTTTCCTACATCAACTGTACAGCAGAGTTAAAAACACTCACAGATATTTGTTGCACTTCTACTAATGCGGTGCACGTCATCAATAGTATTCCAAGAGATAAGGAAATCATCTTTGCTCCTGACCGTAACCTGGGAGCCTATCTAGAAAAGAAAACAGGTAGAAAATTGATTTTGTGGAATGGCACTTGCATGGTGCATGAGATATTCTCACAAGAGAAAATTGCAAGATTGCAAGTACAGTATCCTGATGCAAAACTTATCGCACATCCGGAATGTGAAGCTCATTTATTAAGCATTGCAGATTATATCGGTTCGACCAGTGGTTTGTTGAAATACACAAAAACAAATCCAGCAAAAGAATTTATCGTTGCTACAGAACCGGGGATCATCCACCAGATGCAACTGGCGAGTCCGGATAAATTATTCATTCCTGCTCCTCCAAATAATACTTGCGCGTGTAATGAGTGTCCGCATATGAAGCGCAATACAATGCAGAAGCTTTATGTGGCGATGAAGTATGAAAAACCTGAGATCATTTTGCCTGATCATGTGATAAGGGATGGGAGGGCGAGTATTGACAGGATGTTGGAGATTTCTAAAGCCGCAGGGCTTTAAGCAGAGGGCAGAGGGCAGAGGGCAGAGGGCAGAGGGCAGAGGGCAGAGGGCAGACCAAGATGTTAAAGTTAATATTAATAATTTTGTTAATCTTTATATAATTGAAATTTAGTCAATTATATTATTTTTGTCTTGAAATTTGCCGAATTAAAATTCCAAAAGGAATACGATTCTTTAACTTCTCTTCGTTAGACACTATCTTCGCCGCCCAATATTGGATATGAAGCATCTTTTCTTCCTTGTTTTACTTGCATCACTCAGCATTCCAGGTTATGCCCAAAAGGGGTATGAGGTAGGTGCGCTGGTAGGGGTTAGCAACTATATAGGAGAGATAAATCCTGATTTTTCCTTAAAAACACCAGGACTTTCCATGTGTGCCATTGGAAGGTATAATTTTAATACAAGGACCTCTTTCCGCGTGGATATTGGTGCAGGGCGATTGATAGGGAAGGACAATCTTTCTGAAAACAACTATCAACGGGCACGTAACCTCAGTTTCCGTTCAGATTTTGTGGATGCAGCAGTCAACTTTGAATTTAATTTCTTAAGTCTTGTGCATGGAAGCCGGGATAAATTTTTTACTCCTTATGTATTCGGAGGTCTTGCCTTCATGTATTACAATCCAAAAGCAGAGTTGGATGATACCTGGTATGCACTGAGGCAGTTAGGAACTGAAGGTCAGATCAAAGGTGATGAGTATGCACAGATCACTGCAGGTATGACCTACGGCATGGGGATCAAAGTGGATCTTAGTTATGAGTGGAGTCTAAACGTAGAATTGTCTGTACGCCAGATGGGGTCAGATTACATCGATGATGTTAGCACAGTTTATCCGGATATGTTTGAGCTTGAAGCAAGGAGAGGAGATATTGCGGTACAATTATCAGATCGATCTGGTGAATTAGGTATAGAGCCAATAGGTGAACCTGGCCGTCTTCGTGGTGTGACTGGAAATAACGATGCGTATTATTCTTTACGTGTTGGTGTCGTCTATTATATCGGTTTGCTGCAGTGTCCTGCTATTTCCAAACCAAGGCCTTAATCAGGCAATCCTCACAACATTAGCCCCGGTTATCCTACTATCTTTGGGCCATATGGTCACCCATTATTCTTTTTCTGCAGGGCCTTTTCCGAGAGGGTTTCACCTGATCACCCAACAAGTTTTGGATGCCGTTGAAAGATGGCCTGAGCAAGGTATGTTGCAGGTTTTTATCCGACATACTTCTGCAGGTATCTGCATTAATGAAAATGCAGATGCTGATGTGCGTCATGATTTTCAATTATACTTTGATCGGCTTGCTCCTGAAAACATCCCAGGGTTAAGACATGTTATCGAAGGTCCTGATGATATGCCTGCGCATATTAAAAGTGTATTATCCGGTACTACTGTCAGTATTCCAATCATCAATGGTAAGCCTGCTTTAGGAATTTGGCAAGGGATTTTTCTGTGTGAGTTCAGGACTAAGGCTACGCGTCGAGACTTTATCATATCCATCATCGAGTAAGCAGCCATGATGCACTTATTATCCATAATGTTGTTTGGAGAAGGATTCCTCACTGGTGCTATGCTGACCATGATGTTGGGACCGGTAACCATGGTCATTTTGCGATATGGCTTGCAAGTAAACCGAGTGGCTGGTGTTTGGGCTGCTTCCGGAACATGGGTCAGTGATTTTATTTTTATCGGTTTGACATTTTGGATGACAGCAGCCATTGATACATGGTCGCAGCAACCAGGCATACGGTTAGCCTTGTTTCTTGTCGGTGGATTTGGTTTGTTGGTGATGGGTGCTTTAATGTTAAAGACACGACGAAAGGCTTTTACGCAAACAATGGAAGGTGTTACTTCTAGTTATGCACAAGCTTTTGGGAGTGGATTCCTGATTAACTCGCTAAGTCCTTTTACGCTCTTTTTCTGGCTTGGGGCCGCAGTCTTTGTTCACCTACAACCTCATGCACCAATTTGGTATTATGTTGGCGTTATGTTGGCACTTAGTATAGGTGATTTCGCCAAAGCTTGGCTTGCACCAAAACTGACTACATGGTTAAAAGAACATCATGTTTATTGGATCCAG
>Ga0157380_10000653_pt1 | contig 21474 bp, 15 predicted proteins | sample S35metaG_FD_119757 | JGI IMG/M metagenome (GOLD analysis project Ga0157380, IMG submission 119757) | Switchgrass rhizosphere microbial communities from Kellogg Biological Station, Michigan, USA - S3-5 metaG | ecosystem: Host-associated > Plants > Roots > Rhizosphere > Soil | place: USA...
CGCGACTGGCGTGCCACCAGCATCGAAGAAGTGCCGGTGCGGGTCCGAGCCGAAGACGATTTCCGCTTGCAGGATGTCGAACTGCGATACGCGGTCAACGGCGGCAAATGGCAGGCCGTCAATCTAGACGCCGGCAGTCGCGAGTCCAACGACGAGTCCATGCTGCGCATGGAAGACTTGGGCACGCTCCAGCATTCGCTCGATGCGAAGCTGCCGGGGCAGCTCGTTCCCGGCGACTTGGTCTCGTACTACGCAGTCGCCAAGGATCGCAGCAAGCAGGTGCAGACCGACCTGTTCATGGTGCAGGTGCAACCGTTCGAACGCCGGTTCACGCAGAACCAGGCTGCAGGCGGCGGTGGAGGTGGCGGTGGCGACGACGAGCAGGGTGCGATCTCGGAGCGCCAAAAGGAGATCCTGCTGGCTACCTGGAACCTGCAGCGTTCGGATGACAATCCGAATGGCGCCAGGAAAACACGCCAGCAACTGGTCGAGAACGCATCGATGCTTGCGGAGTTGCAGACGACGCTGGCCACGCAGGCACGCACGGTCGCCGAGCGAACGCGTGCTCGCGTGTCGCTGGAAGAAGATGAGCACGTCAAGGTGTTCGTCGAGGCCATGGAGACCGCTGCCAAAGTGATGGATCCGGCGGCCCGGTACCTCAAGGAGTTCAAACTCGCCGAGGCGGTGCCGGTCGAGCAGCAGGCTTTGCAGCAGCTGTTGCGAGCCGAGTCGGCTTTCCGTGACGTGCAAGTCTCGATGCAACAGCGCTCTGCGAGCAGTGGCGGCGGTTCGGAGGCCGCACGCAACTTCAGCGAAATGTTCGAACTGGAAATGGACCTGGAAAAGAACCAGTACGAAACCCAGTCGCAGCTGTCGCAGGAAAGCCGCGAGCAGGAACTGGACGATGTCCTGCGCCGGCTCAAGGAATTGGCAGAGCGCCAGGAGAAGCTGGCCCAGCAGGCGAATCGCGACGCCATCGCGACGAAGGAACAGCGCTGGCGGCAGGAGCAATTGCGACGTGAAGCGGAAGATCTGAAGCGGCGGCTTGCCGAACTCGCTAAAGAGCAGCAAGGCCAGGCTTCCTCTGGAGCGCAGAGCGGCGACCCGAACGCAACCGGTCAATCGTCCGGCGAGTCATCGGATGAGCGCATGGCGAATGGAACCAGCAACGGTCAACCAAGCGAACGCCGCTCGGGCAACAAGCGCGACGAACGCACTCGCAAGCAGCTCGAAGAGACGATCAAGTCTCTCAACAAGGCGCTCGATGAAATGCGTGCAGCGAATACGAATGGCGGCGCATCGGGCCAAGAAGGATCCGACAAGAACAGTCAGCGATCCGGCCAACGGCAGGGCAAGCCTGGCGCCGAATCGTATGAAAAGAACGCGCGTGCCGGGCAAGGCGGTGAAGACGGGCAGTCACGCAGCGCGTCCAATCAATCGGCCGAGCAGGCCGGCCGCAATCTGCGCCAGGCAGTCAAGCAGATGGATCTGCCGACTGAGCAAGGCCTGGGCGAATCGGTGTCGCAGCTGGCGGATCGTGCGCAGCAGCTCACGGAAGAACAGCGTGACATCGAAAGCGGCATCCGGGATGCGTTGAACGAAGCGACCGAGACGAATCGCCGACGTGGTTCGCTCGATCCAAAACGTGCACGCGCACTCTATGAAGCGAAGCAGAAGATGATGCGCGAACTCTCTCATATTCAAGGCGATATGCGCGATGCCGCCCATGAGAATCGCAACGATGCGCCGGCGGCAACCAAGCGCCTGGTCGAGTCGCTGTCCGAGCTCGAGAATTCCAGTGCGATGGCTCGCATCGGCCGCAGCGCCGATGAAATCCTGTATGGCCGGGCCCGAGATGCGGCTGCCCGCGAAGGATTGATCGAAGCAGCCCTGGAAACACTGGAGAAAGGATTGCGAGAGTCCGCGACGTTGGCGGCTCGAGGCCGTGACAAGCCACGTGACGAAGCGACCCCTGAGCAGATGCTCGCGAGAATCGCCGAGCTGCGGCGATCGCTGCAACAAGCGCAATCTCAGAACGGAGAGCGCGGCGGTTCGTCTCCACAGCAACGCGGATCGCCTTCCCGGCCTGGTAACAATCAGTCCCGCAGCTCATCGTCCGGCCAGCCTGATGGCGGGCCGAATGAGGGCGGCCTCACTGCGTGGAATCCAGGCAATCCGAACGGCTCGCTCTGGAATCGCGAAACCGGCGTGGGAAATTATCGCGAGGCACGGGAATTGAGCGAAGACATGCGTCGCCTTGCGGACCGCCTTGGCGGACGCGAATGGACTGCCGCCGAAATCAATTCATTGCGGGGAATGACGCGCGATCTGCGCCGCCTCGCTGACGACCCGCTCGCGATGGAAGCGCAGGCCATGGCGCAATTGATCGATAAGATCGAGCTGACCGCACTCGCCGCGGCGGAAAAATCCAAGGATCGCTCGCCGTCGCGTACGACGGTGCAGAACACGGACAGTCCCGAATATCGCGACGCAGTGGCCGAATACTATCGCCGCCTCGGCGGCGCACGCACTGGCCCAAGTCCGTAGTTGACCGGTAGACCAGGATGGCGATGAAGCTCAGCCGGGTCATGTTGACTGCCTGCATCGTATCGACCGCACTCGTTGCCACGGCGGACAGTGAGTTCACCGGCGACGGAGGACGCGCGGGTGTCGCCGCCGACCTGTCCAGGATCAACTTCGCCCGTATCATTTACGACAGCGAAGGCGGGATGGGCGAAGCCTATTACAGCTACGACGGCCGCATGTGGGCGCGCTGGGAAACAGATTTTCCGGAAGGCGACGACAATTTCAGTCATCGGCTCACGCAGCTGACTCGCCTGCACATGAATCCCGTCGCTTCGAGCCGCCGCCTGCTGGCTCCCGACCTCGGCGACTTCCCCTTCCTGTACTTGTCCGATCCCGGCTGGATGGTGCTGTCCAAGGAGGAAGTCGCGGCGTTCGCCAACTATCTCGCCAATGGCGGTGTGGTCTGGGTCGACGATTTCTGGGGCGATGCCGAATGGCAGCAGCTCGCGAATGTCATGCGGCAAGTGCTGCCCGGTAATGAATGGCGCGTGCTACCGAACGATCACCCGATCTTCCACACGGTGTTCGATCTCGACGGACTGCCGCAGATACCTGCGCTGCCGTTTGCCAGCCCCGGCGGCGATACAGCGGAGCCTGCGGGAGCACATAAGTATCCCGCCGGTTCGCTTGCTATTCCCGAAGTGCGTGCCTGGCTCGACGACCAGGGACGCATCATGGTGGTCGCCACCCACAACAGCGACGTCGGCGATGGCTGGGAACGCGAAGCCTACGGCGAATGGTATTTCGAAACCTTCTCGACGCGATCGTATATGGTAGGCGTGAACGTGATGACCTATCTCATCACGCATTGATCCAATTGCGAGCCGAGGTCCGCTCGACCCATGTCGAATGTCATCAACCTGCGCAAGGCCAAGCAGAAGCGCGCCGAGGGCAAGACGCTGTGCGGCTCGGGCTTTCACAAGTGGGAAGTGCTCAACGAACGCCGCTTCGACGTGAAACAGGGCAAGCTGGTGAGCATGGAGCGTTGTCTACGTTGCAAGCAGGAACGGGCACGGCTGACTTGAGGCGGCAGGGAGCAGTGACTGGCTCCGCATCGAAGACATATATGAAAGAAGATTTAGGAATGCGACGTGCGCCGGTATTTTCCCGTGCAAAAGCAGCGCTTTACCTGTAGACTTCTGCTTACGCAAGCTCTCGTCCGGTCAGCTCGTTCGTTCCTCGCGGCGTTTCAGCGTTTTTAACGCACCCGTCTCGACTCAAGTCTCCCGCCTCACTGGACCAGCGTCACTCGTGCCGCTGTAGGTTGGTAGAGGACAATTTAACTCATGGCATTCGATTCATTGGGGTTGATCCCCGAACTCACCCGTGCGCTCGCCGATCGTGGTTATACCGACCCGACCCCGGTTCAAGCGCAGGTCATTCCCGAAATTCTCGCGGGCCGCGACATTCTCGCCGGTTCGCAAACAGGTACCGGCAAGACCGCCGGTTTCACGCTGCCGCTGCTGCAGAAACTCCACCCCGCGCCTGCCACGCATGCGCCGCGAGCTTTGATTCTCGTGCCGACGCGCGAACTGGCGTCGCAGGTGGCGGAAAGCATCAAAAGCTACGGTAAATATCTGCACCTGCGCACGCTGGTGATCTTCGGCGGCGTCAGCATCAATCCGCAGAAAGATTCGTTACGTCGAGGCACCGACATCCTGGTGGCGACGCCGGGACGGCTGCTGGATCACGCTCAGCAGCGCACTATCGATTTCGGCAAGATTGAAATCCTGGTGCTCGATGAAGCCGATCGCATGCTCGACATGGGCTTCATCAACGACATCCGCCGCGTCATTCGCCTGCTGCCGCAACAGCGTCAGAACCTGATGTTCTCCGCGACGTACTCGGACGATATCCGCCAGCTCGCCCATGGTTTGCTGCGGCAGCCGGTCGAGATCGAAGTGGCTCGCCGCAACGCTGCGGTCGAGAGTATCGAGCAGCAGGTCTACATGATCGGCAAGGACCAGAAGCGGGCGTTGCTGTCGCACCTGATCCTGTCGGGTGATTGGTCGCAGGTGCTGATTTTCACCCGCACCAAGCACGGTGCGAATCGCTTGACCAAGCAGCTCGAACAGGACGGCATTCGTGCCGCGGCGATTCATGGCAACAAGAGCCAGAACGCCCGCACGCAGGCGCTCGCCGATTTCAAGACGATGGGCATTCGCGCACTGGTGGCAACCGAAGTCGCCGCTCGCGGTCTCGACATCAAGGAGCTGCCGCATGTCGTGAACTACGAATTGCCGAACGTTCCGGAAGACTACGTGCATCGCATCGGCCGCACCGGCCGTGCAGGTGCTACGGGCATTGCACTGTCGCTGGTTGCTCCGGATGAGAATGGCTTGTTGAAGGATGTCGAACGCCTGCTGCGCAAGCAGATTCAGCGCATGGCGGTCCCCGCATTTCCTCCCGCGCCGCCACCGCTTCCGGATCAGGAAGAACGCTATCGCGATCCGCGTAGCCAGCCTCGCCGCGCCCAATCCAGCCAGGGAAGGAATCAGCCACGAGCTGCCCAGAGCGGCAATGGCGCGCGGCCAAATCAAGGCCAGCAACATCACAAGCGTCCGTCACGCTCCGCGCCGAACCGCCAACAGCGCCGCCCTTGATCTAGGTTGCCGGGGACATTCGTCGCTATTGCGACGAATGTCCTCTCTTCAGAGCTGCTTCACCTTTCGGAGATGAAGCCTCCGGTGGGCATCATGTTCGGTGCTGCCCGGAATTCACCGCGAGCTGCGGCTTCGGCCTGCTGTGCCTGGCTCAGCTTCAGGCTGACCTCAGTCATCTCGATCTGCGAAGCGTGCATGCGTTCGAGCTGTCGCAGCTGTTGCGACGTGAGAATGGATGAGGCGGCATCGCGCACACTCTGTTGCTGTTGCTTCTGGCGCTCGAGAATCTGTGCACTGAATGCAGTTCGATCCGCGGCGCCTATCTGCCCGCTGACGTTTGCAGTGGCCAGGCGAGTCGCCGAATAAGCAGCCTGCGACTCGGCGATACTGCGTTTCTGTTCTGCTGCAAAGACCGTTACCAGTTGCTCAGCCTGGTCCTGCTGCAACGGGACGCCCGCGCTTTCGAGTGTCATACGCAGTTCCCGGACCTGGCTGCGGGCTGGCAACGAGTTCTGATAGTTCTTCCATTGCTGCAAGCCGTCGTCGCCGAGCACGCTGGCGATGGCTGCCTCGTTATCTTTGCGCAGCTGTTGCTGCTGCGCTTGCCAATCGCGGACAGCATTGGGATCGGGCTGAGAGTCCGGTGCGAATGGCGGGCGTGATGCGCTCATCTGGTTCAATTGCTGCTCGGCCAGGACTTCGTAGAGCTGGTCGGCCTTCTGGTCATCCAGTTGCAATGCGGCCCGCAGGTCGGGATACATGCGCGGCAGCATGAGTTTCTGCTGGCGCTTCATCGCATCGCGATATTCGGGATTCTCGAGCATGCGATTGCGCTGTTCCCATCCGCCCGTTCGCATCATTGCCAGGGGAGGGGCACCGCCGGCGATCATCGGTCCACCGACGGCGGTGAAGGTTGCGGCTGATTGCGGCGCCGCCGACACGACGGGCGCCGTCACTGCAGTTCCCGGCAACGTCGGAGCAAAAGGATTGACTGGAGTGGCAGCCGGTGGGGTCGCGGCAGCCGGAGCCGGCACGGCCGCCGTTTTTTGCAATTCAGCAACGCGAACCTGCAGTGCTGCCGATGCAGCACGCGTCTTACGCAAGTCGTTATATAGATACGCAGACGCCGAGCCGAAGGCCAGGGTGCCAGCACCCAGGATGACGATTGCCCTGTTCATTGCGATCCCTCCTTAGAAATCCCAACAAATCAGCCCCGATGGAGCAGCCAGGCGCGATGGCTACTCCTGCTTCGCGATCTCTTTCCGCAACTCTCGCAGCTTCGCCTTGACGACTGCTGCGTTCGCATTGCCCATGCGCAGCAGCACTTTCTGGCCCGACGACCGTTCTTCCAGCGTCGGGTCGGCGAATTGATAGAACACGCTCGGCTGCGTAAGTTTCACCGCGCCAGGCAGTTCAGGCGTCGCCAGCAGGTGATCGATCACCTCGATCAGGCGATTGTTGAAATACCCGTCGGGATAGCCGAGCCCGACATAGGCTTGCTGGAACAGCGGATAGTAGCGTTTGTAGATTGCCGCGAGCTGTGCGGCATCGGCAGTCTGCGCGACCTTGATGAGCGCTGCGTAGCGGGCCGCATTGTCTTCGCTCAGCGTGGGATCGTCGGGCGTGGCCACCACGAGCGAGCCGCCGGTCGGTTTGATCGGCCACATCGGCGGCGCTGTTTTCTTCCGCGGCAGGTTGTCGACCGTGACGACGATGTGGCGCACGATCTGCTTGGGCACCAGGAAACTTTCGAGCGACCGGCCAAAGACTTCGGCCAGCGATTCCTGCACGGCCGTATCGCTGTCGTCGAGCGTCGGCAGCGGTTTGTCCGACGCCGTCGGCGTGATCGGATGATTGACGGCAGAGGAGGCTGCCGCGGGAGCCGGTTCGGCGACTGGCTGGGTTGCTACCGGCTGTTCTTTGTGTAGCCGGCCATAATAGAGCGCCCCACCGAGAGCGACGACGACGACCGCCGGTATGGCCCACCAGATCCATTGCTTCGGCTCTTGCATTGCGGCTCACCTCGATTCATCGGGACGTCTCGATCGGTGCGACGTCGAGTGGGCATGCCCCGGCAGTTCACCTGAACATGCCGGGGCGCCCGCCGATCGTCGAGTTTACTTCTTCGGCTTCTCGAATTTCAGCACGAAGTTGTCGGCTTCGCCGATGGCTTCGTACTTGGCGCGATCCACCTCTCCCAGCTGGTAGGTCGGCGGCAAAGTCCACACGCCCTTCGGATAATCCTTGGTGTCTTTCGGGTTTGCCAGGATTTCGGATTTGCCCAGGTACTTGAACCCGGCTTTTTCCGCGAGCTGGATGGTGTAGTCCTCGCGAACATAGCCGTTCGCGGCTTTCGGATCCTGCGGCTGCTGGGTGCTGCCGCGGTGTTCTTCCACTCCGAGCACGCCACCCGGCTTCAGGGCGGCAAAGAATGCGCTGAAGGTCTGGTCGACCGTGCCGGCGCCCATCCAGTTATGTACGTTGCGGAAGGTCAGCACCAGGTCTGCCGTTCCGGCCGGCGCTACTTCGGCCATGGTCGTGATCTTCACATTGCCATACTGCGCGGGATTTCCATCCAGCTTCTTCTTGAACGACTCGGCCGCCCGCGGCGACATCGCCGTGTAATAAGTTCCTTTGTCCTTGAGGTATGGCGCCAGGATCTCGGTCCAGTAACCGCCGCCGGGTGCGATCTCCACCACGGTCATCGTGGGCTTGATGCCGAAGAACTCGAGTTCCTCCTGCGGCTTGCGTGCCTTGTCGCGTTGTACGAATTCAGCGGTTCGCTGCGGCGAGGCGATAGCCTTTGCCAGGTCGGCATCCTTCGCCATGGCCAGCGACAATGGCGCCGCCAACATTGCGGCCGTTGCAAGCAGACAGGTCACTCTCATTGTCATATCCCTCAAGGTTCGATGTGGCTTCAGTGTCGCTAGTGATGGTCGGACGCCGGACTCTACCAGAGCGTCCCAGATCTAAGGACTGCGTCACATCGCTTCGGTTCCTCGCTTGGCCGTTTCCGGTGCGATTCGTCTACTATGACGCCCCGTTCGTGCTTCGGAGAACACGCCAGCGACCATGGGCAGAGGCAGGCAACACGTACCCCGGCGATCGCAGCGGCGACGTCGCCCATTCATAGGAATGAGGCTTTCGGCGTGGGCCGCCATGACTGCAATGGCCATGACTGGTGCATTCCACAGTGCGGAGGCTGCCGACTCCCGCATCGATCTGCGGGACTGCCGGTTGGAAAGTCCGTCTGCGGGCGGCAGCGTCGCGGCGCGTTGCGGATGGCTCGAAGTCCTGGAGAATCGCGACAACCCTGCCGGACGCAAGCTTCGCCTGCACGTTGCGGTGATACCTGCATTGCGCCTGCAACCCACACCGGATCCGTTGTTTATTCTTGCCGGTGGGCCGGGCCAGGCCGCGAGCGACTATTACACGTCCATGGGCCCGGCGTTCGGACGCATACGCCGCGATCGCGATATCGTGTTGGTCGATCAGCGCGGCACGGGTCGCTCCAACCGGCTCGATTGCGCTTTCGATGACGCAGGCGACTTCGCCGGGACGGATCCGCGGAAGCTGCAGGAAGAGGCGCGGGCCTGTATTGCCGCATTTCCCGGCGATGCGCGCTACTTCACTACCAGCATCGCCGTCCAGGATCTCGACGAAGTGCGTGCAGCGCTCGGCTATCCGACCTTGAATCTATATTCGATTTCGTACGGCACGCGCGTCGCACAGCATTTCATTCGCCGCCATCCCGATCGGGTGCGTACGGCGATTCTCGACGGCGTGGTGCCGGTGGACCTGGCGCTCGGTCCCGACATTCCGTTGCAGGCGCAACGGGCACTCGATGCGCTATTCGACCGCTGCGCCGACAACGTGGCATGCAATGCGAAATTCCCCGCGCTGCGTGACGACTTTCGCGCCTTGCGAGGTCGGCTGCAAACGGCGCCGGTGAAAATGCAGATTCCTGATCCGCTCACGGCGACCATGAAGGATGCGACGTTCGGTATCCCTGAACTGAGCGCCGCTGTCCGCCTGCTGAGCTATAGCGACGAGACGGCATCGGTACTGCCGTTGCTGATCCATCAGGCTGAGGTGGAACGGCAGCCGCAGGGGATGCTCGCGCAGTACCTGATGATCAGCCACAGCATGGAGACGCAGATCGCGAACGGCATGCATTTCGCCGTCACCTGTAGCGAAGACTCGCAGCGGTGGGCGCAACAGCCGGCCGATCCGCAGACGGTGCAGGATGCCTATCTTGGCGGAGCGCTGATGTTCGGCATGAGTTCCATCTGCTCGGTCTGGCCGCGCGGTCCGGTGGATAAGGACTTCAACGAGCCGTTGCACAGCGACGTACCGGCACTGTTGCTCTCGGGCGGAAACGATCCGGTCACGCCCGCTGCATATGGACAAAGAGCCGCAGTAGGATTCAAACATGGCAGGCACATCGTGTTGCCGGGCCAGGGTCACGGGCAACTGGCCGTTGGCTGCATGCCGCGCCTGGTCGCGCAATTCATAGAGCAGCGTGCGCTCGCCGATGGCGATTTGAAATGCCTGCAGAGTGTCGCAGCCGCGCCTTTCATGTTGTCCACGACGGCAACGGGGCCGTGACCCGATGATCGCAGTCGCAGGCCTCGGAAAAAAATTCGGCACGGTGCAGGCATTGCACGATGTGTCGTTCACGGCTGCGGACGGGCGCATCACCGGCCTGCTCGGCCACAATGGTGCGGGCAAGTCGACGACGTTGCGCATTCTCAGTACCGTGATCAAGGCGGACACGGGCCGGGCACTCGTCGACGGAAAGGACTGCACTACCGAGTCGCTCGAAGTACGACGTTCGCTCGGCGTGCTGCCGCATGCGAGCGGGCTCTATCCGCACTTCACCGGCCGGGAGAACATCGAGTATTACGCTCGCCTGCACGGACTGAATGGGGAGCAGGTGGCCCAGGCCACGGAGAACCTGGTCAAGCGGCTGGCGTTGAGCGACGTCGCCAATCGACGCGCCAAGGGGTACTCGCAGGGGGAGCGACTGAAGGTGTCGCTGGCGCGTGCGCTGATTCATCGTCCGCGGACCGTCATTCTCGATGAGCCCACCAATGGCCTCGACGTCAATGCCGTGCGAATGCTTCGTGAGCTGATTCGAGAGCTGCGCGCATCAGGATGTTGCGTACTGTTCTCCAGTCATGTGATGCAGGAAGTCGCTGCGTTGTGCGACGACATCGTCATCATTGCGCATGGCCGCGTCGTAGTCAGCGGCACGCCCGAACAGATACTGGCCGCCACCGGCACTACCGACCTGGAAGAGGCCTTCGTGCGAGCCGCGGACGGATCGATCGCATGAGCGCCGTCCGCACCGTCTTCATCAAGGAAGTGCTGGAGAACCTGCGCGATCGCCGCGTAATCTTTTCAGCCCTGGTGTTCGGCGTACTGCTCGCGCCGGTGATCTTCGCTTTGACTACGACACTGGCGTCGAAGCGCATGGTGCGCGACCAGGATACGCCGTTGGAACTGCCGGTCGTCGGCGTGATGAATGCTCCGAACCTGATTCAATTCCTGAAGGAGAACGGTGTCGACGTTGCCGTGGCGCGTTACACCGAGAGCGAGGCCATGGATGCAGTCCGCTCGGGGCAGCGCGATTTCGTACTCATCATTCCCGATACGTACGGAAAGAAGCTCGAAGCCGGCGGCTCGGCTCCGCTGGACTTCATCCTGGATACGGCCAATAGCCGCACGGCCAGTTCGGCGAGCCGCGCCCAGCGATTGCTATATGCGTATGGCCAGCAGCTAGCCACGTTGCGCTTGCTCGTACGCGGCGTCAGTCCGGAGGTGCTGCAGCCTATCGACGTGCGAACCCAGGATATCGCGACGCCCGCAGGGCGCTCGTTGCTGATCCTCGGCATGATGACCTACTTCTGTTTCATGTCGATGCTCATGGGTGGCTTCTATCTGGCTATCGACACAACCGCTGGAGAGCGCGAGCGGGGCTCGCTGGAGCCGCTGCTGTCGCTGCCAGTGCCGCGCGCATCCCTGATCCTGGGAAAGATACTCGCCACTGGCGCGTATATGTCGGTATCGTTGCTGCTCACGCTGATCGCGTTCAGCATCGTGCTGCTGTTCGTCCCACTCGAATCGCTCGGCATGTCGGCCAACTTCGGCCCGCGTATCGTGCTATCTATCTTCGCCGTGATGGTCACGTTCGTTCCCGTCGGCGCCGGCTTGATGACAGTCGTCGCCTCGTTCACGCGCAGCAGTCGTGAAGCTCAAACCTGGCTGTCGTTCGTGATGATGATCCCCATGGCGCCCATCCTGGTCGCCGTCATCAACAACACGCGGCCCAACGCCGCCCTGATGGCCGTTCCCAGCCTGAGCCAGCACCTGCTCGCCACCAGCCTCATGCGCGGCGATCCGATCGCACCGCTGCACGTCGCGATCTCATTCGCAACGACGTTACTGTTGGGTGGTGTGCTGGTCTGGGTAGCAACGAGACTGTACCGGCGCGACGCCATTCTCGGCTGAGTGCGCTCGCTCCTCTCGCGGCTTCCCCTCGCCTCTCAAGCAATGATGTCGAGGCCGTTCTTTTGCACCAGGTGCAGGAGTTTGAGCGCGATGCCCGTCGGCTTCTTCTGTCCGACTTCCCATTTCTGCACCGTCGGCACGCTCGTATTCAGCAAGGCAGCGAACACCGCCTGACTGACACGGGACGATTCGCGAATGCGTTTGATCTGCGCAGGCTTCAGCGGGGGAACAGGGGGAGGCACAACGCGTCGAACTCCCGCATGGTTACGTTGTCGACGCAGCCAGCGGCATGCAGCGCTTTGGCGGTGGAGTGGACGGCCGCGAGAATTCTCGATGGCTTCCTGGGCATGGCAAAGCACCTCCGTCAATTCATCTGCCTGCAGTGCTGCCTGCAAGACCGCCGGTGTCATGTTCAGCAGCGTGACAGCCAGGTCTTTCAATGCAGCTGCTTCATCTTCGCGGGCTGCGTTCGCTCTTAGCGAATCCGTCAACGAAAACCACAGTGCTTCTCTGTCTGTAACTACCAGCGCCCGAAACCCGCCGCGCTTTCCCCCGCCCGGCCTGGCAATGCGCTTCTTCAGCAGGTGGCCACCCAAGTCGGCTCCATACAGTCCGTGCAACATTTCTCCACTGCCCGGCACAATGCCAAGTCGTTCAATCCGTGCCGCCGCGAGAACACGCGCGTCTTCCTCCCTGTGGATGAGGTGGACAGGTGTTCGCTTCCGGCTGCGCTCGCCGTTGTCTGGGATAACTCCATCCCGGGCGACAGACAGCAATAGGTGCGCGAGGCGCTCTCGGAACAGGGTGCTTAAGGGCGCCCATTTTGCTCTGTCGCCCAGTTGACAGACCAACCATTCGCGCTATGCAATCGTCCGCTGCGCATTCGTCGCAAGCGAGCGCCGGACAACGCCAGGAGAAAAAACGATGGACTACTTCGATGAATTGCTGAGTGCGGGTTCCGAACTCCTGCGCACCGATCTGCTGTTCGAATTCCTGTGCAACGACGAACAGCGGCCGGCGCTGTATGCCGAACTCAGGCGGCAGTCGCCCGTCTACGAATTCCACAGCCGTGCGAGAAATCCGGAGGATCGACCTGGAAAGGAGCTCCCGCAGCGAGCGTTCCTGCTGACGCGCCGGAAGGACATCGAAGAGGCATTGCAGTCCGCCAGTAATTCGCCGTACCAGTCCATCGGCAGCGGTACGTTCGTGCTGGCGCTCGACAACGGCGCCGGCCACGAGCCCAAGCGCGACTTTCTGCTGAAAGCGCTGCGTCCCGCGAGCATGACCCCTGAAACGCGAAGGAGCGAGATCCATCACATCGCCGCACTGGCGTGCCGGCATGCGATGGTGGCTCCCACCAAGAACGACACGTTCGACCTGGTGACCGACGTTGCCGAGCAGGCGACGCTGCGTTTCGTCGCGGCATACTTCGGCATTCCGGACCAGTATCACGTCGTCCTGCAGGAGACCATGCGACGCACTTACGCGGCGATGATCTATCAGATGTTTGCGCGGCATTTCGTCACCGATCCGCTGGTGCTCCCCGAAGGCAATGCGGCCATGGGATCGCTGGCCAGGACTCTCGGCGCGCTGATCGCAGAGGCGGACACTGCACCGCTTGCGGCGAAGTTGATGCCGGTGATCGCCATGAATCCGCAGTCGGCGCAAGCGGCGTTCAAGGCCGTCGCCGAAGCGGCCGCAACGTTCGATTCGCTGCGTGCGGAGGCCGTCGCTCATTTGAAAGCCGGAGAGCAGCCGGGGCTGGCTACGCGAGCGGCGCGCCTGCTGGATCGGATTCTCGAACTCGCTCCGGTGCGCGCTGCCATCGAGGGCTGGATCACCAGCAGCGAGGGCACGGATGAAGCGATGCAGCTAGCGCTGCTCGCCTTGGTAGCCGACGTGAGTGCACGGAAGCAGCAGCGCGATGAGCAACTGGTGCCGCGGACGTTCGTGCTGGCTGGCGATCGCGTCGAATTGCCTTCGGAGCAGTCTGCGCCGACCAGCCTTCACAGCCGCGAATCCCTCCTGGAACGCATGGCGCGCTCGCCGGAAGCGAGCTCGGGCGGGGAGATTGCCGTTACTCTCGTCGGCACGATGGCAGGACTGGTGGGTAATGTGATCGCTGGCGCTTGCATTTCCATAGAGCGTTTTTTCAGCCTGGACGCCGCGCTGCGGCTTGCATTGGTCGAGCATGCAAACAAAACGGACAAGGCAGCGGGCGCGACCGCGCTACTGCCGTTCATCCAGGAAGCACTGCGGTTGCAGCCTCCCGCTGCGTTCGTTCCGCGCCGGACCGTCAGCGACACGATCTTTCATCTCGATAGTGGGCCAGTCACGGTGCCGGCCGGTGCGGAGATCGTCATTCCGCTGGGCGCTGCGACTCGCGATCTGCCGGACTCGGCTCAGCCGGATGCATTCGAGACGGACCGGCCGCCCGATGCGTCCGTCAATCTGTTCGGCCATTCTGGCGTCGATGCGAGGTCGCATCGCTGCGTCGGCGATTTCATTGCGATGCCAGTGATTGCGCACATCGTCCGCAGCGTGCTGGCGCTGCCGGGGTTGGCTCGAGTCGTGAAGGACAATCGACCGGTGCGGCTGAAAAAGAAATGGGGCTATATCTGCGAGTCCTCGCTGTTGCAGTTCAAGCGCAACGAGCTGCGCGTGCAGAATCCGCTCAACGTCGTGATGCAGATTCGCACTCCTACAGCGGAGCATGCAGCTGCGTTGAAATTGTTGTTGCAAGCCGCCGTTCCGAGCATAGAGATACTGCTGGCTCGCTCGGGTATCGTGCATTTCGCACGGTTCGTGTTCCTGAACGACGATACGCAGCTCGCGCTGTTCACGGTGTACGACGGCGACTTCAAACCCTACATCGAGTACTTTGCCAGCGTGGCCGGGCCGCTCTTCGACAAGATTTTCGAACACGTCGAGGATGCGCCGCCGGCGCCGGTACGCAAGCATGCGGCCGAATTCGTCGAGCACATCGCCCGGTTCGATGTTCCCTCGGCGGCGGGCTACTTCTTCAGCGCGCATCCCACCTTGAAAGTCAGGTGACGCATGGAAACGGCGATGGACGTCTCGTCGGTGCAGAGGATCGTGCTACGCGGACTGGGCTTTCAGTGTGGACGGCACTACTTTCTCAGCGTCAGGCAACCGGCGCGGGCACGTGCCTTCCTGCGGTCGGTCGCTGGACGAGTTCCTTCTGCGAGCCAGCCACGCGGCGATACGTCAGTGACCGTTGCGCTGACGTATTCCGGGCTGCAAGCATTGCAACTGCGCGATGAGTATCTGAGTGCTTTCAGGCAGCTCGCTCCCGCGTTCGTCGAAGGAGCAGCGACACGAGCCGCGACGCATCTCGGAGATACCGGCCGCAACGAGTCCCCGTCGTGGCAGCAGCCGTTTCTTTCCTCGCGCACGCACATCATTCTCTCTGTGTATGCGGAAACGGAAGCTGGTTGTGAACAGCTGGTCGCCTCACTGCGCAAGGACTCAGAGGAGTCGAACTCCGTGAGCGGCTGGGAGGCGCCGCTTGCAGCCAAGCAAAGCGGCAGCGGCGCCGATCGCGGGGAGCCGTTCGGATTTCGCGACGGCATTTCCCAACCCACGGTCAAGCGCGTGCATCTGGATTGGGCGCAACGCAATCCGCCCTCGCTGCATGCCGAGGCAGGCGAATTCCTGCTGGGCCATGTGAACGAGGAGGGATCGAATCGTTGGTCCGACGACGTGCCGCCGCCGGTCAGCGAGTTCGTCCGCGATGGCAGTTTCATGGCCTTGCGGAAGATGCGCCAGGACGTGGCCGCATTCAACGAACTGCCTGCTGAAGTGCGAGCTAAAATGTGCGGGCGCTGGCCCAACGGAGCATTGGTGCGTGAGGGTGAAAGAGTTCAGCCCGCGCAGGAGCCGACTGATGGCGATGCCAACCGCTTCGATTTCAAGCATGATCCCCAGGGCTATGGCTGTCCCTTCGCTTCGCACATTCGCCGAATGAGTCCTCGCAGCGACGCAGTGATCCCTCCACGCAAACGCTTGCTGATGCGGCGTGGCCTGCCTTACGCGGAAGGCAATGAGGTCGGTTTGCTCGGCCTGTTCGTCTGCGCCGATCTCGAGCGGCAGTTCGAGTTCCTGTTGAGCAGCTGGACGCGAGAGGTGCCTGGACAGCAAGGTAAGCTGGTTCCGGATCCGCTCATCGGAGCCCGCGATGGAGAGAGAGCGGTGTTTCCGATTCCTCAGCGCACGGGCGACCGGCCGGACGAGCCGTTCGGTTCATACGTGACCACACGAGGCACGCTGTACGGATTCTTCCCGAGCCTGCGTGCGCTGGCAGCGATCGAAACGGCGACCTGAACGTTGCCATGCGCGACTCCAACTCCAGGCCGCCCGATCGGGGGAATCGCCGCCAGCTGACGGTGCTGTTCTGCGACGTTGCCGGATCGTCGCAACTCCTCGAAAGCCTGAACGATGAGAACTGGAGCTATGCGCTGCGCGAGTATCACGCGAGCTGCCAGGCCATCATCGCGAATCATGACGGGCACATCGCCCAATACCTCGGCGATGGCCTGCTTGCCTACTTCGGTTATCCCGTCGCGCACGAGGACAATCCGCATCGAGCTATCCGGGCGGCATTGCAGATCCTGTCGCAGCTCGATGCGATGAATGCGCGGATCCAGGCAGCGATTGCCCCCTGCGAGGCAAGCCTGCGCCTGCGAATCGCGATTCATACCGGCGTGGTCGTCGTCGACGAGATAGGCAAGCATGCATCCGCCGATCACATCGCACTGGGCATCGTCCCGACGGTGGCTGCACGTCTTCAGCAGGAGGCGCGGGAGAATACTCTCGTCATCAGCGAAGCCACGCATCGACTAGTGAGCGGTGCGTTCGAATGCCACAGCCTCGGCACCTTCGCGCTGAAGGGCCTGTCCTCACCGCAGCCTGCGTACGAAGTGATCGGCGAAAGCGGCCTGGCATCGCGCTTCGATATTGGCGTTGCCAAGGGACTGACACCCTACGTAGGCAGGGAACGCGAACTCGACCTGCTGCAGAGCGTCTGGCGCGAAGCGGTAACGGCATCGGGCCGCGTGTTATTGCTCGATGGCGATCCAGGCATCGGCAAGTCGCGGCTGGTGCACGAGTTCAGCCGCAGTCTCGACGCGAGCGAGCATCGCATGCTGGTGTGCCGCTGCTCTGCCTACAATCGCAACAGCGCCTACTTCCCGATCATTCAGCTGCTGCATTCCCTGCTGGGATTGCAGCAGAACGATCCGCCGCTGCTGAAGCTCGATCGCATCGAGCAAGCACTGTTACGCGCCGGACGCGAGCTGACCGAAGCGGTGCCGCTCATCGCACGCCTGCTGTCGATTTCCTGCCAGGGACGCTATCCGGAGCCGCATGCCACTCCGCTGCAGGACAAGCAGCACTTGCACGATTTGCTGGTCGAGTGGCTGCGGCACGATTCCACCTTCAAACCCATCGTGATGTTCGTCGAGGACCTGCATTGGGTGGATCCTTCGTCACGGGAACTGCTCGAACGGCTCAGCGGGGCGATCGCGGATCGACGCATCCTGCTATTGCTGGCATTCCGTTCGGAATTCCAACTGGAATGGCAGCACCTTGCACACGTGCGGAGACTGTCGCTCGGACCGCTGACGCGCCGTGCAGCTGAATCCATGGTGCGTAACCTGCGGGGAGAACGTGTTCTGCCTGCCGACGTCGTCAGCAGGCTGATCAGCAGCACCGACGGCGTGCCGCTGTTTCTCGAAGAGTCCACGCTGATGGCGCTGGCCCATGGCGACAACACGGCGATTCCCGCGACACTGCACGATCTGCTCACGGCGCGTTTGGATCAGCTCGGGCCCGCGAAGGAACTGGCCCAGACCGCGGCAACCATCGGGGCGGAATTCTCATACGAGATGCTGCGGGCCGTGTCGAGACTCGACGCAACGACCTTGCAGTCGCAGGTGGAGCAGCTGGTCGCCGCCGGCCTGGTTCGCCACGACGAGAATGCATCGCCGCCGGCGTATTCGTTCAAGCACGCATTGATTCGCGATACCGCATACCAGTCGTTGCTGTCTCGTGCGCGTCGCGCCAGTCACCAACGGATCGCCGATGTATTCAGCGATCAGTTCCCCGATATCGCGAGAAACCAGCCGGAATTGATAGCGCATCACTGCACGGAAGCGGGTCTGACACAGCGCGCGGTGGATCTGTGGCAGAAGGCTGGCCTGCGTTCGGCGGAGCGCTACGAGCTGCCCGAAGCAACGCGTCATTTGCGCAAGGGATTGGAAGTGCTGGCGTCGCTGCCTGCATCGGCCGCCAGGCAGCGCCAGGAACTCGAACTGCAATCCGTCCTGGCGGGCCGCTTGATTGCGACCGAAGGCTACGGCGCTGCCGATGTCGAAAGGGTTTACACGCGTGCGCTCGAACTCGCCACCGAGCTTGGCGATGCGCCGCGGCGCCTGCAGATGATGCTGGGCATGGAGAGTTTTCATTTCATGCGCTCGAATTTCCAGACGGCGCATCGGCTGGCCGATGCATGCCTGGTGCTGGCCCGGCAGCTCGGCGACCCGGCCCGCGAACTGGTGATCCACTGGGTGCTGGGCGAGATTTTCTTCCACCAGGGCGATCACGCGCTGTGCGAGACGCACCTGGGCGAATGCATGAATCACTATCGCCGCAATTTCCATCGCCCGAGGACGCTGCAGGATCCCGCCGTGATGAGCTGGTCGTATTGCTCGTGGACGCATTGGAAGACGGGTTATCCGGATCGAGCCTTGAAGACCATCGGCCAGGCGACGGCGCTCGCCGAAGAGCTGGCTCATCCATTCAGCATGTCGGTTGCCTATAGTTTTGCCGCCGGATTGCACCTGTTTCGCGGCGAACTGGAGCGGGCGGGCCGCTATGCCGATCGCGCAATCGAGCTGTGCACCGAACACGGATTTCCAGTGTGGCTCGCGTTCTGTACGGTCGTTCGCGGCAGCGTACTGTCGCGTCAGGGAGTGACGGCGGGGCTCGAACAGATGGAGCACGGAATCAAGCTATGGCAGTCGTCGGGCGCGGTGGTGACTACGCCTTACTATCTCGTGCTGCTGGCCGAAGGATTGTCCACCGCCGGTCGCCCACAGGATGCGCTCGATCGGCTCGAAGAAGCGCAATCGCTGGTGGACCGTACGGGTGAGCGTTACTACGAAGCCGAGATAAGCCGGGTCCGCGGCGAAATCCTGCTCGAAGCTCGCGGCCTGCGCGCAGCGCTCAACGATGCGGAAGCCTGTTTTTCGCGCGCCATCGATATCTCGCAGCGGCAGGGAGTGCGTTCGCTCGAACTGCGTGCCGTGATGAGCTTGACGCGATTGCAGATGCGCAGCGATCCCGGCGTCGACGTGCGTTCGCGCCTCGGCGCCATCTATCACTGGTTCACGGAAGGCATGGACACGGCGGACCTGGTCGATGCCCGGCAACTGCTCGCGGAGCTGGTTTGGTAGGGACTACAACAACGCCTGCATATCCCGGATCCGAATCGTGCCGCGCTTCAACTCGACCAGCCCGGCGCGTTGCCAGGTCTGCAGGTGCTGATTGACTACTTGCCGGGTGATGCCGAGGAATTGAGCGAGTTCGGCCTGGGAGATTTGCACCTCGGCGCCGCGGCCGGCGTCATCGGGCCTCGCGAGATGCGCCAGCTGCGTCGCCATCCGTTGCGGTACGGAGCGGAAGGCCGAGTCCGCAACCAGGTTGGTCATCCAACGCACCCGCTTACACACGAGCTGCAAAAGGTGCACGCTCAGTTCCGGCGAGCGTTCGAGCAACTTGAAAAAGGGCGCGCGCTCCATGGAAAAACAGGTCGTCGGTGCGGATGCACGGCCGCTGGCGGTCCGTGGTCCCCCGTCGAGGAAAGCGATCTCGCCGAGAATTTCCCCGGCTTCGGCGACGTTCAAGTTGAGTTCCTGTCCTTCGGCGGACGTAGTGGTGATGATGAGGCGGCCCGCAATCACTCCGTACAGCCGCGTGCCGGGCTGGCCTTCGGTGAATACGATGTCGCCGCGCCGGTATTCCCGGTTTTCGCACAGGGCGACGACGTCCGCGAGCAGGTCGGCTGACAGGCCCTGAAAAATGGGATGGCTTCGCATCACCGAAGCCGCACCGGCGTTCCGCATGCAGTGATGTCCAGTGTCTGAGGGATGACGGTCGGGTGGAAGAACGCGTGGTAACCAGCACGCGGAATCTAGCACAAGGACGTGAATGCACCCGCCTCGCAGTCCGCGGGTGCGGGAACCCAGCCTCGGCCGCCCACGCTTCCGGCACCCAGTGCGGCGTGCAGGTGCAACATGTTCAGGGCACTGCAGGCCAGCCGCGGTTATCCACACAACCGGATTGGTGTAGATTGCCGCGTGAGTTGGCACCACAACAGGGTGTCGGGCGCAGCGAGGCGATGACAGACGACCCCTCAGCAACAGGCAGAATCATCTCAGCGAGGCACGGAAGATACTTATCCACCGAACGCAAGGTCCTGGTTGGCTTTGCGCTAGCTCTCGCTTTACTGGCGTCGATCGGGGCGATCTCGTACCTGAGCCTGGCCAGCCTGACTGCCAATGCCTCCTGGGTCACGCACAGCTACGAAGTGACCAACAGCCTCAATCGCTTTCTACTCGCCGTGACCGAAACGGAGACTGCGCAGCGCGGCTATCTGCTCTCCGGCGAATCCACCTATCTTCAATCTTATGCGACCTCGCGGGCCATCGCGAATGCGACCCTCCGGAACGCGGAAGCATTGACTGCCGACAATCCCGACCAGCAGGAGCGATTGGCGACGCTGCGCAGGCTGCTGAACGACCGTCTCACCGTCAGTGATGGAAGGATCGAACTGCGGCGGCAGCAGGGACTGGCCGCGGTCCTGAACCTGCCGACCAGGGGCCAGGGTCACCAGTTGCAGGAACAGTTACGGGAAACGGTTGCCCAGGCGAAGCAGGCCGAAACGAACCTGTTGAACGAGCGTAGCGTTCGCGCCCGGCGCAGCACCCTGCTGACCAAGTCAGTCATCATCGGCGGTGGGATCCTCGCATTCTGCCTGGTCATCGTGTCGCTATTGATGATCCAGCGCGATCTTGCCGCGAGCCGCGCCGTTCAGAAACAGCTAAGGCGACAGGAAGAGGCGCTACGCCAGGCCCGGGACGATCTCGAAGTTCGCGTGAACGAACGCACCGCGGAGCTCGCGCAGGCCAACGAATCGCTGCAACTGAGCGAACGCCGCTTCCGCGCGATGATCGAACACAGTGGCGACGTGATCTCGCTGACCGATGCGGACAAGGTGCTGTACATGAGTCCCTCGGTGTCCGCGGTCGAGGGTTATCGACCTGAGGAACTCATCGGCAAGCCGGGCCTGCGCGAAGTTCATCCGGACGATCTGCCCATGCTGGTCGACCTGCAGCGCCGGCTGGGCGAGCATCCGGGTCGACCGGTGCACATGATGTGGAGACGCAAACACCGTCAGGGACACTGGATGTGGATCGAAGGCGTGGCGACCAACATGCTGGACGATCCTGCCGTACGTGCCGTCGTCGCCAACTATCGCGACGTCACCGAACGCAAGAAAGCGGAAGCTCGCATGCAGGCGCAGCTTGCACGGCTCGCGTTGCTGAGTGAGATCACTCGCGCCATCGGCGAACGGCAGGATTCGCGGAGTATTTTCCAGGTCGTCGTGCGCAGTCTCGAAGAACAACTGCCGGTGGATTTCGCCTGCCTGTGCGTCTACCGCCCCGAGATCGATGCGCTCGCCGTCGCGCAC
>Ga0157380_10000654_pt1 | contig 21461 bp, 18 predicted proteins | sample S35metaG_FD_119757 | JGI IMG/M metagenome (GOLD analysis project Ga0157380, IMG submission 119757) | Switchgrass rhizosphere microbial communities from Kellogg Biological Station, Michigan, USA - S3-5 metaG | ecosystem: Host-associated > Plants > Roots > Rhizosphere > Soil | place: USA...
ACCAACAACTGCGGCCGATGATCGTAAATCTTCGAATAGAGTTGCAGGTTCTTTTGGTAGTCTTCAAACGTCGAAACGTCCTCCAGATCCCCCTGGTGCTGAGAAAGAATTGCGGCCCCGTCCTTCACTACACAGAAAGTTGACTTCAACTCGCCGCCAAAAGCGAGCAGGTCGGGCGAGTCCGCCAAGCCCGGAGGTAACGGCACAGCACTTGGGGCATAACCACGGGCTCGACGAATCAACGACGGTTTACCAGCCGCGATGCGCACGACCGAATCATCGATGCGGTTGGCGATCTCGCGATCGTGCATCAACATGACATCGGCGATTCCTCGCAGGCCGCTCCGCGCTGTGTCGAGACTCGTAACCTGTGGTTCGTCGGAGATATTGCCGCTGGTCATTACCAGCGGCTGATCGATCTGTTGCGTAATCAATACGTGCAGGGGCGTGTAAGGCAACATGAAGCCTACAGTATTCAGACCGGGTGCGATGGCCTCCGGCAACTGCTCCGGCCCGTTAGCAGAGAGCAGTACAATAGGAGCCTCTGGACTCTCTAATAAGTGCGCTTCGGCCGGAGTCAAGTTGCAGTAGCGGCGAATCGTGTCGAGGTCCCTGGCCATCAGGGCAAACGGCTTGCCGTAGCGATGCTTGCGCTGGCGCAACCGCTGCACCGCTTCAGGATTGGTGGCATCACAAGCCAGGTGAAACCCTCCCAAGCCGCGTATCGCTACCACGGCGCCATTCTTTAGCAACTCGATAACGGAATCCAGCGACGTGGTTGTCGCTGATGTCGCGCTGGGGTCGATCTGCTCCAACCAAATTGATGGTCCACAAGTCGGGCAGGCGATCGGTTGCGCATGAAAGCGGCGGTCGGCAGGCTGCGAATATTCGCTGTTGCAAGATGCGCACATTGGAAAGTCCGCCATGGTCGTGTTGACACGATCGTAGGGGACCTCTTTTACGATGGAAAAACGGGGGCCACAGTGAGTGCAGTTAGCGAAGGGATAACCATATCGCCGCTCATTAGGGTCAAGAATTTCGGCGCGGCATGCGTCGCAAATCGCAGCATCGGGCGTGACACGCGTGCAGTTCTCCCCACTTATACTTTCCGCGATGCGGAAGTCTTCAAAGTCCTGCAGCCTCAAGAACTGCGTCTCCACATCCTCGATCTGCGAAAGCGGCGGCGCCTCAGTCTGCAATCGCGTAAGGAATTGTGAGATGGCACCCGAGTTTCCGGTGGCTCGGATCAATACTCCGAAGCCGTCATTAAAGACTTCGCCCACGAGACCCTCGTCGCATGCCAAACGCCATACGGTTGGCCGAAAGCCAACGCCCTGAACTGTTCCCCGGACACGGATTTCGACGGTTTGCCGAACTTCCATCGCACCTAGCCCTGCTAGGTACTGGTCTTGCGAACTGTCCTGATTATGACTGTCCAATTTCACGCTGCTTGAACCCCAGAAGCTTCGATGGCCCGTTTTAGCCGACGACCTACTCGGACTCGGTTCTCTTTAAGATTTTCCAACAAAGGTACAACGACGCGAACAACTTGCAGCGGCGATTCGGGGGGCGTAAGCACTACACGGTAGATCTGGTCTTGCACTACGCGGCGCAATCGCTCGATCACCGTAGCAAGCTTCTGCTCTAAAGTGCCCGCGAAGGCGAGGTCGGGAACGTCGATGAGCGACATTTGCTCTCGCTGGTCGCTCACCCCCAACATGTGTTGCCGGACGAGCTTCGCTTCGCGTTGTTGATCCTCCAATGTCGAGTCTGCTGCTCGCGACGTGGGCACCTTCCGCCCGCCGTGAATGAAAGCTACCCGGCTTTGCGCAGCCTCGGTAACAGCCCGCACGAGCGCTCGGTCACGATCAAGATCGCATGCCCAACCACCATTGAATGTCTGGCGGCTGGGATTGTTCAAGTCGAAAACGAAAGCAGCGAAGAACGGCATTCCATAGTCGTTGGGAATAGTCCGAACTTTTAACTGCAGGCCATTCCGTTCCGCGCGCTCAACGATTTCGCTCACGTGGTCCGGCAGACTCGCCGCCTCGATTAACTTTGACTCGCCGCGAACGAATTCGAATGACCAGATATCGCGCTCGATAAGCTCCAACAACGCTTGAAGAGTTGCTTCAAGGAGCGAGTTGCCCGAGGCGAGGCCATTGGTCGATGAGCCGAAGATCGACTGCCCAACGTCCGGTGCCGGATAAAAGATGAGTTCTGCAGGAACAGTATACTCGTCTCCGCTCTCCAGGTTCCGAGCCGAGGCAAGCAACAATGGACCATCGAGGTCGATCTCGCGCTGAAGGAGCGGAACGAAATCAAGAATCGCATCGTCTGCATGCTCCTGGCCCGCGACGTCCCTCGCAGATCCCCAGCGGGTTGAAACAGAGCCTATCCCCGGTTCGGCGAAAAAAAACTCCAGGGCTTCCATGTAAGCCCCGACTTCGGCATCAACGCTGCGGAGCCCTTTGCCAAAGGTAAACGACTCCCCGCGCGCTTGCGGTCTCACACTTACAAATACCGGCACGCACAGAACATCGAGGTCGGTGATGTCCCTCACCTCGCTGATGCCAGCAGTTGCAGCCAACTGCTTGGCATACAGCAAGGTCGTCTCGGGCGCCAAGCTGCGCATGCTTCGAGCAGTGCTTGAAACCATGCGTTCAATCCCCGAATAGGTTAGTCGACACTCTTCCGCAAGAAGGTCAAGGCCCGCACGTATTGAAGGCCGCATTATGTGCGATCCGAATAAACAGGTGCACTCGCGCGGGTACTGACTGCCGTCCCTCTCGCGTTAGTTCGCGTTGGCACTCTTATCCAATCGCCCTTGAGACACTAAGAAAGAGCGAAACTCTCAGGCGGTTGGTTCTTGGAGTTGGAATTGTTCAGCCGTCGACGTCGTCGTCATCGCCGCAATGGGCTCCCGACGCTACGGTCCCGAACACGCCGTCTGCATCGCCATCGTCATCGCCGCAGTGAACTCCGATTGCGGACGGACGGCCTAACAGGCGCGCGAATCGTGCCATGGAATCTCCATCTAACGCTATCGAGACTGTGTTCTTCATCATAGTTTTCTCCTTCTAATCAAGTGATGGGTGAGCCAGGGTTTTACGCCAGAAGCGCAGTCGAAAATCGGCACTATCTTCTATAGCAAGCAAAGATGCAAGCGTCGATCTGGTGCTGATCTGGTGTTGATTGTTGGACGCACAAGCAAAACTTGAAGCATTCATAAGTTGGTTAACGGTCAGACCGCGCGCAGCTGAAAATGCGTAGCGACTCGTCCGGTTGGGCGACTTAAATCAACGTGCCCAGTTGGCAAAGCTGCCAGAAAACGCCAGTTCCTTTTCCGTCACCGTGAAAGCGAAGGAGAGGGTTGATCTGGCACCGGTTGAGCCGATTAATCGCATCGTGCAACCTGGTAGGCGCATCGACCTCATGAGTGACGGGCAACGGATCGTGAATGTGCTCAGCCCATCCTTCCTCTTCGAACACACTCAGAATTGTCTCCTGGTTGCGGGCTGGAACTCGAAACCGCTTAACGATCAGCCCCGCCAAAGATAGCTCTCGCCGAGTCGTATCCCAGCGAGGTTTCAGAGCCGGCGTTTCCGCCGTGTTTGTTTCATAGGCCACCTGAGAGGCGTTTCTGAGAGCCACAGTCGCCGGAGCAGCTGCTCGCGCAGCCAATGTCGCTTGCGGCGATCGGGCAGTGTCCTGGAAAACATGTTCTGCCAGTGCGGCGCCCCTTGATGTGAGAACCAAACAAGTGTGATTGTTGAAAAAGTAGCCATTGTTACGGCGGAACGAGCGATGGGGCTCGTCATACGCGGACGTTTCCTCGCCGTGCTCGGCGAACCCCTTGGCCACCATCCAGCGGAGATCGCTTGCGGTCATTCCGGCCTCATACAGCCTGCCGGTTCGCAGGGCGAATTCCCAGACGTTCACGCCTGTGTCCTGAGCGCAGAGGTAAGCCCTCCAAAGAAGAGCGAGTCCCACACGCACACTTTCGTCAATAAGAGGTGAACTTGATTCTCGTGCCCAATCGACCCAGTGTTTTTCGTTGGCTGACATTACCCCGCCTTGTGATTAACGAAGCAACCTTGTGGGACGGCAAAGGTTGCCAGTAAGCGAAATCTGACTGAACTCGCCGTCAGGTGCAATTTGGAAGTCAAGCCAACCTTTCGGGGTGGCAGCGCCAGGCGCAAGCCAGTGAGCGACTTGGTCATCGTTGGCCCAGGAGACGCTGTCGTTTGGGTGAGCGGTCAACGGATTAGGGTCAAACTTAGCCGGGGTTCCCGCCTTGATTCGAATCTCAAAACTGGACATCGAGGGTCCTCCTATGTCCTGAGTAAGGCTGATTCAGAATGAGAAACTAAAATAACGCTGGCTTGAGAAGGCGCGAGTTTACCACAACTAACTATAGTTGCAAGAATTCTTGCAGACTTAAATTCGTAGGCGGGACGGAAACGATTACTCGGCTTCATAAGAGAGCAGGTGGCGCGTTCCCGATTGCCTCAAAGAGTGACCAACTCCATAAAGAGTCTTGACTGAAGTTGCTCCTACTCGACGCCAAAGTCAACAGGTTGTCGATCCTTCGGTAGGCGCACTTCCATCACTAACGAGTTTGGGGGATGAGGGAATATCTCACGCGGCTCGCCGACCTGCTCTATCCTCCCGTTACGCACAACTGCCAGCCGATGCCCAACCGTGAACGCGTCTTCGAGATTGTGGGTTACGTAAATGACAATCAATTCCGCTTCCGCTTGTAACTTCAACAGGTCCTGGTGTAGTTGCCCGCGAATCTCACTATCGAGGGCGGAAAAGGGTTCATCCATTAACAATACACGCGGTTCCATTGCCAACGCCCTTGCGATAGCAACCCTTTGCTGTTGACCACCTGACAGCTCATGCGGGTAACGGTTCGCCAAGTCCCCGAGTCGCATTCGTTCGAGTAGCGCCTCCGCCCGCGCTTGTGCTCCGCGTTGGCGCCAAAGAGCATACGAGACGTTTTCCAACGCAGAAAGGTGAGGAAAGAGCGCATACTGTTGAAAGACATAACCGACGCGGCGTTTTCGCGCTGGAAGATTCAACGGTGGCGCCGTACCCGCTGCTCCGGCTGAGCGAAAGAAGACGCTGCCATCCAAAGTAATCTGGCCAGCGTCGGGCGTCATAAGTCCGGCAATTGCGTTTAGCGTTTGCGTCTTGCCCGCTCCGGACGGTCCGAACATCACGAGTATCTCCGCGCCAACTTCAATCTGCACAGACAGATTGAAGGTTGCCAGGCGTTTTTCAATATTCACTTTGAGACGCGGTGTTTTCATTAGACAAAGACAGTCAACGGGGAGTCTCCTTCCGTCTATTGAGCGGCCGTTCGAGTTGCCGCACGCACCACAAACCCAGGAACGCTACCGCAGTCATGACGACGACCATCACTTGCGCCTCCTCATACCGACGCGCCTGCACTGCATCATAGATAGCAAGCGGAAGCGTTTGAGTCCGGCCGGGAATGTTGCCTGCGACCATTAACGTGGCCCCAAACTCGCCGAGGGCTCGTGCCCCTCCAAGAATTAATCCTGCGATAACACCACGCCGCGCGAGCGGGAGTGTTACACGCCACAAGATTTCCAACTCCGATGATCCAAGCGTTCGCGCAGCGTTTTCCAACATCTGGTCTACACTTGCTATAGCGGCGCGTGCCGACTGGACCATCAACGGCAATCCGACGACCGCCGAGGCGATCGCCGCCGCATGCCAGGTGAATAGAAGATTAAGGTGAAACCACTGGACAATGGGACTGCCACGTCCCAGCACGAGCAACAAGATATATCCAATGACGCTCGGCGGAAGCACCAGCGGGAGAAAGATTATTGTCTCAACGATAATCTGACCCCGTATACGATAGCGCGCCAGCAGCACACCCAAAACCAGACCAATCACAAAAAGAAGAATGGTTGCCACAATGGTCACTTGCAGCGACAACACCAGGGCCTGCCAATTCATTTAAGCGGTTCCTCACCAGGTAATATGAAGCCATATTTCCGCATGATGGGTCGCCCCTGCGGAGAGTTGATGAAGGTCGCGAAGCGTCGCGCCTCAGCCTCATGCCGCGTTCCTCTAATAACGGCCAGCGCCTGGTTCAATGGTTGATGCAGTTTCTCTGAGATCAATATCCAGCGACCATTACTATTGATGCTGAGGGAAAGGGCGACAATCGCTGCATCGACGTTTCCCGTCTCTGCGTATTGAAGCGTCTGGCGAATGTTCTCACCAAAAACCAGCCGTGACGACACGCGCTCCCAAACGCCGGCCGACTGTAAGGCTTGACGCGCTGCTTCCCCGTACGGAGCGTGTTCCGGATTCGCAATCGCGATTCGCCGTACCTCATCTTTTGCGAGGTCTTCAACACGTTCAAGTCTTAAGGGATTGTCACTGCGGGTCCAGAGAGTGATGCGTCCCTGCGCGTAAAGCGCTTTGGTATCTGAGAGTACCAGATTCTTCCGTTCAAGATCTTCAATGAAGGTAACATTCGCAGCTGCCAGGAGATCGACCGGAGCTCCCTGCTCAATCTGCTGCGTGAGCTGCCCGGTGGAGCCGAAATTGAATATCACTTCGATACCAGTTTCGTTTCTAAATAGTCTTCCCAGTTCTTCAAAAGGAGGCGTAAGGTCGGCAGCCGCTGACACTGTCAGCGTGACTGGCGATGTTCTGCTTGAAGGTGATGATCGACATGTCGAGAGAAATGCGACCCCGGAAATGACAAGGATTGGCACAAGTATCCGGCAGCCGATGCACGACAAAGACCTCATATCCCTGATATCGTCCCACGCTTTTGCCTCGTTGTATGGGCTTGCATGAAGAGTCCTTTGCTAAACTTTTTCATCAGAAATTAAGCTTGGCTCCAAATTGAATTACTCGCGGATCGCCCGCAGTTGTGATCGATCCGAATCCCGGCGTACCAACCACCGTATTTGGCGCGCCCAGCGGTGGCGTATTGGTTAGGTTAAAAACTTCGCCACGGAGTTCGAGATTTCTGGACTCGCCAAAATGGATTCGCTTGATCAGCGCGACGTCGGCGTTGCGGTAAGCCGGACCTCGCACAGGATTGCGTGAGCTGTTCCCCAACGTGAACTGCGGCGCCACCACGAACGCCGAAGTATCGAAGAATCTCGAAGTAGTGCGCCCCGAAGACAGATTCGGATCCGAGACTCGATTAGGTCTTTGCGTGCCAAAACCGGCAAAAGCGTTGAAATTAGTCGCTTGCGTGACAGCCAGGGGCAGACCAGACTGCAGCGTTACCACGCCCGCAAATTCAATCTCGTTCAAAATGGCGCCCACCACTCCACCGGAATTGAATCGCTTGCCTTTACCAAACGGCAATTCATAAGTAAAGCTCGCCACAAACACATTCGGCATATCGCCGTTGGAAAGGTCTCGCTCCAGCCTGCGATTGAAGCTATCGGCTACAGGAAAGTTTGCGATCGGGCCGGTAAGTATTGAGGCGTCGAATACAGACGAAGCTTCGTCAATCAGCTTTGAACGCGTGTAGCTGACCAGGAAAGACAAGCCGCGCGAGAATCGTTGTTCTAGTTTGGCCTGGAGCGCGTTGTAGTTCGTGTTGCCGACGTTGTTTCGATAGAAATCTACGTTTGTAAATCGCGGGAATGGCTTAAGCAATTGCGCCAGGGGAATAGTCGGATCGCCAAGGCTCGACGAACGAGGGATCTGACCAAAGAAAGGATTAGGAACGCGGCTCAACAACGGCGCACCCATCGCAAGCTGGCTAGCAGTAAGTTGGTTGATGTTTGTATCGGGAATGCCTACATGAGTGATCTTCGATCCGGCATAGGCGACTTCGACGACCATGTTCCTCGTCAGTTCCCGTTGGATCGCAAAGTTCCATTGCTGCGCGTAACCGCTCCCAAGATTAGCATCGACTGAGAATACTCCCTGGCTCAAACCCGCATCAGGTGACGGTGCCAGCGGTGACACACTCGGTCCAGTCGAGAGGACGAAGGCCGGCGTGATGTTGTCCAGAGTTCGCTGCGAAACAGCCTGAATGAATGGGAATTGCGGAATTGTGAACGGCGTCGTGATTCCGGCCATTTCAATCCAGATCACTCCGTACCCGGCGCGTATCACCGTCTTATCATTCAGGCGATAAGCGACGCCCAGCCGTGGCCCAAGGTTGAGCTTGTGCAAACGGCGCGCCGACTCCGGAAATCCGTTCTGGCCCAGATACTCCAACTTCTGCGTCTGCAGATTAAAAACCGCGCCTTGATTGTCTGCATCTGTCGAAGGGAAATTGAGCGTGTAGCGCAGACCCGCGTTGATGGTGAGGCGTGATGTCGCCTTGAAATCATCCTGTATGAAGTATTCCTGATTGTGTGCGCGAGGTCGCAGGACACTCTGCTGAATGTCGATTGAAAACGTTTGCACCTGGCCGAGTAAGAAGCTTGCCAGTGCATTCCCGCTAAAACTGGACAGGGCCGACCCGATCGTTGGCAGCGCCTGCGAGTTTGTGAAGAGAGTGCTGAAAGTAAAGTTGCCCGTCGGTGAGGGCGGCTGAATCACATCAAGCCGTTCCCAACGAAAATCGAGTCCGAACTTTAGCGAGTGACGGCCGCGCTGATGCGAGAAGGCGTCGAAGATCTGCGTGACGTCGGTGCGAAAGTTGGATGCCGTATTAGCTGAAGGTCCGAGCTGTTGCAAACCGGCCACCGCAAACGTTGGCAACGTGTTTTGAAAGGCGCCGTTCGTTGGGATACCGGGAATGCCTAAACTCTGCGATGGTGATGAATCGAGCGAAGTAGCCTGCCGCTCGATCTTTCGTCGCGTGTATCCGATCCGAAGTTCATTCAACAAACGCGGGTTGAAGACATGCACATAGTTTCCGGCGATGGAGAGCGCGCGAGTGTCGGTCGGCCCGGTTACTCCAGAAGTGATATTACCGCTGCCCTCAGGCAAGGGGGTTACCGGGCTGGTGATGTCCTTCGCAAATGAGTAGCGACCGAAGATCTGGTTGTTCGCTGAAAACCGATGATCGATCCGGACGTCAAATTGGTCCTGATTGGCAGGTTCGTTGCCGATCCTAGTGAAATTATTAGCCCCGCCACTCGAGGTCGGATTGGGATAGCGCTGCAAGAGCGATGCCGCTACCGGATCATATGTATTTATCGGAATGAGATTCCCGGCATAGGCTCGATGATCGGAAGGGCGGAAGATTTGACCAACACGTGCCTGGATTGTATTGCCGTTTGTATCCGTGACATTGACCGGATTAGTGGTCACCGTCGTACTAATCGAACCGTTTGGTTGCAGGTACAGCAGTGCGCCCAGACTTGAAGAGAAGTTTCCCGACCTTTGGGCCAGCGTCGGCACCGTGGAGATGCGCACCCGCGACAGCAGTTGACGCGTCCCCTGATAGTCGCCAAAGAAGAATGTCTTTTCCTTGATTATTGGACCACCAATTACAAATCCAAATTGATTCCGCCGGAAGACAGGTTTGTTTGGATTTGCAGCAGTCGCGGGCGCAAAGAGATTGCGAGCGTTAAGCGCTTCGTTTCTTACGAATGCGAAGACCGATCCGTGAAGATCGTTGGTTCCTGATTTCGTAGTCAGATTTACTACCCCGCCATTGAAGCGCCCAAACTCTGCCGGAGGACTGTTAACCTCGACCTTGAACTCCTGTATTGACTCTATCACTGGGAAGAAAGCTACCTGTCCGGGTTCCGGCTGTAGCACTGAGATCCCGTCAAACAGATACTCATTGGTTCGCGGGCGACCACCGTTGATGCGAGGGAACGACGGACCCGCTGTTGTCGGCGGCGGCTGCGCTACACCCGCAGACAAGCTGACCATTGAAAGGAAGTTGCGCCCGTTGAGAGGAATATCAACGATCTTGCGGTTGTTGATAACCTGGCCCAGGCTCCCGCTTTCTGTTCGCAGGGGCGAAGCATCCTCGATGATCGTAATACTCTCACTCAGTTGTCCCGGCTCAAGCGTGATGTCCAGGCGCGTTCGCTCGCCGGTGGCGAGTTGCACACCAGATCTCACGAAAGTCTTAAAGCGAGGGGCTTCCACTGTAATTGTGTAATTACCTGGCTTCAGATTAGTGATTGTGAAAATGCCAGCCTCGCCAATGGTTGAGATAAGGTCCTGACTCGTAGATACCTCGGTTATGAGAATGCGTCCTTGCGGTATCAGGGCGCCGCTTTGATCGTGAACGACTCCTGTAATCTCCGCTCTTCCAGCTTGTGCTCGAATCGCTGGCGCTCCCGTTATAAAAGCAAACAACAACGAGATAGTGAGACATCTCGAGAGATGACGCATAACGTTCTCCTAAACTGACAGTTTGATTAAGGCTAACCAGAAACGCGAGGTCAGTCTCTGATTACCATTACTTCGGTCGCTTTGATTAGAGCGTAAACTGAGCTGCCTATTTTTAATCCGAGTGCGTCGGTAGCATCGCTGGTAATGATCGAAGTAATTGATTGGTCACCCACGTCAATCGTCACCTGGACCAATAAACCCTCGTAACGAATCTCGGTGACAACTCCACGCAGCTTGTTGCGTCCGCTGATGGCCTGGATGCCCACCGGTTTTTCATGTGGTCCTTTCGGGCGCGCAACTCCGGAGATTCGTTCAATCTCGCTGCGGGCAATGCGGTGATGTCCTCCGACAGTCTTGACTGAACGAACTTTTCCTTTGTAGATCCATTGCTTCAGCGTCGGGTAGCTGACGCCAGCGAGTCGCGCAGCCTTAGCCGGTTTCATTAACTCGTCTTCCACGGCCTTTCTATACATTTATAGGCGACTCTAGTCAAACAATTTGAGCGAAAACAGACGGTACAATACGAATTTTTGTTTAGCGACTTTAATGGCGACGAACATGACTAAGCTTCGATCGAATGGAGTAGCCCCGGAGTTACCCTACAGTTAAGGCGGATCTACCGAATTATTTGTAGGGATCTATTGAATGATTATTTTGCTGGCGGTCTGAAAGTGACAGTTAAGGAAGGCTGCGTAGGTACTTCAGAGCTTTCTCTGCTGTGAAATACCTTGGCCGTAGGGGCCTTTGATTCGTCGCCAATTAGTATCCAGCCGAAATTCTCCTGCGGCGAGTTGATCCATTCCTGTACATCGGCCACGAGTCCGGGCGTGGAATTCCAAGTGTAAACCCCAGCACCGCGTACTTCAGTCTTTGCGCTCAAGATGTTTAAGTAGTCACCACCGGGGCGAGACCAACGGCGGGTTGGATAGACACTGTGGATCCACGTCGGATCGCCGTCCGTAGCCTGAGCACCTCGGCCACCCAGGCCAACAGAGGTCCCTTCTTTCCAGGGTCGTAAGACTCTATACAAATTGACGGGCGACGGTTGATCGCCGTTAGCGCTGAGTTGCACCGTCATGGTTAGGGCCACCGACAGAATCCGGGACCGAGGCGGAATTGCACCGGCAAAGTCAAAGGCTATTAGGCCTCTCCTCCTCGAGCCTTGCGGCTGGCCCGTACGACCCACGAAGATGCCTTGACCTTGGGAATTTCCCAGAGTCCCATCCGAACTCTCGATAAGATTAGCGTCCCTGGAAGGTTGTAATTGTTTTGTTTCCTCGACAGCGGTTTTCTGCTGGGCGGGTGTGCTGGTTATGATCCATCCGAGCAAACCAACTAACAAAACTATAAATAAGCGTCTCATTGAAGTGTCTCTTTTTACAGTCAAAAACTAATAATTGTGCATTGCTTTAGAACTACTGAGCAACAACAAATCCGGGGATTTGATAAAAGGCAAATACTAGGCCGCCGAGCAAGGCCCTTTGCCGTCGCCTACAACCTCAACGTTCTGCATCATCCCCAAATCGGAGTGTAGAAGAATGTGACAATGCAAAAGGAATTGTCCGGGATAGTCGAGAAAGCGCGACCTGATTTTGATGCTCCGCTCAGTGGGGAGGCTGACGGTGTCTTGCCATGGCCAGTACTCAGGGGAGACACCGGGTTGCATCACCTGAAAGTGATTAATGTGAATATGAAACGGATGTTCCGCTCCAGTCTCATTCACGATTTCCCATTCCTCTGCGGTTCCCAACTTGATTGTATGATCGATGCGATCGGGATCGTATGGCTTGCCGTCAATCAAGAACGCGTTCGTGAGTAGTTCGTCTCCACTTTGGCTACGGCAAAGTTTAGCGTTGGGATAATTCTTGCAGACCTCGCCGCGCACCTGCTCCGGACAGATTTGAAATCTGATGACGCGGCGCTTGACGATCTCATCGTCAGTGATTGGTTTCAGAAACGGTGGCAAGGATCGCAAGGTGCTTGGCAAAGACGTGTTGAGCGATTTCCCAATGCTATCAATCCAAGCCAGCACCTGATCTTGCGACTGGCCCTGAAATCGACGCTTGACCATTTTGTATTTTCCCGGCCGGCGCAGGCGCACGAGAAAGTCAACCCGCCCACCCGGAGGCAGGACGTACGAAGTTCGTCGCAATCTCCGGCGCAGCGGATAACCGTCGATTGCGATTATCATTAACTCCTGTGGTCTGTTCCTGCCATCGATCAATCGGAGATCCATGTAGCCGCCAGGTGTGGCAGTGGCATTAATAAAGCGCCAGCGTTGAACCTCGCCGGGCCGCAGGCCAAGTGTCGGTTGAAATTTTCCGTTAACGGTGTAAGGAGCATGCGGATGTTCGCACGAATAGAGTTTTTCTGCGCCTGCTCCGAGCAACTCCTGAACCAGCCAAACCTGGTCTCCTGATTCGGGAACCAGTTTTTCGTCGTCGGGGTCATCAATAATTAACGCGCCGGCCATCCCGTTCATCGTTTGTAGCCCGGTCGAGCCATGAACATGCGCGTGGTACCAAAACGTGCCGGCCGGATGCGTCTTGGGAAGTTGAAAGCAGTACTGATATTCGGATTGCGGTTTGATCCTCAGCAAAGAGTTATCAGAAGGTGCCGCAGGTGATACATGCAGGCCGTGGGTATGAAGGTTAGTTGTGTTAAAGCAATGAGGCCGATTGATCTGTTCCTTTCCGCAATGCTCCCCGAGTTCGGGAAGTTTATTCGTCATCTTGATTCTCAATTCGTCACCGGCTCGAAGCCTTAAGGTTGGACCAGGAACGGATCCGTTGTAACAGCGCGTGCGCTCGATCCTGACTCCTCGAGGATCGCGAATAGATATGTCTGATTCGACCACGCGAAGTTCTGTTTGCAGCTTCCCGTTTTTTGACGTCTCCACCGCCGGCTGAGAAAACGGCTCGGAACTGCCGAATGCGTTGGCAGCGGTTCTTTGGTTTACCGGAAAAGCTATTTTGCGGGAGGCTAAGACGCTGGCAACGACGCTTAACCCGCCAGCGATAAAGCAGCGCCGCCCAGGGACTGAATCGTTCTCAGAAGCTTCGCTGGACATTATTACGAGAACTCACAGCAAGTGAATTGCCACGCATGAAAAAAGAGTTCTAGTCAGTTTAAGTTTCAGCGTTCCAATCATTTTGCGCTTTTTGTGGTCTTTGTGTCCTTACCTTGCGGTGGCAAACACCGACAGCCGCGGAAGGCCGCGGCTGTCAACGTGCGTAGGTTGATTGGTTCCACACACACCACCAAGGCTTATAGATGTGTATCTCCGGGACACCTGCTGGTTCGTTTAATGCAGGCTGCTGCAGCAGGCGGATAGGTGTGTACCGGGACGTTCGGACCGACTCCATTGCCGACCAGCTTAACGTTGATCATCATTCCTATGTCCTCATGCACAAGAATGTGACAATGGGTGACGTATTCGCCATCGTAAATCAGGAAACGGCTGCGAATCTGTAGCTGGCCCGGGGCTCCGGTTCCAGGCGGAATCTGTGCCGGAAGAGGAACTGTATCCCAGAAAGGCCAGGTGCACGGGTCCTTCGGATTCATCCGTTGGAGACCAAACTGCTGGAGATCGGCGTCCGAGACCTCAAAGTCGAAGGATACGCCCAATATCTGAAATGGATTGAGGTGAACGTGAAACGGGTGCGTATTTGTTGTCGGGGCGTTTGGGTTCCCGATGTTTTGCAGGGTCCACTGCTCCGCCGTATTCAGCTTAACCGTGATAGGCGTGTTCGCGTCGTAGTAGGCGTTGTCAACCTGAAACGATCCGGGAGTCAGATTCTGAAATTTAATCGGTTGCGGTCGAACCCTGTCCACATTCCAGATGGGATTCAGATAGGCGGGCTTCTTACCAGGAATGACTTTTGGAATCTGTTCCTGATAATGCGACTTTTGCACGTCGAGATACATAAGCACCTGTGTCGAGGAAGCAGTCGTAAATTGAGTTGAATCGGGATCCAGGACACTTTGCAGTGGATAACGATCCTTGACCAGGGTGTAAGTACCGGGTTGGAGATTAATTAGGAAGTCGGCGCGATTGCCATTTCCCATCAGGTGATACCGCACCGGTTGCGGATTGATGCCATAGAAGGAAAGGCCATCTATGGCCATTAGCCACATGATTTGATCGTTCGGACCCGGCGCGGGAACAGAGTCGGTGCAGGTCGGGGTCTTAACGAGTCTGAGCTTCATCAATGTCACTGGCGACGCGCCGATATTGATGAAACGAAAGCGCATATTTTGGCCGGCATTCATTTTCAACGTGGGCCGGCACAAGCCATTGACAAAGACCTGGCTTCCAGGCGGGAAGTTCCCGGGACTTCCATAAATTGGAGGAAAGGCAGGAAGCGGGATCGGGTTTGGAAGTATCTCCTGCAACACAAAGACTTTGTCCAAATCGTCGCGAACTATTTTCCCGGCGGGAGGCTCGCGAATAATGATCGCACCGGCCATGCCGCCAGAAACCTGATACGCCGAAGCTCCATGCAAGTGAGAGTGGTACCAATTCGTACCCGGCGCATGCATATCGGGCAGGACTATACAATACCGGTTGCTTTGACCTGGAAAGATGTCTACCAGCACGTCATCCGAGGAGCATTTTAACGGAGGATTGATGCCGTTGATCTCGTATGGACCACAGTGCTTTGTGCCGTTGCTGGCAATGCTGCACGGAGACACCTGAAGGCCGTGAACGTGCAGATTTGTATGCTGAAAACACGCTGGCTTGGGCGGATCAAGATGATGGTTACCGGGGCAGTTGTCACCCGAGAAGGCTGGCATGGCGTTGAGATTGTTTTTGAGCGTAAGATTTATCGACGTTCCAGGGTCGACATACAGTGAGGGCCCGGGTAGCGCTCCGTTGAAAACTGGTTGCAGACCTGTCGATGGTGTGGTCTGGTTGGGGCATTCAAAGGTCCAGTTGAGCGGCTCGGCGCTTAGGCTGTGGTTGAGCACGCTTTTACCGTTGATTATTTGAGCATAGACGGGGTGGGGTTCCGAAAACTGCACGTCGTTGCACTCGTCCGTTATTGGGTCGGGCAAAGGGGATTTGGGGTTACTCCCCGCAATCGAATCGATCGGACTAACGAGCGTGGCTGCCGCGACGCCGGCGCCTACTCTCAAAAATCCCCTGCGTCCGAACTTACCATTAGAATCAGTTCTTAATTCTTGATCGCTATTAGCGGTTGGTTTGAGATCTTCATCAGAAGGGTTACGGGGTTCCTTTCGTTTCATTTCACGAGCCTCCTTTTTGAGGTGGTACAACTGAGAACCAAGTGTTTTAACTTTTGTCGACGTACTTCACCGCAGGTAAAGCAGAGAACTACTTCTAAGCCAACCCAGTGATCGATCTCCGTAGTCGACAACTTAGTGATGAGGTCGAAGAAACGCCTACTGCTCGGTAGAGTTACCGAGAACTTAAGCTCTGGACAGTATTTCTAAAGTTTGTCGGATCAACGTTAAAGGGAGCGGTACATTGCTAACACTCCCTCTCAAAAACTCCGTGACACCGAAAAGTTCACGGAATAATTTGGCCAGTGCGAGGACCAAAGTTCTTACAGCAATTTTGCGAACCTGAGGGTACGGGTTAGCCAGCTCGCCGTTGCGCTCCACTTCCCGCTCCGGCCTTTTGCCTCGACTGCTTGAGGTGAAAGGTCTTGAGATTGTCACGCTGCTCCGGCTGCAAGATGCCGCGAGCGGCTTTCAAATGACGGTAGCGCATTTTGCGAAGATCACCCTCGGCTTGAGCGACATTATCAATCGCTTTCATCACCTCTGGCTCGGCCGCGTCGATATTGCGGACCAAGGCGCGCCAGTTAATTTTCGCTTTTTGCAGAGCCGCTTGCAGGTCAACTTTTTCGAGCTCAAACTCGAGCTGCAGTTCGGTGAGCTGGTCTAGCTGATCATCGGTGAGCCCGAAGTCGTCAGCATGATGAAGTAACATGCCCACGCCGCCTACCTGTTTCGCGGATCCTCGACGACCGGATTCACGCTGGTCAGGCCCGCTTTTCTGAACCTCCACCTCATCAGCAGTCCCTGGCGTACCCTGAACTGCAACTGGTCGTTGTGCCATCCATCTGCTCATGGTAAACTCGCCTTCCTTTATTTAACGGTCCAAACGGTTGGTGAACTTGTCAGTGCTTACGGTCAGGAATCCTATCACTTGCCAGCCGACCCTGCAATGAAAAGCTGAGTGGGAAACTAGATGGTACTATCGACGAGAGGTCGCGATCTTGAGCCATCACTTCGACGCTCTCAAAATGCCAGCTGGGAGTTATTCGACGACCAAGCCACAGCGTTCGAACAACGGGCTGGCTTGCCGGCGCATTATTGCCGCGACATTGCGAATAGCGTAATTGAAATCGGACGGGTTAGACCAGGCGATTTGATCCTCGAGATCGGTCCCGGAACCGGCCAGATCGCTGAGTGGTTTCGGCAGACCTCCGCTTACATCGGATTCGATCTCTCGGGTGGGATGTTAAGAGAGTCGCAACGCCGCTTGGGCCACGATGTGCGAAATGGCTACCTCATTCAGGCTGATGCCAATGCAAGCTGGCCGCTTGCGAATCAAAGTGCACGCGTAGTTTTTAGTTCAAGAGCGTTGCATCTGCTCGATCACGAGCATGTCGCTTTCGAGTTCTTTCGCGTAGCTTCCGATGATGGCGCTACGCTTGTCCTCGGACGCATAAAGCGCGACCGCGAAAGTGTTCGGGCTCGCATGGCCAAAGAAATGATCGAGCGTTTGCGCCTGCGTGGATTCGAAGGCCGTCGTGGCGAGCAACAAAATCAGAAACTCGTCGAAGCGTGTTGCCGGCGCGGCGCAGAGGTGCTGGAACAACGGCAGGTTGCACGATGGAATGTTTCCACCAGTCCCAGGCAGTCAGTGGATTCGTGGCGCTGCCTTTCAGGCTTAGGTGGTATTAAACTTCCGGCAAAAACGCGCGACGAGATTCTGGATGAGATGGAAACATGGGCGGCACAAGAGTTCGGTGGATTAGATCGAGAATTTGAGTCTGAAGAGACATACATGCTCAGATCTTTGCGCATACCGTCGGACGAAGGAGCGCAATCACGGATCTAGTGTGATTCCTCCCTGTGCCATGGCGAAACATATCTGATCCTCAGCGCTAACGAGAATTCAACTATGCAAAGCAGCCTCCTGACAGAACTTGGCGAATCACTGCTCACCGGCTCCCTGGACGAGGAAGCCCTGATGGCTCAGACAGACGGGCCGAGTGCAGTCCAAATACTGCCCGAGGCCAATGTGATAAAAATTGGCGGCCAGAGCTTCATTGATCGAGGCCGGGTGGCGGTCTTTCCGATGATCGAGGAGATCGTGGAAAACCTCGGTCGTCACAAGATGATCATCGGCACAGGTGCGGGTACCAGAGCGAGACATGCTTATAGCGTGGGCCTTGACCTGGGCCTTCCTACTGGTGTGTTGAGTGTGCTGGGCACTTTCACTAGCATGCAGAACGCTCGCATGCTCAATTTTCTTCTGAGCAAGAACGGCATTCCTTTTATTGAACCTGCGCAGTTTGCTCAGCTTCCGCACTACCTGGCCGAGCGTGGAGCGGTGATCTTCTTCGGCATGCCACCCTACATTTACTGGCAGCGGAACCCCACCGTGGGCCGCATTCCTCCGCACCGGACAGATACCGGTAGTTACCTCGTCAGCGAGGTTTTCGGCGCCCGGTCAATGATCTTCGTTAAAGACGAGAAAGGGTTGTACACTGCCGATCCAAAGAAAGACCGAACCGCTAAGTTCATCGGCACCATTACGATTTCAGAACTCGAGCAGCTTGACTTACCCGACCTGGTTGTGGAACGTGGCGTCATTGAGATGATGCGCCATGCCATTCACCGCCGTTCGATCCAAGTCATCAACGGCCTCGAACGAGGTAACTTGACCAGAGCCCTGGATGGCGAACATGTGGGTACAATTATCACCGCTGACTAGACGTAGCGCTGCAGCGAGTTAAACTTCACCGTCATTAATTTTTGTTCGACAATTTATGTCAGCGAGGAAAGTGCTCAAATGATCGATGGTCGACACCACGTCACTTCGACGCTTATGCGAGAAAGCCTTTTGGACAAGGATGTTCAAAAGTCGACCGATACACCGGTCTTCAGCATGCTTCCCGATGCGTACGTGATCAAGATTGGTGGCCGCTCGATCATTGATGCCGGGCGAGCCGTGGTGTATCCGGTGATCGACGCTCTGGCGGACTGCTTGAAATCGAAAAAACTAATCATCGGCGCTGGCGGGGGTGTAAGAAGCAGACATGTTCTCTCGATTGGAATTGACCTCGGACTTCCAACCGGAGCCCTGGCACAGTTGGCGATGGCGGATGCACTTGGAAACGCGCATATCCTCGGCACATTACTCTCCCCCCAGGGTGTCGTTGCGATCCCGCCGGACATTCTGGGCCACCTATTACCTCTCTTCATAGCCAGCGCCCCGGGCGTGGTCTTCAACGGCGTCCCACCATACTCGCTCTGGGAGTACCCGCCAGCAATCGGACGAATACCGCCGCATCGCACGGACGCCGGGTCGTTTCTGCTGGCTGAATGTTTTGGGTGCAAGTCTCTAACGTTGGTGAAGGATGTAGATGGGCTTTACGATCGCGATCCGAGGATCGATCACGGCGCTAGTTTTATCGACGAGATTGACAGCTCTGAACTAAAGAAGCGGGCACTCGACTCACTTCCCTTCGAGCGCATTTTGCTTGACCTGTTAGAAAACTCCAAGTTGTTGCGCTCATTTCAGATTGTGAACGGCCACCACCCCGATCGAATAGCGGCCGCGCTGAATGGTGAGCACGTCGGCACGATCATACACGCGAACGGCTCACGGCCGTAGACCATATGAACTTGCGGGTTATTGCGCTAGATCCTCCTGGTACGAAGAAAGAATCTCCTTATCAAGGAAGTGCAAGCGCGACTCGAGCCGCGCGGCGTTCTCGGCGGTTGGTGGAACGTTAACCGGAATCAAGTTCTCAACACCGCGTCCAGCCTTCGCGGCTTCTACCCACTCTTCCATCGCACCGATGTAAGCGTCCAGAGCGGCCGCCGGGTTTGGGGCATCTTCGGCGGTGATATAAGCCGGAGGCAAATCGCCGACGATGACCCAAACTTTATCGTCAACGTCTTCCCGCGAAGGAATTATTTCGAAGAGGAAGACACCCACTATCTTCGCAACGCCTATTCCCAGATACGCTGCCTTACTTTCTCGAACCCAGGAAAAAGCTTGCAAGTAATTGGTGGCTTCTGCCAACAGTTCACGTAACCCAGCAGTTTCCTCCTCATCCTCTCCTTTCATCAGAGCCGCTGGGACTACTTTAGACATGTCGACTGCAACCTTCATGGCTTTCTTCTCCTGCCCCAGCGTTGGAAATCTCCGTTCTGCTGGTGTCTTTTTATGTGATCACCACGCGTCAGGGGCTGGACGTTTGATCCATTATCCGCTCCGCCATCAGCTAACGGCTTGACGTGGTCGGCATCAAGGTTGCGACCGGTCTCCGGATCTTTGGGCCAGGGCTTGCCGTTGGCCTCTTCCCATTCCTTTCGGAGTTGCTTAGGTGACTTTCCTCGCGGGGTCCCACTGCCCGCCGGGCCATCAGCCTCAGGCCCGCCGCCACCTTTACCACCACCTTTACCACCACCACCACCTTTACCGCCACCGCCGCCTCGACCACCGCCTCCGCCAGGGCCTTCCCCAGCCGGACATGACTCACCCGCGCCAGCGCCTCCGCCGCCACCACCACCGCCTCGGCCGCCTCCGCCGCCGCGTCCGCCGCCAATGCCGCCTCTTCCTCCGCTAGCTCTTACGGCCCCGCCACCCAGGATCCCAAATATCGCGGACGCCCTGGAAATATCTTTAGCAACGTTGGCCGCACGACCCCACCCGTTGTCGTCGGTGTAGATAGCATCTCCTACACCACTTCCGACCCGGAGTAAATCCGAAAAACCTTCGGCAACGTCGGCCACGGTATTATTAACGCCGTTCGCAACCCATTCCTGGTCATCGTATGTCCAGTATTCGCGAGCGACCTCGATACGCTTATCGAGCCAATCTGCCGCATCGTTGCCCCATCCATCCACTCCAAACGGATCGCTATAATTCAGCGGATTCTGCCAAACATAACCGTAGAGGTTTATGTCTCCGCCTCCGAACGCAAGCGGGTCTTCGCTGATAAATCTTCCCTGTTGCGGGTCGTACCAGCGAGCGCGGGCATAGATCAGGCCGGTTGCATTATCACGTTCTCGCCCAGTAAAGCCGTAACGGGTCAGGGAGCTGCCGCTACTCTGGCCAAATGCTTCATACTGCGTCCGCTCAACCACGCCCCCCGCTGAATTCGTGAGCGCGATGTTGCTGCCAAGGTGGTCCCGCAACAAATACAGCGCGCCAGTCGCCGGACTCTGCTGTCGCAGCAGGTTATCCACGCCCGGCCCATTCAGGTAATCGACGGCGTCACCACCGGTGGATCGATCCAGGACAACGTCCGCGCCTTTGTAAAGGAAGCTGGTCGTCACTCCGCCAGCGCTACGGCTGGCGCGTCTTCCCAGCGCGTCGTAGCTGTAGGTTACACTTTGCCCGTCTGGCAGCGTCGCCTGGGTAAGCCGTCCACGTCCATCCCATTGATAACCCGTGGTTCCTTGCGAATCTGTTTTCGCCGTTGTTTGTCCAAGATTATTAAGGCTGTAAGTGGCTGAACCAAACTGCGTCACGCGATTGGCAGCATCTGCTGGCCCCGCCGTTTTTTCATCGGCAAGTTTGGTAGCCGCCGCTAACGAAGTGATGCTCTCGATGTCATCGTCAGACGTGTAGGTATAAGAGAGGTCTTCGATAGTCTGACTGCCCGCGTGAGTCAGCCGCGCCAGGCGACTCGCATTATCGTAGGTGTAGGTGGTTGTTACGCCGTTGGGCCGCTGCAAGCTTGAAACGCGCGAGAGTTGATCGTAGGCATAGGTAAAGCTTTCCGCGTCCTGTGTAATTGTTTGCAACCTACCGGCAAGGTCATATCCATAATTAACCGGAGCGCGATCCGCCGCGGTCATCGAAACGGGTTGATTGGCGATGTTGTAACTGTAATTAACGACTCCGTTGGGCGTGGTCT
>Ga0157380_10000656_pt1 | contig 21450 bp, 19 predicted proteins | sample S35metaG_FD_119757 | JGI IMG/M metagenome (GOLD analysis project Ga0157380, IMG submission 119757) | Switchgrass rhizosphere microbial communities from Kellogg Biological Station, Michigan, USA - S3-5 metaG | ecosystem: Host-associated > Plants > Roots > Rhizosphere > Soil | place: USA...
AATCGCTCTGGACCATGGCGCGCGAGGGGTTGAAGGTGACGATCATCGTCGCTGCCAATCACCGCTACGCCATCCTTCAGACCGAATTGACCCGTGCCGCCGTTCCACTTGACGACGCGGTTGTCGCCAGCCTCACCAAGCTCGACAAGCCGCGGGTGGACTGGGTCGCGCTCGCGCAGGGCTATGGGGTAGACGCGCGCCGGGTTACCACCAACGGCGAACTTGCCGCTGCCCTGGAACATGGGCTTGCGCTCGATGGTCCGCTCCTGATCCAGGCTGAACTACCATGATCGAAGGCGCGCCCGTTGCGGTGCTGACCGGCGGTAGCGGCGGACTTGCGCCCGGCATCGCGGCGGCGCTGGTGCAGGCAGGCTTCGTGGTGGTGCTGACCGCGCGTGGGGCAGAGGCGCTGGATGCCGCCGCCGAACGGCTGCGCGGCGAGAGGGGCTGCACGATTGCCGCCATCACTTCCGACGCGCGCGATCCGGCGTCCACATGCGCACTTGCCCAGGACGTGCTCGCCCGATTCGGCCGTATCGATGTGCTGGTCAACGCAGCGGCCAGTTCCGCACCCATCGGCGGCGCGATCGAAGAACTGGACGTTGCCACCCTCATCGCCGATGCCGACGTGAAGATCGGCGGCTACCTGCGCTATATACAAGGGGTGGTTCCGGCGATGAAGCAGGCGGGGCGCGGCCACATCGTCAACATCGGCGGGCTGACCGGCCGATCATCCGATACGCTCAGCGGCTTTCGCAACGCCGCCGTCTCGCACCTGACCAAAGTGCTCGCCGATCAATTGGGGCCGTTTTCCATCACGGTCAACGCGGTCCACCCGGGCATTGTACGGACCCCGCACCTGGAAGAACTTTTTGTCGAAATGGCTGACGAACGCGGCTCGACCGTCAAGGACATCGAATCCGGTTTCGTTACCGATATCCCTACGGGCGCGATCCTCTCGCCGGCCGATGTGGGGCGCATGGTCGCGTTCCTGGCCACCGCCGGCAATGCCGCGATCACGGGTCAGTCACTGACGGTCGATGGCGGGTATTCCCGGGGCATCTTCCTGTAACGGATAAGGGGAAAAACGATGGACGGTAACGGTAAGCAGGCGTCGCTGAAATATCCGCTTTCGATGCGGCTGCTGCACTGGGCGCGCGCGGTGATCATCCTGGGGCTGATCTGGTCGGGCTGGTACATGACCCGCCTTCCCGAAACGACGCCGATGGAGACATTCGACCTGTTCTATCCCAACCACAAGCAGTTCGGTGTGCTGGTGTGGCTGCTGGCGCTGGTGCACCTGACCATCCGCTGGCGCAACCGCGCCATGCTTCCGCAGACGCCGTCATCGCTTAAGCCTTGGGAGAAGACGCTTTCGCATGTCACCCACCGCACGATCATCGTGCTGACGCTGCTGGTGCCGGTGTTCGGTTACTGCATGTCCTCCAGCTTCACGCAGAGCGACGGGGTGCCGTTCTTCTTCTTCGGCGAGCTGCCCGAACTGCTGCCCAAGAACGATAAGGCGTTCGACGTGTTTCACGAACTCCACGAGCTGAGCGCCTACGCCCTGTTCGCGCTGGTCGGCCTGCACATGGCCGGTGCGATCAAGCATCGCCTGTGGGACAAGGGCGGGGAAACCGATGTGCTGCCGCGGATGCTCTGATCCGCACCCTTCGGCCGGAGTGATCGCTGAATGACCGATAGGGCCCTGGGGCTTATCAAGCCCGAAGTCGCCTCGTTCGGCGGAGTCAAGGAATCGGGCTTTGGCCGCGAAGGGCCCAGTCGGGGCCTGGCCGACTATATGAGCATAAAATACTGCCTGCCAGGCGGGCTCTGACCGGACGCAGCCCATCGGTCGCGATGCGCTTTCTTCGCGCACCGGCAGGGCGCGCTCGATGGCATTCACCTTACCCGGCCGGATACCCTTGCCAGCGCTTGATCGTCCTGATCGCAAAGCTGGATCGCATCGCGCTCACTCCCGGCAGGCGGGAAAGGCAGTCGCGATGGATGTGGTCGAAGTGCTCGAGATCACGCGCGGCGATGCGCAGGATGTAATCGGCGTCGCCCGACATCAGGTGGCACTCCAGAATATCGTCGAACGCCCCGACGACCCGTTCGAAACTGTCCATCGCCTCGCGGCTCTGACTGACGAGCGTGATCTCAACGAACACCTGCAGTTTCAGCCCCAGCCGCTGGGGATCGAGCACTGCCGAATAGCCTGCGATCAGCCCCGCCGCCTCGAGCGACTTGACCCGGCGGTGGCACGCCGACGGGGACGTGCCGACCCTCTCGGCCAGGTCCGCGATGGAGCCGGACGAGTCCCTTTGCAGTTCGGCAAGGATTCTGTTGTCGATCCGATCCACCGGAATTTTCCGCCCTGATCCCGATTTTTGGGATTTTCTACCATTTGAGGACGCGCATGTCACGACAATAGGTATGAAATTGCGGTCGTTGTTCGATATTATCAACAATCATCACGTTGGAGAGTCCCATGCGCATCGGAACTGTCAAGGAAATCAAGAACCATGAATATCGCGTCGGGCTGACGCCCGAAAGCGCCCGCGAACTTGTCGCGCATGGCCACGATGTATGGGTCGAGACTGGGGCCGGCAGCGGCATCGGCGCGTCGGACGCAGACTATGAGGCCGGCGGGGCCGCCATAAGGACCTCGGCCGCGGAGATTTTCGCAGAATGCGAAATGGTCGTGAAGGTCAAGGAGCCTCAAGCGATCGAGCGCGCGCAGCTTCGCCGTGGCCAGATCCTCTACACCTACCTTCACCTTGCGCCCGATCCCGAACAGACTGCCGACCTGGTGAGGTCCGGCGTCACCGCGATCGCTTACGAAACTGTGACCGGCGCCGACAATTCGCTACCGCTGCTCAAGCCGATGAGCCAGGTGGCGGGCCGCATGTCGATTCAGGCCGGGGCCACCGCGCTGGAAAAGGCGCACGGCGGGCGGGGTGTGCTTCTGGGCGGCGTTCCTGGCGTGCTCCCGGCCAAGGTCGTCGTGATCGGCGGCGGCGTGGTCGGCTTCAATGCGGCGCAGATGGCGGTCGGCATGGGCGCCGACGTCACCATTCTCGATCGCGATCCCTTCGTCCTCGAACGGCTCGACAACCATTTCGGAGGCCGCGCGCGCACCCTCTATTCAGGGCGCGCGGCCGTCAGCGCTGAAGTGGCCGCGGCCGACCTTGTGATCGGTGCGGTTCTGGTGCCCGGCGCCTCTGCCCCCAAACTCGTCACCCGCGACATGCTGGCGACGATGAAGCCGGGCGCGGTGCTTGTGGACGTTGCGATCGACCAGGGTGGCTGCTTCGAAACCAGCCATGCGACCACGCACGCCGAACCGACCTATGTGGTGGACGGCATCGTGCACTACTGCGTTGCCAACATGCCCGGCGCGGTCGCGCGCACCAGCACTTATGCGCTGAACAACGTGACATTGCCGCATGCGCTAAGTATCGCCAATCTGGGCTGGAGGGCGGCGCTCAAGGCCGATCCGCATCTTGCCGCCGGCCTGAACGTTCACGCAGGTCAGGTGACGTATGAAGCTGTCGCCCGCGACCTTGGCTATGAGCACGTGCCGGTGGCACGCATACTCGACTGATCCATCGCCCGCATCGGCATGCCCGCAGGCAGCCAGAGCAACGGAGCATTCAAGCTCCGTCGCTCTGGCCGTGACCGCGCAGAACTCGCCAGGCATTCTGGATCGGTTCGAGGTAAAAACCCTTCAGCGTCGCGTGCGGATTGGCCTTGCCCAGCTCCTCCTCGCTCAAGCCCAGCCGGAATGTCTCGCCTTTGGTAGGAACGTAGATGGTGCCGAAGATCCAGTCCCAGAGGAACAGCTGCACACCGAAATTGCGGCTGAAGTGATGGCCTTCGGCACTATGGTGCAACTGGTGCATGATCGGCCCGCCGATCAGGGAGTCCAACCGGCCGAACGAAAGCGGGAAATGCGAATGGTACATGATCGTCCGAATGTGCCAGACTACGCCCAGCGCCACGAGCGCGGGTAGCGTGCCGGGCAGGAGAGACGTGCCCGTCCCCCACAGCACGAGGCCGGCCCCGAGCCCGTTCCAGAAGCCCTGGATGATCACGCTGGGCAAGACTTCGAGCGGGTGTTCACGGTCGCCGGTGAAGTAGTTGAGCGTTTCCGCCGAATGATGGACGCGGTGGAACGACCAGTAGATCGGCACCCGATGCATCCACCGGTGATTCCAGTAGTTCCCGAAGTCGCCAACGACAAAGACAGTGCCGACCTGGGACAACAGGATCGCCCATTCGGGCCAGCTGACCGGCGTTCTTGCGCCCAGCCAGGCATCGAGCTTGCCGCTGAGAAAGACCCCGAAGGCCAGCGCCAGCGTAGTGGCCAGCGCGGTGAGCGGGGGCGCCCAGAGGAAGCGCAACAGCCAGGACCGGCGGTCAATCCGCGCTGACTGCCGTGCATGTTCGATCGGAGCGGTGCGCCGGACGAGATGCGGGTCCACGATATAGCGCGGAATCTGCCGCCACGGCAGGCCACTGGCGCGCCGCTCAAAAAGGCAGAAATAGAAGACTGCGCCAACGGCGAAATAGATCAGATCGAAGATGATCGCGCCGGAGATGACTTCCTGCCAGGATTGCGCGTATGCGGTTGTCAATGCCTGAACAATGTGTTCCATGATTTATCTCCGATGATGCAGGCAGCGCATGGCACCCGCAGGTGCGGCTATTCGGCGGGTACAACGGTGACGGCGAGGCCAGACAACGCAGCGGAAAACGGCAAGTGGCAGGAAAGCCGCGAGAATGGGGTCGCGCTCTCGGTCGCCTCGATCAGTGCGGCTTCGGTAGCGCCGATTCCGGGCAGGGCGCCTGCCCAGTCGGGGGCGACATGGACATGGCATGTGGCGCACGAGCAGTTGCCGCCGCAATAAGCTGCCAGCTCCTCGATCCCGGCGTCGCGGATCAGCTCCATCACGGTCATCCCTTCGCGCGCGGGTATCGACCGCACGACGCCATCGGGCGTGGCGATACGAACGTGGGCTTCCTCGATCGGCAGCGTTGCGGATGCGGCGTCGGCGGTGGGTGAAGGCATGGTAGCGGTGGTTCCTCTGTGTTCTTCGACGTGTGAAGGAGCAGCGCGGCCGCAGGCCGCGCACGATTTTCCTCTCGCAGCAGCTCTCCATTGGTGCTGCGCCTGGGTTGGACGGGACGGATTTCCTGGGGCGCTAAAACGCCTGACGGAGCTGCAATCCGATCTGACGCGGGCGGTTGACGATCACGCGCGGAAGGCGTTCCAGGTTACCGTCGACAAGTTCCTGGCGCTCGAAGCCGGCGGAGGGCTGGTCTCCGAAATTCAAACGCTTATCGAGCGCATTCTTGACGAAAAGCAGCACCTGCGTGGCCCCAAAGTTCGCCCCGACATTGGCGTTGACGATGTTGAATGGCTGGCGCGTATAGGCTCCGCCCTGACCGTCAGAGACGGGAACGGCGGACGTATAGCTGTAGTCCGCCGACAGGAACCCGGTGAGCCCGCTCGCAAGCGATTGTTCGTAGTAGGCCGAGATGCTGGCCGTCCAGCGCGGAACCTGCGCAAGGCGGCTTCCGGCGCGGTCGGGAAGGTAGCCGGGATCGTCGAGAATGGCCGAGGTAAAGCCGACCCCGGCCTGAAGGATGAGCGGAACATCGGCAATCGGGCGACCTGCCAGTTCGACTTCACCGCCCCGGATCCGGGCCTTGCCGGCATTTCCGGTGAAGGAGACCGTACAACCGGGCAGGAGGACGGATTGCTGGATGGAGGACCAGTCGATCTGGAATGCGGCAGCCGAGACGCTCAAGCGCCGGTTCGCCAACTGGCTCTTGGCTCCGATCTCGTAGCTCCACAGTGTGTCCGACCGGAACTGGCGAACGTCATCGACGGAAAGGCCAAGGGCTGCGAGATCGGCGGAACAGATGTCGGGCAGGCGCTGCTGCGAGCCGCCGGGGCGGAAGCCCTTTGCTGCGGAAATATAGATGTTGCCCTGATCTCCGATCTTATGTGACAGAACGAACTTCGGCACGAAGCCGGACTGGCGATTGGCCAGGCCGGGTTGGCTCACGCCATCCGGGCCGACGATGAACCCGGTGTCGAGCGTGGGGTCGGTGGTGCGCTTGATCCAGTAGTGTCGCAGCCCGGCGCTCAGCGAAAGCCGCGGTGCGATTTCGTAACTGAGTTCGCCGAACACCGCGACATCGTTGGAGTGCTCGATCAGCGTGCTGTCGCCCAGATAGGGCGGCTCTGCCCCCGCATCGGCCAGGGCCTGGCTGGGTTGTCGGGGCACGCGCGTATCGCGCAGGACATGCTGGTAGTAAGATCCGACAATGCCCGAGAGGCCGGGAAGGACAACGCCATCATCGAATGAGAGGCGTACCTCCTGGGTGAACCGGCGTTCCTTCTGCACGCTAACCGTAGCGAATACGGGATCGTCCAGAACGATGCCCACATCTGCGAGAAACCGGTTTGATCCCTCGGTATCGTCTTCCACTTCGTCGATCCGGCGCTTGAAATAGCTGGTCGAGGACACGACGGATAGGCCGTCACCCTTGTACTTGAGCACCATCGAACCGATTCCCCACCGGTCCTTGGCCTCTTCCGGCACGTCGCGGGCGCGGTCTATCGTGAGACCCGTGGGGCGATAGGCGGGCAAATGGGCGTAAACGGCGGGGAAGCCCCGAAGCTTGCTGGACTGGCCGATCGCGGCGAGGATCATATCCAGGCTGTCGGCCAACCGCGCCCGCAGCGTGGCCGAGCCCGAGGCGATCCGGTTGCGCCCTTGGCCGTCGCGGCTTTGCAACTGGCCGGTCTCATCCGGGAAGCGGCGTGTGATATAGCCCGACTCTTGCGTGAATCCGCCAGCCAGATCGAGCGCGACGCTGTCGGGCGCCAGCACGAAATTGGCCTGCGCATTGGCATCGGCGTCGAAACCGCCGTGACGGGTTTGGCCGGCCTGGAGCTGCACGACGCCGCTGTTCTCGCTGAGCGACGGTTGCTTCGTGATGTAGCGCAGGTTCCCGCCCATGGAACTGGCACCGAACAGCGTGCCCTGGGGACCCTTGAGGATCTCGATGCGATCGAGATTGAGCGTTTGCGGGCTGACCGAAGCTGGCACCGGCGTATCGTTGATATAGTATGAGGTGGTGTCGTTTCCGACGACACCCCGGATCGTGGTTTGCCGGCTCCCGCTCCACAGCAGACTGCCTCCCTGGCCGTATTGGAAGGTCAGGTTGGGGATCTTGGTGGCGTAATCGGAAAAGGCGGTGATGTTCTGCCTTTGCAGGAAATCGGAGGTGTACGCGGTGACCGAAGCGGGCACTGTGGTCAGCGCCTCGTCCCGTCGGCGCGCAGAGACGATGATGACCGGAATTTCATACGCCTGCTCGGCCGAACCAGCCGCGCCGTCGCTGCGATCGGCAACTCGCGCCTCCTGCGACGCTTGTGCCAGAGCCGGGACCGGAATCCAGGCCGCGCCCGCCAGCAAGGCAATCATGCTGGATGAAAGACTGTTCTTCATCGATCCTCCTCTGTGTATCCCTGAATAGCCGTGCCCCGTTGACAGTGGTGGCGGCACTGGCTTGGTACCCGTCGCGGGGTGCATCGATCGCTGGGCAATCCCGGACCCGACGGCGGATTTCGAATTGCTAGCAGGAGACGGTCGGGCATGAGGGGGGGGAAACAGTTTTTGATACGTTACAGCCACCTGTATCGCGTGGATCTTCGGTTTGGCTGAGCCCGCCTCCGACCAGGACTTTGCGGTTGAAGCGCTCAGAATCCGTGGGCTCTTGCAAGCTGAAGGCCGGTCCGAAAGCCTGTTGCGGCTGTTCGACTATCTGCATCTCCATTCGCGCGATATTCGCGCGCCCAAGGAAATCGAAATTGCATTCGATGTGTTCGGAAAGGACGTGCGCTTCAATACGTCGCAGGATGCGATGGTGCGCGTGTGGGTTCATCGCCTTCGCACGCGGCTGGATGAAATATACCGAGATTCACCCGGGCCGCGATTGACGGTCCCCAAGGGGGAATACCGCATCACTCTGACCGAGCCGGTCATTTCGCCGGCTACGTCGGAGGTGTCGGCTATTCCGTTTGCCCACGCCGCATCGCGTAGGGGGCCGCTGTCCCGTATCGCCGCACAGGGGATGGTGACTCTCGCGCTCCTGACGGTCCTGGGGTGGGCCGCTCTCTTCTACGTCAGGGCAAAGTCCGATGGCGTGGAGGACAAGGCGGGCCGCCTGTTTGCGGCCGCGCAAGCGCGCTGCGGCATGCCGCTGGTGGTGGCGGGCGACAGCTATCTCTATGTCCAAAGCGGCCCGGATGGCCAGCGGCCGCGCCTTGTCATGCAACCTGCGATCACTTCCGCCGCTCAACTCGAAACGGCGCGCGCCGGGGCTGCGACGGACAAGGGACAAGTGCTGGATCGCGATACCTATTACATGGCCGCGAGCAGCGCCGATGGATTGTGGTCATTGTTGGGGGCGGCCTCTGTGGTGGGCAACAAGGGCGCGCGGCCGCCGGCCATCCTACCGAATTCCAAACTGACCCAGCAGGCGCTCAATCGCGGCAACATTCTCTATTTCGGTCGCCTCGATCAGTTGGGTATTCTTCACGATGCCGTATTCGAGGCGTCTCACTTCACGTTCAATCCGCTGAACGATACGTTGGCCGACATGCGCGGCAAGCGGCAATTTACCGCGCAGCTGATCGGCGCGACCGACCCGCGTGATCGCAACCCGTTGGAGCGCCCCGCCTTTACGCACGACTATGGTTATATTGCCAGGATCATGAAACCCGATGGATGTGCGCTGGTGATCGTTGCGGGACTGCAGGACGCGGCGTTGCCCCAGGTCGCGCGGATCGCCGGCGATCAGGCCCAACTGGCCACCCTCTCACGCCGGACGAAGGGCGCGCCCTCGTTCGAAGCGTTGTACGACATCCGCTCGCTGGGCGCGCTGCGCCATGACAGTCGGCTGGTGACAGTCCGGGCGCTGCACCCGGAGCGATAGCGGCGCAGTCAGCGCGTTCGATCCGCAACCTGCGATTGCCGGGCCGGGGAAGCGGTGGTCCGAAGCGTTCGACCGCCGAAGTTGCGAGCAACCAGCAAGCTGCGGCCGAAGCTCTCGCTGTAGAGCGCCTTGACCTCATACAAGGCCTCGAAGGCTGGCGCCTCGTTGTTGAAGCCCGAGCGGCCCACGGCAGCGGCGAGGCGGGCCAGATCGGTCTTGCTGATGGAAAGATCGCCCATCTGTGTAAGACCGGCGTCTCCCAGCCCGGAGACGATAACAATGCGATTGCCGGACGGGCCGGGGAAGCTCGCGATATAGCCATAGTCGCGCTGCGGGACCGAAGCGGCGGAGACAATGGCAAGATCCGAGCGGTAGGCGGTGCCGGTTTCCTTGTCGAGCAGTGCGCCATCGCCTGGACGCATTGCAAAGCTCGACACACGCGACAATCCGGTCTCAAGCACCGGGCCAAGCCCGTCGAGAGGGCCAAGATAGACGATATTGCTGGACTTGAGCATGGCCGGGTCGAGCTGCGATGCAGCGATCACCGTCGACGGCACACCCGCCGAAACGAGCGCGAGCCGGACGCTCCGCAAGGCAAACACAAGGTTCGAGCTGGTGTAAGCCAGATCAAGATCCACAGGACCATCAGATCCCTGTGCGTTGCCGGCGTATTGACTGCCGAATGCGGCGCGGTTCGCGATGCTTAGATCCCGAACGATACGGTCCACCTTCCCGGCGCGTCTTTCGCCGAACAGAAAATGGTCGCCCACAACGACGATCGTTTGCGATGGGCTTTGGGCGATGGGTTGCCAGAGGGCCGTTTGCGCAAGTGTGCCGCCCCTGGTCCCGGAATACCAGTACATGCCGGCCAGTACGGCGTTGAGGGCGAGCAGACCGGCGATTGCGATACGCGACCGCGTCTTATGCTGCGCGTCTCTGGGCGGGGCGGCGGGGACGTCGAGCGGGGCTGGGAAATCAGGCGCACCCTCCTGCAAGGCAAGCCGGTATTCGCCGCGCGGAATGACCAGGCGAGGACCGTCATGCCCCCCGTAATACTGGTCCAGCATCTTGCGCAGCCGGGAAACATAGAGGCGCCCGCTCGCCCCGGAAGGATCTGATCCGGAATCATGTCCCGCACGGATCGACGCCGCGATGTCCGCTTCGCCAGGCTGCAGGCCGCGCTGCGACTGATCAAGCAGAAACATGAAAAGTCGCAGCAGCTTCTTCGAACGGCGCGACGCCAGGAAGGCGGCAACATCCTTCGCATGGGCCTCCAGATCGGACCCGCTGGAGACAAATCCGCCGATCTGCTCGTCCATGTGCTGCCTACGGATCGCGCTCAACAAGCCCGCCTCGGCTCGACCGATCCGGTGGAAGGCTACTTGACCGCCGACTGTGTGAAGTACCCCGAGCGGGTCGGGCCAGGTTCTTGGCTATCCGGCGCGTCCAGCCGAGTCAAGGATGCCCACCCCGCTCCATGGCTTGCGACCGCCGTGCCTGGCTGGGAGTCATGCCGGTTTCGTGCACGAAGGCCCGCGTGAAGGAGGCGGTTTCGGCGTACCCGCACAGTTGCGCCACCTGGATGATCGAGAAATTGGTCTCCTGGAGATAGCGGGCGGCCAAAGCGCATCGCCGCTGACGCAGCATGGTGCGATATGACACGCCTTCCCGTCTCAGCTTCCGGCGCAAGGTCTCCTCGCTCATGCCGAGGCGCGCCGCCACCAGCCGGCATGATGTGTCTCCGGTCTCTATCATGTCGGGCAACAGGCGATCGACCGCGCGGGCGATCGCATCGTTGTGCTCAAAGGCTGGCCGTTCGCGCTCGAGCGCGTGTTTGAGGATCGAAACCAGATGCGGATCGTGCAACCGCCCCGGCGCCGCCACGACCTCATCGTCGAAGATGATCGCGTTGCTTGGCTGTTCGAAATAGACCGGGCAGCCGAACACGGTCTCGTAGTGCCTGCGCGGCCCAGCGAGGGGGTGTTCGAAATGGACTTCCTGCGGCTCATAGCCGCGCGCCAGGAAGCGCCGGATCAGAGCATGCACATAGGCGAGCGAGAATTCCACATCCTGGCGCCGGGGATGAAGCCGATCATCGAAGATCGTGTAGCGCACGAGCGGATGGTCCGCCCGCTCGTAGCTTAGGGCGGTCACGCCCTGGATGCTGAACACCGAGTCGGCGAACGCCGTGATCGCCGCGTCGAGCGTTTCTGAGTGAATGAACGCGTAACCGAGCGCTCCGATCAGTTCGGGTCCCATGAGGGACGGCAGGTCAAGTCCAAGGGTCGGGCGGTTTAGCTCCAGCGCCAGCCGCTCGAACAGCCGCATGTAGGCGGCCAACGGGATGGATGCTTCTGCGCCGAGCAGATCGGTGTTCCGCAACCCCTCGGTGTCGAGAAGCTGCGCGCGCAGGGCAGGGCGGACGGCCGCAGCATCGAAGATGGCCGTGAGTATCCGGGCCCGAATGACGGGCGGGGACTGCGCGAGCGGAGGCGAGTCCCGGATCAAACGTAGCGCTCCATTGCCACGCGAATAGCATGCGAGGAGCCGCTCTCCACACGAAAATATCAAATAGTTGCCCGAAACAATCAATCCTCAAGGACAGGATTCGCTAGCTTTCCCTGAGAGGATCGTGCCGAGCAAGCGTGCGCGCGATCGGGGGGGACTTTCAATGGGCGTGGATATGCCAGATCGATTTGCAACTGTGGCTGTGGTCGACACAAACGGCCTGCTGCGCGGGCAGAAGGTCTGCGGGCATGACCTTCCGGCAATCCTGGAAGGCGGGATGGGAATGTCCCCCGCGCAACTCGCGCTCGATCCGACCGACGTGTTCCTCCACCTGCCGGGCATCACCGATGAAACGTCGGGTTATCATGACAGTCGCCTGAAGGTGGATCGGGCAAGCCGCGTGACCGTGCCCTTCGAGGCACCTCAGGACAGCGGTCTGTACTTTGCAGAATTTACCGGCGACGCGCAGGCGCTCTGCCCCCGCAGCGTGCTGCGCCGGATCGTCGCGCAGGCCGAAAAGGCCGGATACGCGGCGACGCTGGGGATCGAGCTGGAATTCACCCTGTTTGACGAGACCGCGCGGACCCTGGCGGAAAAGGGCTTCGACCAGCTGCTCACCGCCACGATGCACGCCTCTCATGATCTGGTCATCTACCAGGCTGCGCAGTCGGAGTTCTATGGCGCGGTTGCCGACATGTGCGACACGTTGGGCGTGCGTCTTGCCAAGATGCACGAAGAAATCGGCGGCGGATTCATGGAGGCGTGCATTCGCGCGGCTTCGGCGATGTCGGCCGCTGATCAGGCCGTTCTGTTCCGTAATTTCGTGCGGGTGCTGGCCATGCGGCGCGGCCAGACGGTGACCTTCATGCCCCGCTGGTCGGAAGAGGCGGACAGTCAATCGTCCCATATCCATGTGTCGTTGCGCGACCGCACCGGCGAGTCCGTTTTCTGGGATTCATCGGCACCGCACAACATGTCGGAAACATTCCGTCACTTCCTGGGCGGGTTGCAGCAGTTCCTGCCTGAAGTGATGTTGGTCTTCGCCCCGACCGTGAACAGCTGGCGCCGTTTCGCCGAGGGAACATTCGCCCCGCCCGCCTTCACCTGGGGAATCGAGAACCGCACGACCTGCCTGCGCGTTGTGGGTGAAAGTCCGGGTTCGCTGCGGGTCGAGAACCGCCTGCCTTGCTCCGACTCCAATCCGCATCTCGCGGCGGCTGCCACGATCGCTGCGGGGCTGGCGGGCGTTGCCGGGCGGATCGAGCCGGACGAACCGGTGGTCGGGAATGGCTTCGTGACCGAGAGCGGACGGCGATTGGCTGAGTCGATGGATGCGGCCATCGCAGCCATGCGCGAAAGCGAATTTGCCCGCACCTGGCTTGGTCCGCGCTTTGTCGAGACATTCACGGCATCGCGCCATTCGCAAGCCGAACAGTTCAGGGGCCTGCCCCTCGTTGACGAGCGGCGTCGTTTCTTCGAGCTGGGATGATGGGCATGACGACGATTGGTGTCCTCGAATGCGGGCGTAACAAGCCGGAATGGATTGAGAGGCACGGCGGTTTTGCGGACTGGTTTCCGCGCCTGTTGCACACCGTCGATCCAGATCTGGCCTTCGGGGTATGGCGCGCGTTCGATGGTGAACTGCCAGGCGCCCCCGATGAGTGCGATGCCTGGCTGCTGACGGGGAGCCCCGCCAGCACATACCAACAGGCCCCGTGGCAGGACGCCCTCAGCAAGTTCGTGATCGCGGCGCGGGAGCACCGGCCGCTGGTTGGCATCTGCTACGGACACCAGCACCTGCATGCGGCGCTGGGCGGGCAGGTGGCCAAGGCGCCGCATTGGGGAGCAGGGGTCACCCGCTACACAATCGAGCGCCAACCAGCGTGGTTGCAGCAGGCGGGCGATGATCCTGCGCCCGACTTCTTCAGCCTGATAGCGCTGCATCAGGATCAGGTCATCGTGCCCGCCCCGGGCACTCAAGTGCTTGCGTCCAGCCCAGACTGTCCGCTGGCTGTAACCATGATCGGGCCCAACGTCCTGACCTTCCAGCCCCATCCGGAAATGACCCCGGCCCAGGTGACCGAAATCTACGATTTGCATCGCCATGACATGGGTGAGGAAATCTGGCGTCGCGCGCAGGCCAGCCTGGACAGACCGCGAAACCAGCAGCTGGCCGCCCGATGGATTGTCGACTTCATCCGTTCCGACCCGGCGCCTTTCCGCCAGTCGCAGTCCAGTGGAGACCAGGCATGACCATAGCCCAGGGCACGCATCGCCCCGCCACCGCGCTTGACCTGTCCGACGCCGGCAACTGGCACGCCGCTGTCCCGCGTGCCGAATTCGCCCGGCTGCGGCGGGAAGCGCCCGTGGCATGGAATGAGAGGCACGACGGCCATCGCGGTTTCTGGGCAGTTTCCGGTTATGAGGAGATCGGGTTCGTTTCACGCGATACCGCCCGGTTTTCCTCACGCGAGGGCGTGATCAGTCTCGACGATTTCGACAACGCGCAAAGCGATGCCCGCCGGACGCTGTTGGAAATGGACCCACCCCAGCACACGGCGATGCGCCAGATTACCGCAGCGGGCTTTGGTCCCAAGGCGATTTTGCGGCTTGAAGCCGATGTCCGGCGGCGCACGATCGCCTTGCTCGACCAGTTGGTGGACGCCGGGCCGTTCGAAGCGGTGAGCGCGCTGACCAAACAGATCCCGATCGTGACCTTGTGCAGCATCCTTGGCGTGGACGACCGGCGCCGCGACGATCTGGTCCGGTGGAGCGACTTGCTGATAGGATCGGACGATCCCGACTTCGTCGATCCTGCTTATTCCCACTTTACCGTCGAGGAGCGTCGGATGTTGCCGTTCGGCCATCCGGCATCGCTCGATGCTTTCGCCCTGGGGCGCGAACTGGCCGACGATCGCCGCCGCGCGCCGCAGGAAGACATCGTCACTCTGCTGGTGCAGGGCGAGGTCGACCAGCGCCCCCTCAACGCCGAGGAATTCCTCAACTATTTTCTGATGCTGGTGGTGGCCGGAAATGAAACCACCCGCCACACCATGTCACATCTGCTGGTGGCCCTGGCTGAAAACCCCGGCGAGTGGGTCCGCTTCCGGCGCGACAGACTCAACCCGCGGTTGGCCGTGGGCGAAGCGTTGCGCTGGGCCACGCCGGTGCATTTCGTTCGCAGGGTAGCGGTCGAGCCGGTGGAAATGGCCGGCATCAAGATTGCGAAAGGGGAAAAGGTGGCAATGTACTTCGCATCGGGAAACCGGGCCGAAGGGTGGTTCGACGAGCCCGACCAGTTCCGTATCGATCGCGCTCGCAACCCGCACATGGCCTTCGGCGGCGGCGGTCCCCATTTCTGCCTGGGCAATTTCGTGGCGCAGCTGCAACTGCGCGTGCTGCTGCAAGAAATGGCAACGCGCGTTGCCGCTGTAGAATTGGTTGGAGAACCTTCGCGATTACGCAGCAATCACGTCAATGGCATCAAGTCGGTCGAATTGCGGCTGCGCGGGGATGTCGGAATTTCCGCGCAGGCAGGCATCATGGGTAAGAAGGAGCCCCACCATGTCCCGACGCAAGGAGCCGGCGATCCCGGCTGATGTACTCGATCAGGGCGCAGGTTGCTGACGATTCGGTTGCGGAGCGCTGTGCTCATTCGAAATCGACAGTCTGGCAATGCCGCACCAAGATCATGCGAAGTGGAAAATCGCTCCGCGAGGCCCGCTACCGAGAAAGCTACCTAGCACGTGGACGACAGCAAAAGCCATAATCCAATCTACCGCAACACATTGAAAAGATTTATGAATTTGGTGGACGCACTAGGGCTCGAACCTAGGACCCGCTGATTAAGAGTCAGCTGCTCTACCAACTGAGCTATGCGTCCATTGACCCCATTTCGGGGTCAGATCACGGCTTTGCGGCAGGCGCTCCGGCGTGAGGCGGGCCGGTTAGCAGGCTGCTTCGATGGTGTAAACCTCCCGCGGTCCGTTTTTACAACCCGCCGCCGGAGGTGTCGCGCTCGGCTCTCGCGATCGCCATCAGCAGACCGAGCGAGATCATCACGGTCATCATCGCCGAGCCGCCGAAAGATACAAGGGGGAGGGGGATGCCGACCACCGGAGCCAGCCCCATCACCATCATCAGGTTGATCGCGAAATAGAAGAAGATTGTCGTGGCCAGCCCTGCCGCGACGAGGCGCGCGAAGCGGGTTTTGGCGCGCAGCGCGACCCGCATCCCCAGTTGACCACCAGGAAATAGGCGAGGATGAGCAGCAGCCCGCCGATCAGGCCCCATTCCTCGGCCATCGTTGCGAACACGAAATCGGTATGGCCCTCGGGCAGATAATCGAGATGGCTCTGGGTGCCCTGCAGGAAGCCCTTGCCGAGCGGCCCGCCCGATCCGATTGCGATCTTCGACTGGATGATGTGATAGCCGGTGCCGAGCGGATCCTTTTCCGGATCCAGGAAGATCTCGATCCGGTTGCGCTGATATTCGTGCATCATCGACATGGCGATCGGCAGGGCCGACGCGGCCAGCACGAAGCCGCCAATGAACAGGCGCAACGGCAAGCCGGCAAGAAACATAACGGTGAGCCCGCCCGCGACTATCATGAGTGAAGTGCCGAGATCGGGTTGAAGCATGACGAGTACGAAGGGCACGCCGATCAGCGCGCCCGCCGGCCAGATGGCGTTCCAGCGGCGCGTCTCGCCGGCCGGGAGCAGATCGTAGAAGCGGGCCAGTGTCAGCACGATGCCCGGCTTCATCAGCTCGGACGGCTGGAGATTGATGAAACCGAGGTCGAGCCAGCGTCGGCTGCCGCCGCCGACCACGCCCAGCACCTCGACCGCGATCAGCAGGATCAGGATGATCGCGTAGATCGGGATCGCCGCCTGCTTGAGCCGGTCGAGGCTGATCCGGGAGATCGCGACGGCAACACCAAGAAAAAAGACGAAACGCACGCCCTGGGACAGCGCCCATGGCTTGAGGCTGCCGCCAGCGGCGGAATAGAGCACCACCAGCCCAAAACCGCCGATCGCGATCACGAGCAGCAGCAGCTTCCACGGGAGCCGCGCGATCGAGGCAGGTATCAGCGAGGATGAGGTCATTCGGGCACGCTGGGTGTCTCGGTGACGGGTGTTGCCGCGTTTGCGGGTGCCGTGCTGTTCATCGACGCCGAGGCATTGTCCGCGTCGGGGGGCGTGGGGTTGGCCGCTTCGAGCTGTTCAGCCTGCCAGCGGGCCGCGTCCGCGCGCATGCGGGTGGTGATATCGCCGCCCCAGCCTTTCTCCATTTCTACGAGCTTGGTCAGCGCCTTCTGCTGATCGAACAGATAGAGCATGCAATCGCTGCCGACCGGCGCCGCCGCGCTCGATCCGTGCAAGCCGTGTTCGACGACGACCGACGCCGCGTAGCGCGGATTGTCGACCGGTGCGAAGCAGATGAACAACGCGTGGTCGCGATATTTCCATGGCATGTTGACACCGCCGCGCGCTGAACCGGTAATGCGCCGTACCTGCGCGGTGCCGGTTTTGCCGGCGAGGCGGATCCCCTCGAGCTGGAGGCGGCTGCGGACTGCCGTGCCGCCCGCGTTGACGACTTCGTCCATGCCTCGTCGTACGGCTGCGAGATGTTCAAGGGGGATAGGCAGCGATGCGGCGTTGCCCATATTTCTTTTCGCGATCAGCTCGGGGACGAGCGAACGTCCCGATGCCACACGCGCGGCAAGCACGGCGAGTTGAAGCGGGCTGACCTGAAGAAAACCTTGGCCGATCGACGTGTTAAGCGTGTCCGCCTGGCCCCAGGCGTGATCATGACGGCGGAGCTTCCAGGCAGGGTCGGGCACGGTACCGTATTTCTGAGAAGGCATGGGCAGTGTATAGGACTGGCCCAGCCCCATCAGCCGGGCCATCGCCGCGATCCCGTCGATGCCGGTCTTGCGGCCCTGGGTGTAGAAGTAGGTGTTGCAGCTTCGCGCGAGCGCCCGATAGAGGTTCATCGGCCCATGGCGGCCAAGGCAGGCGAAGCGGCGGTTGCCGAGTTGGTAGCCGCCGTTGCAGTAGACGATTTCCTCCGGATCGATCCCGGCGTGCTGAAGGGCAAGCGCGGTGATCGGCTTGAAGGTCGATCCGGGCGGATAGAGGCCCTGTAGTGACTTGTTGAGCAAGGGCAGATGGTCGTTTTCTGACAGCATCTTCCATTCCGAATGGCCGATGCCGTCGGAAAAGCTGTTCGGATCATAAGCGGGCATCGAGGTCATCGCGAGGATACCGCCGGTCAGCGTATCGATCACGACCACCGAGCCGCTGTTATCGCCAAGCCGGCGCGCGGCGAATTCCTGCAGCCCGGCGTCGATGGTGAGCCTTAGCGTGTTGCCCGCGATATCGGGGCGGGTCGTCAGCTCGCGGACAAGGCGGCCGCGCGCGGTCACTTCCGAACGCTTGGCGCCGGGTTTGCCGCGCAGCCAGCCCTCCATCGTCTTCTCGATGCCGTCCTTGCCGACCTTGAAGCCCGGCGTGATCAGCAGCGGATCGTGGGTTTCCTCATACTCCTTGGCCGATGCGGCGCCGACATAGCCGACCAGATGCGCGACCGCCGCCCCGGTCGGGTAGAAGCGCGCCGTGCCGCTGGCAGGCACCACCCCCGGCATGTCGGGCGCACGCAGGCTGACGGCGGCGAAGCGGTCATAGGTCAGATTGCTGGCGACCTGGACCGGCTGGAATTCGGCCGCCTTCGAAAGATCTTCCTGGATGCGCTCGATCTCGTCCGGCGGGAGCGCAAGCAGCCGCCGGAGTTCGGCCAGGATCGCATCCTCGTCCTGGATGTGGCTGGGAATCAGATCCACGCGGAAGTCGGCGCGGTTGATCGCGATCGGCTTGCCGAAGCGGTCGACGATCCAGCCCCGGCGCGGCGGGATGATCGTCAGCTGCACCCGGTTGCTTTCGGCGAGCGTGCGGTAGCGCTCATTCTCGGCGATCGCGAGCCACGCCATGCGCCCGCCGAGCATCACCGCGACCGCCCCTTGCACCGAGCCCAGCACGAGGGCGCGGCGGGTGAAGCTGAACGCCTGAGAATGCTGGGTAACGATCTTGCCTGAGCGCATTTAGGGTGCAAATCCGGCATTTACGAGGATCGAGACAGCGATATCCGGGATGCTGCGGCAGGAGAAGCGCGAAAAACGGGGTGGACGCCCCGTTTGAGCGTTTCGACGCCCCGCAGCGCCTGGATATCGCTGCCCCTTCGGGGTGGGACGAATAAGGGCGCTGGCGCGGTCGGCCGATTGCCAGATACCGCCAGTATCTGGCTGCGCGCCCTTCCTCCCAGCGCCCTTATTCGTCTCCATCTCGACCTCGAAAATACCGGATATGCACCCTCACCCTTAGCGCCACAGGGTGTGAACTCACAATGGCAGTCTCCAGCGATCGAGCCGGACGCAGATGCGGACGAACGCCGGAAAGATCAGGATGGCGAGCAGCATCTGCGGAATGAGGGCGGCGATATCCATCGCCGACCCACGGAAACCGGAGAACCAGTAACCAGCCAGGATGTAGATAATGATGGCGATCGCGGCGACGAGCCAGTCGATCCAGTGATCGCGCCAGATCATGTAGGAATCCATCAGATCAAGGACCAGCAGGGTGAGCGTCCACAGGCTCATCGCCGTGCCGAGCGGCTGCCCCGACAGCAGATCATCGACGAAGCCGAGCGGCAATCCGATCCAGACCGGCCAGAGCTCCGGGCGCAGCAACCGCCAGGCTAGCAGCATCAGGAAGCCCATCGGCGGCATCAGCGGCGTGGTGGCGACGAGCGGCAGCAGGCTTGCCGTCGAGGCGACCATGGTGGCGACCACCGGCACGACGCGGATGCGGATGCGCGCGGCCCGCATGCTTTCGGTGGTGATCGTGCTTTCCGCCATCAGGGCGCCAGCCGCGACGGCGGCAGAGGTGGCTGATAGGGCTGACGAACCACCGCGAAATCGACTGTCTCCGGGTTCGCGAGTGGCCAGCCGACGGCCGTGTCACCTTCGACCTGGGTGATGACCGCGACCGGAACATCGGGCGGATAGATTCCGCCGGTCGATGATGTCGTCACGATATCGCCCTTGCGGAAGGGCCGGGCGCCCGGAAGCAGCGAGGTGATCTTCACGGTCCCGTCGCCGCGCCCTCGCACAAGCGCGGCCACCCCGTTGCGCACCAGCCGCACCGGCACGGTGCTCTCGCCATCGGTCAGCAGCAGAATCCGCGAGGCGGAGCGTCCCGTCTCGAGGACACGGCCGATCAGCCCATCGGCCGCGATCACCGGCTGGCCCGGCCGCACGCCATCGCGCGCGCCTGCCGCCAGCGTGCCGAGGCGGCGCGCCGACGAGAGGCTGGAGCCGATCAGCCGGGCGGTGACCACCGCCGCGCTGTGATGATCGATGACCTTGAGTGTCCTCCGCAGCAGCGCGTTCTGGCGACGGATCGACTGGGTCTCGATCAGGGTCCGGCGGGCGCGGCGCATCTCGGCGCGCAATTCCTGGTTCTGGCTGCCGGCGCGGAAATAGCCGGTGATCGTCTCCTCTACGGCCTGGATGCCGGTCACGATCGAGCGGCCGGCGGCGGTGACGGGTGCCGAAGCATCGAGCGCCGCGCTGCGCAGCGCGCTGAAACCAACGGGGTCGAGCCTGCTCAGCAGGACGAGGCCGAGAGCGCAGACCCCGCCCACCACGGCAACGACATAACCGATGAACAGCCCGAACTGGATGCGGCGTGAAAAGCCCGGACGCCGGTTGCGGGGCGGCGCCATCGACCGGGAAAATCCTTTAAGCGGTGAGCAGCACGCCGCGGAAGACCGGGTCTTCCAGCGCGCGGCCGGTGCCCAACGCCACGCATGTCAACGGATCATCGGCGACGGTGACCGGTAGGCCGGTCGCCTCGCGCAGCACCTCGTCGAGCCCGGTCAGCAGCGCGCCGCCGCCGGTCAGCACGATGCCCTGATCGACGATGTCGGCGGCCAGCTCGGGCGCGGTGTTCTCCAGCGCGATGCGGACGCCTTCGACGATCTGCGAGACCGGCTCGGTCAGCGCCTCGGCGATCTGGCCTTGCGTGATCGAGATTTCCTTCGGCACGCCGTTGACGAGATCGCGACCCTTGATGTGGATGGTCTGGCCCTTGCCGTCGGCCGGCATCTTGGCAACGCCGACTTCCTGCTTGATCCGCTCGGCGGTGGCTTCGCCGATCAGCAGGTTGTGGTTGCGGCGGACATAGGAGGAGATCGCCTCGTCCATCTTGTCGCCGCCGACGCGGACCGAAGTGGTGTAGGCAAGGCCGCGCAGCGACAGCACCGCGACCTCGGTCGTGCCACCGCCGATATCGACGACCATCGATCCGATCGGCTCGGTCACCGGCATGTCGGCGCCGATCGCGGCCGCCATCGGCTCCTCGATCAGCCACACCTGGCTTGCGCCGGCGTTGGAGGCGGCATCGCGGATCGCGCGCCGCTCGACCGAGGTGGAGCCCGAGGGCACGCAGATCACGATCTCCGGCCAACGCGGGAAGCGGCGTTGCCCATGCACCTTGTGGATGAAGTGCTTGATCATCTGTTCGGCGACATCGATGTCCGCGATCACGCCGTCGCGCAACGGCCGGATCGCCTCGATCTGGTGTGGTGTCTTGCCCATCATCAGCTTGGCGTCGTCGCCAACAGCCTTGACCCGCTTGACGCCGTTGATCGTCTCGATCGCGACGACGGACGGCTCGTTAAGGACGATCCCGCGACCCCGCACATAGACCAAAGTATTGGCCGTGCCGAGGTCGATTGCCATGTCGTGCGACATCCATTTGAACCAGCGGTTCCAGAACATGCTTTACCCGTCTCACCCTTGATGTGGAGATTGAACCGCGTGCTTACGGCCCGATTCACCGCCCTTTATCCAAGCCCTTGTGAAAG
>Ga0157380_10000659_pt1 | contig 21419 bp, 20 predicted proteins | sample S35metaG_FD_119757 | JGI IMG/M metagenome (GOLD analysis project Ga0157380, IMG submission 119757) | Switchgrass rhizosphere microbial communities from Kellogg Biological Station, Michigan, USA - S3-5 metaG | ecosystem: Host-associated > Plants > Roots > Rhizosphere > Soil | place: USA...
AAGGGCAATCAAGGCATTGTCGTGCGGCCAGATCGAGCCGTTGTGATACGACGCTGGATTGAAGCGCCGCTCTCGCGCACTGAGCGTGCGAATACCCCAACCGGTGAAGAACTCTCCACTCGAAAGTGTTTGCGCAATTCGTGCTGCGCGCTCCGGTGTGGCGATCCTGGTGAACAGTACCTGTCCGGCGTTCGACGCACGCACCCGGCACGCATGTTTGTTGCCATCCAGAGCCAACACATACATTCCGAGTTCATCGTCCCAGAAGCGGGCATCGAAGCATTCGCGTAGCTGGTTCGCGCGCTCCAGTTGCAGTGTGCCAAGGGCCTGTTCGCCCATGGCCTCAGCCAGTTCCGCAGCCATGCGGCGCGCCCAGTAGACATAGGCTTGAACTTCACACAACGCGATGGGCGGTTCGGCCAGCCGACCGTCGGCGTGAAATACCGCATCACCGGAATCCTTCCATCCTTGGTTCGCCAGGCCGCTCTGCGTGCGACGGTGGTACTCGACGAATCCGTCGCCGTCCCGGTCGCCGTAGCGGTCTATCCAGGCCAGCGCAGCTTTCACGTTCGGCCAGATGAGAGCGAGGGTCTCCCGGTCTGCCGTGTACTGCCAGTACAGGCCGGCCAATGCGACGAACAGCGGCGTCGCATCGACCGACCCGTAGTAGCGTGCGAACGGCACTTCGCCCAGGCGCGCCAGCTCACATCGCCGGGTCTCATGCAGGATCTTCCCGGGTTCTGCGTCTCGCACCGGGTCTTCCGCTGTGGCCTGGGTCGCGGCGAGAAAGCGCAATACGCCGCGTGCAAGCGATGGATACATCCAAAGCGTCTGCAATGCGGTGATCAGTCCGTCGCGGCCGAACGCAGTGGAGAACCAGGGCACTCCCGCGTAAGGGTAGGGGCCATGCTCGGTATCCGTCACCAGCGTACTGATATCCGCCATCGCGCGGCACAACACTTCGTTGGCCACGCTGCTCGAAGTCTCGATCGCAGCCGCACGCCTTGTCGCCTCGCGCAATGCTCGACGCGCCGATCGAATCGCCACTAGAAAATTCCGTTCTACGGTGGATTGCTCCACCCTGCAATGAACCGTCATGGCGATGGCACGTCTTTGCTTCGGCGCCAGATCTAGCTCGAAGACCGCGCGGTTTGCCGAAAGCTCGTGGGGATGCGGGGCAAAATAGATTTCGGTGCTACGCGAGACACCATCGAGAGAGGCATAGCGGAACTGTACATGTTCGGGCCCGCATGTGTGAGAATGAACTGCGCCCCGCGACTGCCGGTCGAAGCCACGCACCTCGAAGACGTCCATGAAGTCGGCCGAGAAATCCAGTGCGATGCGCACGCGGCTGCGCTGCTCACCGAAATTCCTCACGGCGAGTATCTCGTAGCACGAGGCATTCCAGAGAAACTTCATGCGCGAGATGTGAATCGTGTCCTTCGCCAACTCGATCTTGCCGCCTCGGGTGAGATCGGGATTGGTCAGGTCCACATCCAGTACCGCGTTGTTGCTCTGGACGGTGGAGCTGAGCAGCAAGGGCCTGCACCCCTCGATAGTCAATCGCAGGCTTGAAAGGAAACGCATATCCTCGTGATAGATGCCCTCGGCGGTCCCCTGCGGCGCTGATAGATCGCCGAATCGGTCGAACAACGCGAACGTATCCCCGTGCTTCAGTGTGCGGGGACGCAACTCGCCAAGCGAGGATTGAGCGGTGATATAGAAGTGCTGCGGAGACTCGGCGGCTTCGGTCGCCGACGCTTGCGGTTGCATCGTGGATACCTCAGGCAGCGGCGCGACCGATATCGCCGCCGATCAATTGCCGGTAGAGATTCAGATAGTCCGTTGCCATCCGTTCGGCCGAGAAGCGTTGCAGGAATCTGGTGCGCACAGCGTGGCGGTCCAGCAATCTTACGTCGCGCACGGCATCCGCGGCGGCTGCAATCGAATCGACGATCCAGCCGGTGACGCCGTGATCGACTACTTCAGGCACAGATCCCGCGCGCCAGGCGATGACAGGTGTGCCGCAGGACATGGCTTCTATGAGAACGAGTCCGAATGGCTCGGGCCAGTCGATCGGAAATAGCAGCGCGCGGGCATTGCCTAGGAAGTCGGATTTTTCTCGCTCGCCTATTTCTCCGACGAACTCGACGTGCGGCTGCGTCAGCAAGGGCTCGATGCGTGTGCGAAAGTAAGCCTGGTCTGCCGCATCGACTTTGGCGGCTATCTTCAGCTGGACGCCGGCACGTGCGGCGATTTCGATAGCCCGGTCGGGACGCTTCTCGGGTGAGATACGGCCCAGGAATGCCACGTAGTTGCCGCGTGGCTTCGCCCGGAATTCGCATACCGTCGGCGGCAGTCCGTGATACACGATTCCGAGCCAAGTGGCGTTCGCGAAAGGAATGCGCTGATGATTGGATATGGACACGAGCGGCATGTCCGAGAACTCGGTGAACAGCGGTTGATAGTCCGGCAAATCGAGCCGGCCGTGCATGGTGGTAAGTACTCGGTTGCCGAGTGCCGCGCGTGCTAATGGGAAGTGGAGGAAATCGCTGTGAAAGTGTATGACATCGAATTCATCCGCTTGCCGACGCAAGTGCTCGAGCTGTAGCACGGCATAGGGTAGGGTGTCTTTGACGGCCGGATCCAAGCGCAGAGCTTGCGGAACCGATGGGAGTAGCCTGGCGCACGTACGCGAATCGCCACTCGCGAACAGCGTGACATCGTGGCCTTGGCGAACCAGCTCCTCGGTCAGGTATGAAACGATGCGCTCCGTTCCTCCATACAGCCGTGGCGGCACGCTTTCGATCAACGGCGCGACTTGCGCAATCTTCATACGCGTCCCTCCTCCTACTGAGGCGCATAGTGTGGTTTTACAAAGGTCTGAACCGAACATGTTACTCGCGCTGTCTCGGTTGACCTTGGCGTCGCATGCATAACGGCCAAAAAATAGGTAGTTCTGCGCGAAATTCAAGCGCTGTCGTGCGAGGCTCATGCGAGCGTCGCGTTGACAAGTCCTGCTATCTGAAATCGAGCGGCGAGCGCGGCGCGCTCGGGTTCGCTCTGTGGGCAATGATGAGAGATATGGACGTCAAGAAATGGCGCGATGAACATCGCCCTGCGCAGGGAACACGCTGACTGTGAATGGGGTCGGCGCAGGCGAATATTGGTTTGCCCGCGTCGACTCCCCGGCGCATCGTCCCACACGTAAATTCCTACGGCCGGAGTGAAACAGGCGCGGGCAGTTTGGCTGCTCGCGCCGTGACTTCACAATGTACTCCCTCAGCTTTGAATCTGGATCTTGCGTCGCCGGGCATTCTCCGGCAAAGGCAGCGTCACCTTCAGCACGCCATCGCGCATTTCGGCCTTGATGTCGTCCGGCTTCGTTCCCTGCGGCAGCGGAATGGTGCGATAGAAATTGCCATAGCTGCGCTCGACGACGCGATATCCCTGACCTTCCGCATCCTCATCGCGTTCCTCGCGTCGCTGTCCGAAAATGACGAGCGCATCGTCGTCGACTTCGATCTGAACGTCCTCCCTGCGCAGGCCGGGCAGATCGGCACGTACGACGATGGAATCGTTGCGCTGCTGCACGTCGATTTGCGGCGTCCATAGCGAGGATGGCGACCAGTCCTCGTCACGGGCCGTGTCTCGCAGGAGCGATCCAAAGCCGCGGTCGAAGAACGAATCCATCATGCGGTCCATTTCGCGCGACAGTTGCCTCATCATCGCGAAGGGATTCTGCGACGCGGTTGCGAGCTGCCGCGAGCCTTGTCTGCGGAGTGAGCGGCTCTCCCGTCCGGATTCCTCGCGAACCACATTGCCTCCCTGCTGCGGTGAACTTTGCACAACCTGCTGGTTCTCCCGCGCACCCGTACCTCCGTTACCTGTTCCCTGGCGGGAAGTCCTCGATTCGGTCTGGTTTGTCTCTGGCATGACTGTCTCCTCCTAAAAATAAGAGAGCTTTCGACATATAGGGATGGGGTCGTCGGCTTCAACTGTTGTCGCGCCGCGAAATTTTCGGCGTGCACGCTCATCGGCGATGACGGGAGTAGCAGGTAGCGGTGGGGAAAGTACGGAGGGTGATCGCTCTATTCGACGGAACCTTTCCCAGTGCAGGCGTTTTACGGTTGAAAGGCGGATATGAGGTGCACGATGCCGCGCAAGCAGACAGTCCAACGCGCCCGAGCGGATTTGCGGGCAGACAAGCGACCCACGACTGCGGCGGGCGAGTTTGTTCGCGAGGAAATCGAGCACGTGAGGCAGGGAAAGCATGGCGCGCGGTCGACTAAACAGGCCATCGCCATCGGTCTGTCGAAAGCCCGCCGTGCTGGCGTACCGCTCAAACCTCCGCCGGAGGGACGTACATCAGAACGGACCCGGCAGAGCGCGAAGCGCGCGTACGAGACAGGTCAAGGACGCCACACGGCTCGTGCTCCGTCGGCACGTCGTCGCCGTGCGATCACTGAAGTATTGCGGCAGGAAGCTCGGGCGGCGGGCTCATCCCTGGCCTTGTCCCGGCAGGCGAAAGCTGCCCGGCGGCGCCGGCCCGCCAAGGCAAGGCGAGCACATCGAGCGCGTAAGGCGACATCGAGGTGACGTCGGGTCGGGCGTGATGCTGCTTTACTTTTGCAGGAATGATTCGAGCCCTCAGTTGTATTCCCAAATCGCTCAGGAGACGCCATGACTCATGTAACGGTCGTAGAGGAGTTCCTGGATCGACATCACCTGGCACATGAGGTGGTGCCGCACGAGTTCACACGCAACAGCCTCGATTCCGCCCGGGCGGCTCGGATTCCGCCGCAGCGGGTTGCAAAGGGAGTACTGCTGAATGCCGACGGCAACTATGTGCTCGCGGTGACGCGGGCCGATTGTCATCTCAACCTGGGCGAATTGAGACAGCAGCTGCAGGCGCCAGTCGGATTGGCGACTCGCGAAGAAGTCGACGAAGTGTTCGATGACTGTGTCCTCGGCGCCGTGCCGCCACTGGGACCGGCGTATGGCATAGAAAGTATCTGGGACGACGAACTCGCGAAAGAACCGGACCTCTACTTTGAACTGGGTGATCATGCGCACTTGGTGCACGTGCGCACCCGAGACTACCTGGCGCTGCTGGGAGATGAGCGGCACGGCTCATTTAGTGAGCAGACGAGCGCCAGCGCTGTGTCGCCAAGTCTTCGGGCGGTGAGGTGATACGCCCGGGGACGTCACCGTCTCGTAATGCCGTCGAGTTCGCGCGCTTGCCTACGACGGATGCAGCTGGCGAATCGAGGAGACCTCATGAAAGTCGAAGAGTACTGCAAGCGCGAAGTGATCTCGATCGGTCCGGACGCCGATCTCGGTGAAGCCGCGAAGCTCATGCGCGAACGACATGTTGGCTTTCTCGTGGTCATCGCACCGATCTTCGAAGTCGACATGCCAGCCGATCACAACCGGTCACACGCAGATTATAGAAGGCGACTTAGCCGGCTACTTCGATTCGATTCCGCATGCTGAACTTATGAAGTCGGTAGCACGCCGGGTATCAGACCGGCACTTGCTGCATCTGATCAAGATGTGGCTCGACGCGCCGGTGGAAGAAGATGACAGAAAGGGCGGCAAGAAACGAACGACACCGAACAAGGACAGTGGGCGCGGGGTGCCACAGGGCGCGCCGATTCACCCTTGCTTTCCAATCTGTCTATGCGCCGGTTCGTATTGGGATGGAGGCAGCGCGGACTTGAGAGCAGGCTACAAGCCAAGATTGTTTCGTATGCCGATGACTACGTTATCTGCTGCAAAGGCAGTGCCGATGAAGCGCTCGTCGAGATGCGGAAGATGATGGTGAGGCTGAAGCTCACGATCAATGAGGCCAAGACACGGGCCGCGACAACCATGAGGAGGAATGCAAGCCAGACGCGGCGCTCAATCGCTTCGTGAAACAGTACAGCCGCAAGGATCGCAGTCAGCAGTCCTTCGAAATTCAGCAGCAGTGACGCGCTGGATGCGGGAAGTCGCGAGAGCGCCCAGGTTGAAGCAGCACTATGCCGATTGCGATAGCCGAGTCGGGAGCGTCGCGATCTGCTTCGAATTCCGTGGCGGGCGCCGAGTCGGTGACAGCGGCAACGATCATGACGAGCCCAGGCGCATGCCGCAGCCTCACATAGACGGGCCAGCGAGAGCAGGAAATCTCCAGTATCGGTCTGAGGAACTTGCTCATCGTCCATCTCCACCCGCGGAGAGAAGCAATCCAGCAATCGAGGTGGCCCGCGACAAGTTCCGCGACCGCATTGCGTGAAATGCGCACTGCGTCACTTCCTCGCATGCAACCGTCGTCAGTTCGCCTTCGTGTTCATTTCCAGGAGCATGACACATGAGTGGTGATCGTCGGAATTCTGGGCGCTCTTCGTAATGTGCGGTCCGTCTCTCATTCCGTCATTGGAGTGAGCGTTCGGCAGCGCGACGCCTGAGTGTTTCTCTCAATCTGTGGTAGTCGGCAAAAAACCGTGATGAACGCACGGCTGTGGGAAAGCACAGCTCACGTAGAGTTCGTCAAGGCGCTTGGTCGCATTATGAATAGTTATCGACGTGATTGTCAGTGTGACTATGTTGGGGCGCCGGTGGGTATCGAACGGTTTCATTCGAGGAGTCGGAACACATGCGTTTGGCGGAAGCACGATCGGGCGGATTCACGCTGATCGAACTCATGATCACGGTCGCGATCATCGCGATACTCGCAAGCATTGCCTTGCCGAGTTACCGGCAGCACATCGTGCGCAGCAAGCGCTCCGGCGCCGAATCCGTGATGATGGACATCGCGAACCGCGAACAGCAGTACCTGCTGGCGAACCGTGTATATGCCGACAAAGCCGCTCTGGAAGCCAACGGCTTCGTATTGCCTTCGGAAGTGAGCAAGGACTATTCGTGGATTGTCACCGCGCCAGTATCGGAGGGAGTTCCGGCCTTCCTGATTACATTGACGCCGCTCGCAAGCGGCGGTCAGCAGGGCGACGTCGAAATCACGCTGGACAACCAGGGCAATAAGACGCCCCCGGATAAGTGGAAGTGATGCTCTCCACGAACACCCCACGCCGTCAGCACGGCACGAGCCTCATCGAAGTGCTCGTCACGCTCGTCATCGTTGCGTTCGGACTGCTCGGCGTCGCGGGTCTGCAATACCGCGTCCAGATGTCGCAAATGGAAACGTATCAGCGCGAGCAGGCGTTGATCCTGCTGGACGACATGAGCGCTCGCATCTCCACTAATCGTGCAGCTGCCGACGCGTACGTTACGTCGGCAGCGAATCCGCTTGGCGTCGGCATGAGTTGTCCGACCGCTGTGACGACGCGACAGGAAATGGATGCGGCCCAATGGTGCCGTGCATTGCGAGGCGCGGCTGAAGTCAGCGGCGCCACCCAAGTAGGCGCAATGATCGGAGCCCGCGGTTGTGTCGAAAGCCTTGGGTCCAAAGAGTACCTGATCTCAGTCGTATGGCAGGGGATGGCGGCCGTGTCGGCACCATCGAGCGGCGTCGCCTGCGGCAAAGGACTCTATGACAGCGCCAATGAAGCGAGCTGTACCGACGATCGCTGCCGGCGTGCCGTATCCACTGTGGTACGCATCGGCGATCTGAGCTGATCGTGAGCACGCATTCGCATCACGCAGTAGTCGCTCCAAGCTCCGCGAGGAGCCGAGGCTTCACGCTCGTGGAGTTGATGGTTGCGCTGACCATTTCGATGCTGATCCTGATCGCCCTCGTTGCGGTGTTCGTCAACAGCACCCGCAGCCAGAACGAGATAGCCAACGGCAACGGCTTGATCGAGAACGGACGCTACGCGGTCCAGATCCTGCAGGAGGACATCGTTCATGCGGGATTCTGGGGCGGCTATGTTCCCGGTTTCGACGATCTCACCTACGAGACCACACCGGGCGACTCGCCCGCAAATATTCCCGATCCGTGTGCCGCGTACGCCACGTGGGACAGCAACTATCGATCGAGCCTGATCGGCATTGCGATCCAGAGTTCCGATGCACTCCCTTCTGGGCCGGGCTGTCTCGCGCCTTTGATGCAGAAGGCGGGTACGGATGTTCTTGTGGTGCGTCATCTCGACACCTGTGTGCCAGGTGTAGGCAACTGTGCCGCCGACGTGCCCGACCGGCTTTATTTCCAGGCCGGTTTTTGCGCAGCCGAGCGCAACGCGGGCATCGCCCAGAGCGCCACGAGCCGGACGATCACTCTCGCGTCGAGCGCTGCGGCTGCAACCGATGCGTACCAGGGCCTGACGATCAGAACCGTCAGCGGGACCGGCGCGGGACAGTACCGGGCAATCAGCGCTTACGATGGGTCCACCAAGGTCGCGACGTTGAGCACGCCGTGGAGCGTCAATCCGGACGGCACCACCGCTTATGCATTCGAATACGTGCTGGGCACCACGTCGTTCCCGTTACATCAGCGCACCTGCGTCGGTACCAGCGTTCCGCCAACACTGCCTGTCACGGCGGGTCCGATTGCGGAGAAGCGGCAGTACCTGTCGAATATCTATTACATCAGCAACATCGCGCATCCCGATCGCGACAATGAGGTCATCCCTGCACTGGTGCGCTCGCGCTTCGACCTCGCCGCCGGAAGCCTCGTCCAGCTCAAGCCTGACGTGCTGATCGAAGGCATCGAGGGATTCCGTGTCGAACTCGGCATCGACGACCGCAGCGATACCGGTGCCCTCGTCGACTACACCGCCGCGATCAACTGGACGAATCCAAAGACCAAGACTTCGCCAGCCAATCGGGGCGACGGCTCGCCCGATGCATTCGTGCGCTGTACGGCAGCAACGCCATGCACCGCCGCGCAGCTCAGCAACGTAGTCGCCGCAAAAATCTACGTACTCGTTCGCAGCCGCGATTCGGTGGCCGGTCATACGGACGCCAAGGAGTACTGTCTCGGTGAGCTCGACGCGGGCGGAGCCTGTCCAGACGCCAACCGCGTCGGGGCGTTCAACGACCACTACCAGCGCCATGTGTTCACGACCAGCATGCGCCTGACCAATATTTCCGGCAGACGGGAAACTCCTTGATGATGCGCTCGACACCCTTTGGCAGCGAACGCGGCGCGACGCTCGTCGTGAGCCTGATCATGTTGACGCTGCTCACGATGCTGGTCAGCAGCGCCTTCATGGCGAGCAACACCGGCCTCAAGTCGGTGGGCAACATGCAGAGTCGCGATGAAAGCGTTGCGGCGGCCAACAAGGCGATCGAACAGGTACTGAGCTCGCCGTTCACCAACGCGCCCAAGGAAGAGGCCATCAATGTCGACATCGACAATGACAGTCAGGTCGACTACGAAGTCGTGTTCGCGAAGCCGACTTGCGTCAGTGCGCAGAAGGTTGCTCCGAGCGGCAGCATCCCACCTAGCAGCGGGACGCTGGGACCTGCCTTTGCAATCGCGACCAGCGACTACTTCCAGACCCTTTGGGATATCGACGCCAATGTCACGGACCCGGCGAGCGGCACCTCCGTGCGCGTCCGAGAGGGCGTGCGAATTTTATTAAACCAGGTTCAGTACAACGCCGTGTGCAGCAGCTGACCGGGGAATTCCATGAAACTTCGCTTCGCCAATATCGCGGCCCTCCTGGCACTGGCCCTCGCGACCGCGCCATCGCAGTCGGAGGATATCGACCTGTTCGTAGGCGCGCAGACCACTTCGCAGGATCTGCCCAATGTCCTGTTCGTCATCGACAACACGGCGAACTGGAATCAGGCATTCGCCAACGAGATGTCGGCGCTCGCCAATACGTTCGAGAACATGCAGCTCAATAAGGATGGGTCGCCCAAGTTCAATGTCGGCATCATGCTGGCGACCGAGACCGGCTCGCCGAACAACAACGTGAAAGGCGGCTACGTGCGTGCTGCCATCCGACCGATGACGGAAGCGAACCGGAAGCTGTATGCCGCCTTGATTCGCAGCCTCGACAAGCTGGGCGACAAGGGTGACGGAGGCTACTCGGCGCTGACGATGGCCGAGGCGTTCCGTTACTTTTCCTCTGGCGTTCCCTATGCCGGCAACAACAAGGTCAAGACGGACTTTTTCCAGAACAAGTATGGCAGCGCGGAAACAGTTGCCGTCCACACACTGGCAGGCAATGCGCTGACCGGTATGAGTGCGACGAAGTACTCCTTATCGACTGCCAAAGGTTGCGCGAAGAACTTCATCATCTATATCAGTAACGGTCCGAACCAGCAGAACAGCAGCACCGACACTCTGGCGAACTCGATGCTGGCAGAAGCGGGCGGCAAGACCACTCAGCTGCCCTTGTCGCCCAATGGTTCGCAATCGAACCCGAGCGACGAGTGGGCGAGGTTCATGCAGTCCAGCGCTTATGGGATCGCCACGTACACGATCGATGTCAATCCGGTGCTGAGCGGTCAGGGGCCGGGCTGGACCGAAATGCTGAAGAGCATGTCGCGCGAGAGCAAAGGCAAGTATGCCGAGGTCAATTCCAGCAAGGACAGCGGTAAGGAGATCGACGATGCAGTCGGCGACGCGCTCTCCGAGATTCAGGCGACGAACAGCGTGTTCGCCTCGGTGAGTCTGCCGTTGAGTGTCAATACGCAGGGCACCTATCTCAACCAGGTATATGTCGGCATGTTTCGTCCCGATGAGCATGCACTCCCGCGCTGGACCGGTAATCTGAAGCAGTACAAGCTCGGCTACGTGAGCGAGGAGCTGCGGCTTCAGGATGCAGACAATGAGTCGGCGATCAATCCCTCGACCGGATTCATTACCGGGTGCGGACGCAGCTTCTGGACTCCCACGACCACCGACAAATACTGGTCCTTCCTGCCCATGGGCGATTGCACCGATGCGTTGAACGTTTCCAATTCCCCGGACGGCAACATCGTCGAGAAGGGTGCCCATGCCTTCGTTCTGCGCAATACCAGTGCACGGACGGTCAAGACCTGTTCGGCCAAGTCGTTTGACCTTTGTGACGATGGATTGACCGATTTCAGCACGACGAATAAAGACATTGTGCTGCCAGGCGTCTCGACTGTCGTGCTTCCGGACGCCACGCAGTCGGAGCGCGATCAACTGATCGATTGGTCTCGCGGCAAGGACCTGGACGACGAGAACGACAACGACGACAGCGCCGAACGGCGGCCTTTCATGCACGGCGACGTCGTGCACTCACGGCCTGTGGCGATCGACCTCGGCTCCGCAGGCTCGCCGAAGGTGCTGGTGTTCTACGGCGGCAACGACGGGATGTTCCGTGCGATCAACGGCAACCGCGACGCAAAGATCGGCGAATTCCAAGCCGGTAGCGAGATCTGGTCGTTCATGCCGCCGGAGTTCTACGGCCAGATCAAACGGCTGCGTGACAACGAGACGAAAATCAACTTCCCGAACGTGAGCGGCACCACGCTGCCGAAGCCCTACGGCATCGATGGAGCCATCACGGCCTACCGGGGCGACGGCGAAGCATGGCTGTATGCATCGATGCGGCGCGGCGGACGCGCGCTCTATGCCTTCGATGTCAAAGCCAGCAAGCCGAGCGACATCACCATCAAGTGGAAGAAGGGCTGCCCGACCAATCTATCTGCCACTGGAGCGGCGGACGACACCGGCTGCACCAGCGGCTTCAGCGGCATCGGCCAGACCTGGTCTGCTCCGAAGACGTTGACGGCCGCAGGCTATGGCAGCGCCCCCTTATTGATCCTCGGCGGTGGCTATGACACGTGCGAAGACGCACTGCCACAGACGTGCACGTCAGCGTCGAAGGGTAACCATGTCTATGTGCTCGATGCGGACACCGGTGCTCTGCTCAATACTCTCGACACGGATCGCAGCGTGGTTGCAGATATCCAACTCGTTCCAGACGCCAGCGGCGCGGCGATCTACGCATACGTCGTGGACATGGGAGGCAACATCTACCGCATCGACATCGGCGCGAAGGCGCCGTCGACCTGGGAGATCAAGAAGATCGCCGCCCTGGGATGCGCCTCAGGCACGAGCTGCACGTTCAATCGCAAGTTCATGTTCGCTCCGGACTTCATTGCCGAGAACGGCGGTTACACGCTGCTGCTCGGATCCGGCGATCGCGAGAAGCCGCGCAACTACAGCAATGCGGTCGACAACTACTTCTTCAAACTGACGGACAAGCCCAGCGATCCCAACTGGCTGAGCTCGGAGAAAAGTAACTGCGGAGCCGAGGTGCTGTGCCTGAACTCCCTGACACCGATTCTCACCGAAGACGATCCTACTGCCGCGCAACTCCTGGCAAAGAAGGGCTGGTACCTGGGATTGCGCTCGACCGAGCAGGTGGTCACTTCCGCGATCACGATTTTCGGAACCGTTACGTTCAGCACGCATCAGCCGAGTGTGGCCCAGGCAGGAGTCTGCAGCTCCGATCTCGGCACGGCACGCGTGTACAACGTTTCGTATCTCGATGCCAGCGCAGTCGGCGGCTCCGAGCGCTCCGAAGAATTGCCACACAGCATCGGGTTGCCACCATCGCCGGTGGCCGGCATGGTGCAACTCGATAACGGTCAAACGGTCCCCTTCTGTATCGGTTGCCGACCGGAGTCGCCGCTCGAAGGCGAAGAGAAGAAGCCGCCGCCGAGCAGCGCGCCATCCCAGCCGAAGAGCCGGGTGTACTGGTACATCCAGCGTTAGGCCGGCATCAGCCCGATATCAGAAATAGAGAGCATAGACATGCGCGTCCACCGCTTCAGCAGGCAAGCTGGCTTCACGCTGATCGAGACAATGATTTCCATCGCCATCATGTCGATCCTGCTTGCGATCGCCGTCCCGTCGTTCGCCGAGTCACGGCTCGCGAGCCAGTTGCGCTCATCGTCGAGCAGCTTGCTGGCAAGCGCCAACCTGGCTCGCAGTGAGGCCATCAAGCGAAATAAGCCGGTGCAGTTGTGCGTCTCCGCAGATGGTAAGGAATGCGGGGGCGGCGGTTGGGAACAGGGTTGGATAGTCACTCTCGGCAAAGAGAGGGTCCTCCAGACCCAGGCCGCAGCTTCCAACGGCTTCCGGATCGTCGAGGCTGCGGGCGTGACCGCCATCACCTTCGATCCCACTGGCATCGGCGCGACGCCGGCCTCGCTCAAGATCTGCCGCTCGACACCGAATCCAGGCGTGCAGGAACGCGTGGTGACGATCGACGCTGCCGGCCGTGCCTCGACACGTCGAACAACCACCGGCACCTGTTAAAGATCTCGCCACCACGGCGTCACGCTCGCCGTGCTGACCGACTGTGGGGCAAGTGCTGGAGCCCTCAGCAGATCAGTCGCCGATTGCAGCCTTCCCGCATGATGTGTCCATGCGCATCTCTCATGAGGCCATCTACAGGCACTCTATGTTCAGAGGGTCGAACGCAGCTACGGATCGATACCGGGGGAAGTTAGACCTCGCAAGACTCTCGGATGGCAGACGCCTGCTGAGGCTCTCGATGGGCTGCTATCCTTGATCAGTTTAAGCCAGTGTTGCGACGACACGTTGAACCCAATCTGACTGCCCCGATCTGAATGCACGATCCGTCCTGCACCGACGCTTCATCTCCAGGATTGCAGCGATCAGTTCAAGCCCGGGTCCTCTCGGACCGGGCTTGCCGCGCTGTTTTGGGGAGAAGAGCAAGCGGTACTTGCGCGTCACTAATGCACGGTGGAACGCCATGATGGACGATGGTCGAGAACGACAGCGGAACGTATCAGGCGGGCACGGCACATTAGGTCAGCGCATACGCTGGCGATCACTCGGTCGAGTGGGCGAAGCCTCGGCGCTCTTGCTCGCGACCGATTAAGAATCAACAGCTGATGCTTGAGTAGGAGTGACTCGGCGATAACGGAACGAGTCCCGCCCGGGAGTAGGAGTTTAGCGACCGTTGCGATGAAATGGACAAGCAGGATGGCTAAGTCGCGCATTCAGCCATCCTACCAACCCGCTCAAGCATGGCAAGGCTTGGATTCGTGGCAGTATCTATGCGTAAATTGGAATTCGCCATGGACAGGTTCTACCATCGAGAAGTCGCCTGACCGCAGAAGTTGATTATTTGGACAGCACGGGATCTCTCCTATTGGGTGGAGTCGAAGTGGCGTGGCAAGTCCATGGCATCGTGAAGGAGGCGGAGCACTTCGATGACCTCGCCCGATCCCCGAGGCTCGAGACGAAACAGAATGAAATGTCGCCCTTTCCGGCCCTGTCGAGCCACGTGCAGGCTGTAGAGGCCTTTAAGAATCTCGTCGCGCTGTTTGACGCCGACGATCGTGGGACCTTGCGATAGCGCGGCCACCGCCATCGAAAGCGTCTCGGCATAAGCGACCGCTTGAGTCTCTCCAAAATGTTTGCTCGTCCAGCGAACAATGTCCTTGAAGTCGGCTTCGGCGATTGCGGATAGGCGCACCGTCCATCGTTGCGCCCGCGGGCTCACCGTTTGGCAGCCGAGCGGAGGGTCTGTCGGGCAAGGGCTTCTAAGTGGGCTTGCAACTCCGTGCTCGAGTCGAAGTCATGGAATCGGCCGGCGTCAATGTCTCCCATGCCGAGTCGGGCGGCATCGCGCAGGCTTTTCACCCTAGCCTTATCTTCTGCTTCCCGCTGTTCCACGAGTCGCAGGCCTTCGCGCAGCACTTCGCTCGCGTTCTGATAGCGCCCAGAGGACACGAGCCCTTCAATGAGCTGTTCCTGATGATCGGTCAGCACGACATTGCGGGTAGCCATTTTGTAGTACCAGGTGCGTAACTCCAATTGGCATAGTATGCCATAGACGGACGCCCTGGAAAAACGCCTGCATTTGCGACCGTTGGGTGGTCCCGGTCGGTGTCAGAAAGGTCTGGACTTTCTCGACGTTCTTCGCATGATTGGTCGAGCGAATGCCGTGATCCTGACGGGAATCAGCGGGACCGCCGTGGCATCCTTTCTGGTCAAGCAGATGGTCGCAGTGGAGCGCGTCGACATTCGCCAGCGAATGTTGCGCTGAGTGATTTCAGGGAGACCGCTTGCGCATTGAAAGTAAGGGGATTTTGCCTTACATTAAGTGCCTAGTACACTGAAGGAGGCTCCCCAATGTCGTCGCTCACCGTCACAACGAAGGGCCAAGTCACACTCAAGCGGGATCTGCTGCAGCACCTTGGCGTCAAGCCGGGGGAGCAGGTCGATCTTGAAAAACTGCCAGGTGGAGAGCTTCGGGTGCGGGCGGCGCGGCCGGTTGGCAGCATCGATGGCTTCCTCGGATTGCTCGCAGGCAAGACGGACAAGGTCGCCACCATTGAGGAGATGAACGAGGCCGCCGCTGCCGGCTGGGCGGGCGAGCGGTGAAGGTCACTGTCGATACCAATGTCCTCATCCGCGGTGTCGTGCGCGACGACCCCAAGCAGGCCCGCGCTGCCGACAAGGTACTGAAGCAGGCATCGCTGATCGCGGTCTCGCTGCCGTGCCTGTGCGAATTCGTCTGGGTGCTGCACCGGGTGTACGGCTTCGACGCCTCAACGATTGCCGTCGCGATCCGCGCATTGCTTGATACCGCGAACGTGGTCATGAACCGTCCCGCCGTCGAAGCCGGCCTTGCGTTCCTTGCGGCTGGCGGCGACTTCGCCGACGGCGTGATGGCCTATGAGGGCGCCTGGCTCGGTGGGAACACTTTCGTGTCCTTCGATAAGAAGGTGATTGCGTTGTTGAAGAAGCAGGGCTAGGCCGTGCGACTGCTGTCCTGATCGCGAACATGGACTGATTGCACGCGTTCGCAGCGTTGGGGCCGGGCGTTCCGACTGTGGAGTTCTCGGTGCCGTTGCCGAAGACGCGGCATCGACTCGCTGATTTTCGCGATGTGCATGCCAAGCAATACTCGGGATCGCGATAGGTCGAGTCCTTGTGTAGATTGATGAGTACCGGATACGGCAGTGGGGTTCGATCGTGCTTGATCAAACTGGAGCCAATGGTGCACAACAGGCGAGTGTATCGCCCGATCTGAACGATGCGGCCTCTCGGTGGGATCATCTTGGCCTTGACACCTCCAAAATTTCCGGCAATGCCTTGGTAGTTTGGATCGATAAGCGTGAAGGGGTGGTCGCTGGAAACGGTTAGAAATGCGAATTCGATGCGCAATCCCTCTCCAGAGACGAGCGTCGCGCGCTTGACGATCTGCGCTACCTCGACCCTTTTCAATGCTTTGTGAGCGTGGAATACATCCGGATCGTGTCGCCATGACACAGCGCTCTTGAATCAAAGGAGAAAGTCCCACACCGGCGGTGGTCAGCGTCTTCAGGCATTCGGCGCATGTTCGCCGCTCGTGTTCGCCCAGGACACGAGTCGCCCAGATCACGGCCGCGGCGGGCGACTCCCATGTTTGGACGGCTGACGATTGTTGCAGGTGGCAGCGTCAATGGCTCCCGTCTCAGTTACGTTGCGTCCGGTGAGCAGGTTGTAGCCTGCGCGAGTGGCGTCGCCGACAACTCGGATAGGTTCCTGACCCGCTCCGCCAGCGTTGTCGCCACCAACCCTAGGTACGCCGCTGATTCTCCAGCGTTTGAGTGAGGCTCGTATCGCCGCATATCAGATTAGCCCGCCAAACGAAACCGACGCCGATCGATCCCATGCCGGACGTAAGGCGCATCGTCGCCGGAGGGCCGCCGCCAATCCGACGGCGGGGCAGGCGCGTGGCTCGGACATATCGCTTACCAACGCTGATGGATGTCGTACACCCGCCGTAGCGGCCCGTCCGTCACTCTTGCATGCGCTCATCAAAGATATGCGCGAACAAAAGGCTTGTTGAATCAATGGTCGGGTGAAGGGATACGCGCTGTCCTGTAGTTGGACGCGGCCGGCTATTTCTTGAGCGTGGCTGTGACGCTCTTCGCAAGGGAATGCAGGAACGAAGCTGTGTCACATCACATCATTACCAGCGGAATCACAAGAGCTAAGAGTTAATCCGTGTCCGAACAGAAGCTGCGGGTTGCACTTCCGTTTACGGGTTTTTCGAACTCACTTTGGCGGAAATCAAATCTGGGCTGAGCGGCCAGGTGAGCCAGGCTAGCGCAACGGTAACTAACGTGAGCATCAACGGCTGTAGCACCTTGGACAGGTCGCCCCAGTGCGGATCGCCTCTGAGCACTGTCATGGAAAGCACGGTTGCCGTTCCGACGGAACTGATTAGCACGACCGCCCCGTAAAATGTAAAACGAGGCACGAATAGCAGCACCGCGCCTACCAGATCGAGCGATCCTGTCAGATAGCGAAACCATTGTCCCCAGCCGATAGCTTCGAAGTACTCAACTGTATCCGCGGTGCCAATGAGCTTGGTAGCTGATATCAGGAGAAACATAAGGCCCACAATAACTCGCAGGGTCCACGCGGCAATTTCCCGCGATTTGAATCGTCTACTCGGTTGCGGCTCCATCGGAGAATGCTACTGCCCAGCGGATTTCGTGGCAATAGTGCGCATCGGCAACGACCTCTTCGTTCTCGGTCTGGCTGTCCTCGGTCTGGCCGTCTCACCGTTAAAGCAGCGACCCGGGGGAACGTGACCACGGCGCTGTGCATCGGTGCTTACTATTCCGCACGCGTGAGTCGATTGGACGGATGGTTCCAGCGACATTTCGCTGGATCGCTCATGCCGAACGGCGGGGACGATGGTCGTCGGGGCCGCATCGCGCTGCTGTCGTTCTGGTCGCTCAATCGCGATCGTCCCTGCGAGCAACCGCAGGCCGCGGCCAGCCCCCTGTGCAGCGGCATCCCGCAATCTGTTTACGAATTCACGCGCGCCTTCAAGCGATTCGACAGAGGATAGTGTTATCCCTTGAATCGTCCTGGTGCGTTCCGGCTCCCGCAGGGTAGGCGAATTTCCAGCAGGCTGCACTTGCTGCTACCCTAACCGTAACAACAACAACTTCGCCAGCGGCGCGTATAGCACGTTCTCGCGAGTCCCTCGATCGCTGCCATTGGGCCGTGCGTCGCTGCGTGAGGTCGATACTCGTATCAGGAAGCTTTCATGAATGTCGATAGTGATGACCGGGTCACGAGCCCGTCCCGGGATCGAGTAGATCAGTCCCACGTCGAGGTCCAGGCCGAGGAAACCGTTCGCGAATCCGAAGCGCGATATCGAACGCTCTTCGATACGCTGATCGAGGGGTTTTGCACCATCGAAATGATTTTCGATGCGGCCGGCAAGCCGGTGGACTACCGCTTCCTAGAAATCAATCCGGCGTTTGCGAAGCAGACTGGGCTGCACGACGCGCAAGGCAAACTGATGCGCGACCTTGCTCCGGACCACGAGGCGCACTGGTTTGAAATGTACGGCAACGTGGCCGTGACCGGCGAGCCGGTGCACTTCGAGAACGAAGCCAAGGCGCTGGGCCGCTACTACGATGTGCGTGCATATCGGGTCGGCGGGCCGGGCAGCACCAAGGTCGCGATCCTGTTCAACGACATTACCGAACGTAGAGTTGCGCAGCAGAAGCTGCAAGCGCAGCTGCAGCGCCTCAATCTCCTGCAGCACATTACCCGTGCGATCGGCGAGCGTCAGGACACTCACAGTATCTTCCAGGTGGTCGTGCGGACGTTGGAGGAGCAGCTGCCATTGGAGCTCTGCTGCATCGCCCTGCATGATTCCGCCGACAACATGCTCACTGTCACGAGTGTCGGCCGGGTCAGCGCCGCGCTCGCCATGGAACTTGCGCTTACCGAGCAGGCGAGCATTCCTATCGACCAGAACGGCCTCTCGCAGTGCGTGCGCGGTCAGCTGGTCTACGAGCCGGATGTGCGTGAGGTGCCTTTCCCTTTTCCCGAACGACTGGCCAGGGGCGGCTTGCGCTCCATGGTCGCGGCACCTCTGCGAATCGAAGGTACGGTATTCGGTGTGTTGATCGCGGCCCGCACGCAAGCGGGAGGTTTCACGAGCAGCGACTGCGAGTTCCTGTTGCAGTTGAGTGAGCACGTATCACTCGCAGCACACCAGTCGAAGCTCTACGGGGCTTTGCAAAAGGCATATGACGACCTGCGTCAGACTCAACAGGTGGTGATGCAGCAGGAACGATTGCGAGCCCTCGGACAGATGGCGAGCGGCATCGCGCACGATATCAACAACGCAATCTCACCCGTGGCGCTGTACACGGAGTCGCTGCTCGAGCGCGAGCCCAACCTCAGCGCCAATGCCCGGCGCTATCTCGAAACCATTCGACGAGCGATCGATGACGTAGCGCAGACCGTAGCTCGCATGCGCGAGTTCTACCGTCAGCGTGCGCCACAGATGACCCTCGCTCCCGTGGACGTGAACGACCTCGTGAAGCAGGTGATCGATCTCACGCGCGCACGGTGGAGCGATATGGCACTTCAGCGCGGCGTCGTGATCGAGATACGAACCGTCCTCGCGCCGAATCTGCCTGCCGTCATGGGCGTCGAAAGTGAAATACGCGAGGCGTTGACCAATCTGATCTTCAATGCCGTGGATGCCATGCCGCAGGGAGGAGTGCTGACGCTGAGAACTCAGGACACCTCCCGCTCGGTCTCGCTGGAGGTCATCGATACCGGTATCGGCATGGACGAGGATACGCAGCGTCGCTGCCTCGAGCCGTTCTTCACGACGAAAGGCGAGCAGGGCACGGGTCTGGGTCTGGCGATGGTCTATGGCGCCGTGCAAAGGCACAGCGCGGACATCGAGATCGACAGCGCGATCGGTCACGGTACGACGGTTCGCCTCAAGTTCGCGCTCCCGACGCTGGTCGTTGGCAGTGACACGCGGACTGCCACGGCGCAGGTTCCGCCGCCGCTGCGCATTCTTCTCGTCGACGACGATCCGGTATTGCTCAAGTCGCTCGAAGATATTCTGCGAGCGGACGGGCATACGCTGACTGTCGCCGATGGTGGCGAGGCCGGTATCCAAGCGTTCCGCGCCGCGCACGAGCGCGGCAGGCCGATTGACATCGTGATCACGGACCTGGGCATGCCAAACGTCGATGGACGCACGGTCGCCAGTGCCGTGAAGGCTCTCAGTGCGTCGACACCCGTGATTCTCCTCACCGGCTGGGGCCAACGCCTGGAGATCGAAGGGGATGTTCCATCGCACGTCGATCAGGTGCTGAGCAAACCGCCGAAATTGCGCGAGCTGCGTGAGAAGCTGATCGCAGTGAATCGTGCTTCCTCACCGGCTCGGTGATAGAAGCAACTATTCAACCGTCGCGATGCCAGCGCGATCCTCAATCTCCCTGTCGGGGAGATTGAGGGCTTTCGAGTGGCGGCGCTTGCCAGATCGAGGGACGCCTCGCAAGCTCCGACGCGCTCGAGACTTGAAATGTACGGATCGAACCCAGCCCTTCATGCAGCATTACGATGGCAGGGCTACTGGAACGAGTTGTTGGCGGCTCGAACCAGGCACACTCGAGCTGAAGTCCGTCAACCCTGCCACCTCCTGGCCCTGTTCATCCACCAGGCGCACGTCACATTCGTCCACGAGGCCTCTCGGCTCGCTGAGAGAACAATTCTTCGCCGGTGGATCTGCAGGGATCCAATAGGACTGGTTGCAGACTATCGAAGCTACACCCATTGGGTTGCCAATTGCTTGGCGACGCGAAATTGGATCTGTGGACGTAGGTCGTAATCGATCCGTAACACGGCACGCATACGATCCTGCGCTTCCTTTCACAATCTCGTCACAAACCACATAACAATGAGGGTGCGCGCATGGCGTCACGAATCCTGGGTTCTCTGCTGGTTGCCTCGTTTTGCGTGAGTCCACTGGCACACGCGGGCGTCGACTTCATTGCAAAGTCTGAAATCAGTGGAGCGTACGAAGACCTGTCGAGCAAAACCGCGGATGCACTGGAGAATGGGACGGCGGGCAATAGCTTCGGCGGAATCGGCTCGGGGCTCGCCTGGGCGGGCGGCAATACGTTCCTGGCGCTGCCCGATCGCGGCCCCAATGCTGCCGTCTACAATGCCGCCATCGACAACACTACCTCGTATATCCCAAGATTCCAAACCGTTCGGCTGAGCCTCGCGCCGAATCCGGAGTTCGACGCGAGTGTGATCGGTTCGATGCCTTTCGTCCTCACGCCCACGCTGCGTGACACGACGCTGCTCTCCAGCCGGACACCGCTGGTGTACGGAACCGGCGCCGGCCTCGGTGTGGGCAGTGGCGTGCCGGCGCTCAACGCCGTGGTGCACACGAATTTCTTTTCGGGCCGGTCGGACAACTTCGATCCATCGCAGCTTTCCACCAATCCGAAGAATGCGCGCCTCGACCCGGAAGGCATTCGCGTCAGCAATGACGGCATCTCGGTATTCATTTCAGACGAATACGGCCCCTATCTTTACCAGTTCGACCGCATAACCGGCGTGCGCACTCGTGCGTTCAAGCTGCCGGATGAACTGGCCGCGAGAAATCTGAGCCCTGTCGGGGACACGGAAATATCGGGCAACACCGTCGGCCGCGTTGCGAACAAGGGCATGGAAGGTC
>Ga0157380_10000660_pt1 | contig 21395 bp, 19 predicted proteins | sample S35metaG_FD_119757 | JGI IMG/M metagenome (GOLD analysis project Ga0157380, IMG submission 119757) | Switchgrass rhizosphere microbial communities from Kellogg Biological Station, Michigan, USA - S3-5 metaG | ecosystem: Host-associated > Plants > Roots > Rhizosphere > Soil | place: USA...
AGAGGTCGCCGTTGCTCATGAGCGAAGCGAGATCCTATCCACTGAAGCGCAGGCGCCGTCAGGCAGCCTGCGCCTCTTCGACCGGAGCCGTTTCTACCTCGGCAGGCGCCTCCTCGGCGCCGATGCCGAGGGCGGTGCGGATCTTGTCCTCAATCTCGTTCGCGACCTCGGGGTTCTCGACCAGGAACTGCTTGGCGTTGCTGCGCCCCTGGCCTAGCCGGGTCTCGCCATAGGAGAAGAACGCGCCGGACTTGCGGACGATGTCGTGCTCGATGCCGAAGTCGAGCAGCTCACCTTCGCGTGAGATGCCCTGGCCGTACTCGATCTCGAACTCGGCCTGACGGAAGGGCGCGGCGCACTTGTTCTTGACGACTTTGACCCGCACCCTGTTGCCAACCGCCTCGGTGCCGTCCTTGAGCGTCTCGATGCGGCGGATGTCAAGGCGCTGCGAGGCGTAGAACTTCAGCGCCCGCCCGCCTGGCTGCGTCTCGGGCGAGCCGAACTGGACCCCGACCTTTTCGCGGATCTGGTTGGTGAAGACGCAGACGGTGTTGGTGCGGTTGAGGTTGCCCGCTAGCTTGCGCATCGCCTGCGACATCAGGCGCGCCTGGAGACCAACGGTCGTGTCACCGATCTGGCCGTCCAGCTCGGCCTTCGGCGTCAGCGCCGCGACGGAGTCGATCGCCACCACGTCGACCGCGGCAGAGGCGATCAGGCGGTCGGCGATCTGCAGCGCCTGCTCGCCGTAGTCGGGCTGGGAGACAAGCAGCTCGTCGGTGTCGACGCCGATCGCCCGCGCGTAGATCGGGTCCATCGCGTGCTCGGTGTCGATGAAGACGCAGATCCCGCCCTTCGCCTGGGCCTCGGCGATGATGTGGTAGATCAGCGTTGTCTTCCCCGAGGACTCGGGGCCGAAGATCTCGACGATCCGCCCCCGCGGCACGCCACCGATGCCGAGTGCGAGGTCGAGCGCCAGAGCCCCGGTCGGGATCGCTTCCACGGGCAGCGCGCTGTCGGCGCCGAGCCGCATCAGCGCACCCTGTCCGAAGTCACGCTCGATCTGCGTCACGGCGGCCTCGAGGGCCGCGTCCTTGGCCTTGGCTTCCTTCGCCGAGGCGTCCTTCAAAGGCGCTTTCTTATCTGCCATCTCTTTCACCTCACTGCCGCCCGTCTTCGGACAGCTCGACTTGCGCCAGCGGGGTATATCGCGCACCCTGCGGCTGGATTTCAGAACGGTAGAGCGTGGTTCGGACGAGATTCGTGGGCTGCAAGAGGACTTTCGGCAGCCCCTCAGGCGGCCTCTCGACCCGACGCGGCCGCTTCGACCCGCGACCCTCGGGCTTGACCCTGGCAACCGTGACGTGAGGCCAAAAAGGGCGCTTCTCCGGCTCGTAGAGCTGCTCAGCTACGAGCTTTCGCTCGAGCTCGGCCTGTAGCGCGACGGAGCCGGGCGAGCTGGCCGGAAGAGCGAAGAGCCGTGGCTGGCCGGAAGAGGGCTTGGCCACGGGATCGCCCAGCTCGATCGTGGCCGCCGGCGCATCCAACCCTTCGACGAGCCTGCCCAGGCGACCGATCTCCTTCTCTGGCAGGTACCCAAGGAATGCCAGGGTGATGTGCAGGGACTCGCGCGGAACCACCCGCAGTGCCGGGTCGGCGAGCTCCCGCCGCCCCCAGGCAGCGATCCCGTCGCGCAGCGCCTCCGGCAGGTCCAGCGCCACGAACAGCCTCGCCCGCGGGCTCTTCAGTCTCTCCTTCGCCATCCCCGCCCACGCTACGGGGCCGTAACGCGCGGAACAACACTAGAGCGCTACGGAAGCGTCAATTTGGCGAAACCCGGCTGTGTCGCCGAAGACGATGACGGCATACCCTCTTGCCACCGCGAGCCTTGACGAGCCGCTTGCCCTTGGGGCAGCGCCGGATCTTCGGCTGCTCATTGCTCAGCAGAGGTCCTGGGGGCATGAGTGCGGAGTCAGCGTCCGGTCCCCCCGCCGCCGCGTTCTCAACTGGAGAAGGTGGTTCTGAGGGTGCGGCCAGAGAAGCGGCGTCGAGGGTTCGGAATCGTGTGGTGAAGTTTCCGAGCATCATGAGGCAGCCTGCGCCCGAGCCTACACAGGACTCCCATACGTCTTCCACCACAGAAAGGCAAACGAGCTGGCCCGGTTTGCCGGAAAGTGGTATCTCGGTCAGGTCGAACGCAGCCCAGCCAGGTTTCCCGCTCTCACTTCCCGACCATGCAACCGAGATCCCATCGCCAAGTTCTTCCCAGCGACGGCTCGCGGACGAGCAGTCGGCGGCATCGGTCCCTGGTCCCACCGTGACATAAGGGAGCCAACTGCAAGTGGTTGACACATTCCAGCCCGGCGGGAACTCGCAGTAGTTCCAGGTAATCGAGCCAGCCACGCTCGCCAGGGTCCAGTCAGCACTTGCCTCGGTGCGGGTGAATTCACCGCTCGCCGCGTCTTCGGCAGCTGCCGAGCTCGGCGCGAAGAGCACTACGCCGAGAGCGACGCCCAGGGAGAGGTATCGGCGGATCGCGTTCATTGAGTGCGTACCCAAACAAAATCACTTGAGTACTGATTCGACAATACCGGCCGGTCAAGCGCCTGTCTACAACGGCGCTTCCTCGCCGCTGAGGAGGATGCGGAGGAGGTGCATCCCCACGAGGGCCGAGCGCTCGCGGATGTCGGCGCGGCCGCCGGGGATGACGGGGTCGCGGGCGATCGCGGTGCCGTCGGCAAGGCGGGCGTGAAAGCAGACGTAGCCGACGGGCTTCTCCTCGCTGCCTCCGTCAGGGCCGGCGATACCGGTGGTCGAGACCGCCACGTCGGCACCAAAGCGCTCCAGTGCCCCCAGGGCCATCGCCTCGGCCACCTCCGCCGAGACGGCTCCCTTTGTCTCGATCAGCTCAGGATCCACTCCCAAGAGCTCGGTCTTGGCCTCATTGGAGTAGGAGACCACTCCCCCCGCCATGTAGGCGGAGGCGCCCGGGAGGTCGGTGATCCGCGCCGCCAGCAAACCCCCACTGCACGACTCGGCCAGTCCGAGCTGGTGTCCTTGCAGCAGCCGGGCCACCTGCGAGTCGATCGTCTCCCCCCCGAGGCTGAAGAGGTGGCGCTGGTGGCGCTCGGCGAGCCCGGTCCGCACGGCCTCGGCCGTATCTGTCGCCTCGTCGCGGTAGCGAACGTCGATCTCGATCTCACCGCGGCGCAGGCAGGTTGTGATCTCGACCTCGGGCAGCGCGATCCCGGCACTTTCCATCTCGCGCAGGCTCTTGGCGATATCGGACTCGGGCACGCCGAACATCCGCAGGGTGTACCCGTGCAACGGCGAGGCGCGCTCCAGCAGCTCCCGCACCGGCTTTGCCGCTAGTGCGGTGGGCCACATCGGCTGCAGCTCGCGGGGCGGACCGGGAAGGACGACCACGACGCGCTCGTCCGCCGGGACGACGATGCCGGGTGCGGTGCCCACCGGGTCGAGCGCAATCGACCCGGTGGGGATCATCGCCTGCTTGCGATTGGCCTCCCGCACCGCCTCGGGGTCGAAATTGAAGCGGCGGGCGAAGCCGCGCAGGATCGTCGCGATCTTCTCCTCGACCACCTCGTCGAGGACGAGCTCCCGTCCGGCGAAGCTCGCCACCACCTCCGCCGTCAGGTCGTCGGCCGTCGGCCCCAACCCACCGGAGGTGACGATCAGGTCCATGCCCTCGGAGGCCATGAAGCGGAGTGCGGCCTCGAGGTCATCCGGGCGATCGCCGACGACGAGGATGTGGGCAACCTCCACCCCGAGCTCGGCTAGCTGCTGAGAGACCCAGGGCCCGTTGCGGTCCGCAATCCGCCCGGTGAGAACCTCGGTCCCGGTAACGACTATCCCCGCCCGTACCTCGCTCATCTCATGCGCAGGTGGGGCGTTCGGTTTCGGAGAGCCGGGTCAGCTCGCCTTTGGCATCGATGGCGTACCCGATTGGGCTGGACGTCGCAGGGATCTCAGCTTCCTTGCCGTCGACGAGCATCGATACCTCCCCGTTGCCGAAGGAGACGGTGAAGCTACCGGACTGGAACGGACCTGCCTCGGCTCCCGCGCCGAGGATCTCGCCGTCGACTAGGTGTCGCCCCCCGGCGCTGAGCATGCAGACCCAGACTTCGGCGCTGGTCACGAGGCTCACGGAGATCGAGTCGGGCGTCGGCTCCGGTGGCGGCCGCGGGTCCTCGACATTAGTTGCCGGGCGATTTCCGGCCGGTCGCAGCGGGCTTTCACCGCTGTCCTCCCCCACGGGCAGGGTGACGATCACGAGTACGGCGAGGAGCACCACGGCCGCCACCGCGATCCAACCCAGGCCGGGAACCGTCCGGTGCCGTCCGCGCCTAGAGCGCCCACTGGGACCCGGGGCAAGGTCACGAGCCGGGTCCTGGGGCCCGGAGGCGCCTTCGACGCTCTCGCGATAATCGACCGCGAGCCGCTCCCCATCCAGCCCCAGGAACGATGCGTAGGTGCGGATGAAGCCCCGCGTGTAGACGCCGCCCGGGAGCACGTCCCAGTCCTCGTTCTCAATCGCCCGCAGGTACCTGAGGCGGATCCGGGTCGCCGCTTCGACCTCGGAGAGCTCGATCTCGCGACGCTCGCGCGCCTCACGAAGGATTGCGCCGATACGGCGTTCCATGCACCCATTGTCCTACCGTGGCTAGTCGGGCAAGGCGCTAGACGGCTCAGACGCCGTCTCGACGGGCTCAGACCCGCCGGCGGTGAGACGCGCCAGGTCGGCTGGGCTGACCAGCACCTGGCGCGGTTTGGAGCCTTCGTAGCCGGAGATGACGCCGCGACGCTCGAGCATGTCGATCAGGCGGCCCGCGCGGGTGTACCCCACGCGCAGGCGCCTCTGGATCATCGAGACCGAGGCGGTTTCGGTCTCGACCACGACGCGGATCGCCTCATCGAGGAGGTCGTCGCTGTCGGGGTCATAGTCGCCCTCGGCTTCGACGCCCTTCTCCTCGTGCACCTCGAGCAGCTCGGCCTCGAATTCGGGTTCGCCCTGCTTGGCCCAGTGGTTGGTGATCCGGGCGATCTCCTCCTCGGTGATGAAGGCACCCTGGATTCGCTGCAGCTTCGAGGTACCGGCGCCGCGGAAGAGCATGTCGCCTTGTCCCAGCAGCGCCTCCGCCCCACCCTGATCGAGGATGACTCGCGAGTCGGTCTGCGAGGAGACCGCAAACGCGATCCTGGCAGGAATGTTGACCTTGATCGTGCCGGTGATGATGTCGGTGGAAGGACGCTGAGTCGCCAGGACCAAGTGGATACCGGTGGCGCGCGACTTCTGCGCAAGCCTGATGATCGAGTCCTCGACCTCGGCCGGCGAGACCATCATCAGGTCCGCGAGCTCGTCGATCACGCAGAGGATGTGCGGAAGCTGCGGTTCCCCGGCCTTGGCACGGGCGCGGTTGAGCTCGGCGAGGTTGCGGCAGCGAGCCTGGCCCATGATTCCGTAGCGGCTCTCCATCTCGCCGATCAGGTTGGCCAGCACGTTGGCCGCGAGACGCGGCGAGGTAACCACCGGGGTGAGCAGGTGAGGGACGTTCTCGTAGTGGTTGAGCTCGACCTGCTTGGGGTCGACGAGAACCAGGCGCACGTCGTTGGGCGAAGCCTGCATCAGGATCGAAGAGAGGATCGCGTTGACGCAGCCCGACTTGCCCGAGCCGGTCGTTCCGGCGACGAGCACGTGGGGCATCTTCGCCAGGTCGGTCCAGACCGCGTTGCCGTCGATCCCCTTGCCGAGCCAGGCGACCAGCGGCGAGGTCTTCTCGGGCCTTCCGGAGTAGATGTCCCCGAGACGGACGATTCGGCGTCGCGTGTTGGGGACCTCGACCCCCACGGCCTGCTTGCCCGGGATCGGCGCCAAGATGCGGATCTCGGTCGAGGCGAGCGCGTAGGCGAGGTCGTTGGAGAGCTCGGTCACCTTCTTCACCTTGGTGCCGGGAGCCAGCCGCAGTTCGTAACGCGAGACGTGAGGACCACTGACGATGCCGACGATCTTCGCCTCGACCCCGAAGTGCCCCAGCGTCTCGACCAGCTTGCGTCCGACCAGCTCGTGATCGCGCGGATCTACGCCCTTGTCGCCTTTCCCCCGCTCCAACGCCTTGGCCGGCGGCGGCCGGTAGTCGATCTCCTCCGAAGTGGTGACCCCCCGCTTGTTGCCCTGGGGCGTAAGGGCGATCTGCTCGGGCGTTGGGGGCTCCTCATTCGAGGCGACAGAGTCTTCCTCGGCCTCGATCTCGGCCAGCTCCTGGTCGAAGTCCTGGGTGACGGGCTCCTCGATAGCCTCCTCTGGCTCCTCGACCAGGGCGACGGTTGGCTCCATCTCGTCCTCGTCGGGATAGGCGCTCATCACGTCCGTGGGGCCGACCTGAGTCGCGAACGCATCGGCCTTGGCCTCACGCCGAGCGTCCCGCGACCTGACCACGGTGTCAGCCATTCCGCGGCTCCCCATGAAAACCGCGCGCAATCCTCGCCCGATTCCCCTGAACAGTGTCGAGATCGAAGTCCCGGTGACAAGCAATCCGCCAACCACCAACATCAAGACCGTCGCAATCCGAGCTCCCACGTTCCCGACCAGATAAGTCAGCCCGGTCTCAACCCCGGACCCGACCTTCCCCCCATCCCAGCCAAAGAACAGAACGAAGCTCAAATAGACACCGGCGGCGATAAGCGCCAGTCCAATCAGATCGAGATGTCGCTGCTCCAAAGCTTGAGGCAGATGCAGCCGAGGCTTGGAAGCCTTCGCTTTGGCTTTTGGCTTCCGACGGGCGGCTGGGGTCTTCTTCTTGCGCACGAACATGAGTGCTCGCTTCGACGTAGAGCGCCCCTCCCCTGCGCCCCAATTCCCCGGCTGGACGCCCTAAACGGGGTCTAAAACTCCACCGCTCACGAAGATTTCGCCTTTAACATCGGTGGCAATGCTCACAGGAGACACCGAGACCGCCACCGCTCGCGTCCTAATCGTCGAGGACGACGCCGACATCGCCGACGTCCTGCGGCGGTCGCTGCGGCAAGAGGGCTACGAGGTCAGGACCTCCGCCGACGGCGTCGACGCACTCGACGTGGCTTCTGGGTTCGTGCCCGACCTGGTCGTCCTCGATCTTGGCCTGCCGCGCCTCGATGGAATCGAGGTCTGCCGGCGCCTGCGGGCCGACGGTGACGTGCCGATCCTGATGCTGACCGCCCGGGCGGAGACGGAGGATCGCGTCGACGGTCTCGACAGCGGCGCGGACGATTACCTGGTCAAGCCCTTCGAGCGCCAGGAGCTGCTGGCACGGATCCGGGCATTGCTGCGCCGCCGTCCTCCGCGGGGATCTGCCTCGCTGGCCATCGCCGACCTAACTCTCAACCCGGACACGCGCGAGGTCAGGCGCGGTGAGCGTGAGCTGGAGCTGACCAACCGTGAGTTCGAGCTGCTCGAGTATCTGATGCGCAACGAACGCCTGGTCGTCGCGCGCGAGCGCCTCCTCGACGATGTCTGGGGCTACGACCCGACCGCGGCCACCAACACGATCGACGTCTTCGTCTCCAATCTCCGCCGCAAGCTCGAGGCCGGCGGCGAGCCTCGCCTCCTGCACACCAAGCGCGGAGCCGGCTACGTGCTGAAGGGGTAGATGAGGAAGCTCCTTCGCAAGCCCGGTAGCTGGCCGGTCCGGTGGCGCCTCGCCGCCGTCTCCGCCGGCCTGACGCTGGTCATCCTGCTCGCCTTCGGCGCCGTGATCGGACAGATGACCACGAATCGGATCCGCGACGACTTCAATGGCGAGGTCCAGGGCGCGGCGCAGGCGCTCGCCGGGGAATTCCGCATCGTCTACACGCCGCTGGGCAGGATCTCCTTCAAGCAGGGCCCCCGCCTCGACGACTTCGTCCGCCCGGACGGCGCCAGCGCAAGGGTCTTCGACCTCAACGGCAACCTGGTGGAAGAGAGCAGCGGCGCCGTCGACATGGGTCTTCCCTTCACCCCCGGCCTCGCCAGCCACGGGCAGATGCGCGTGGCCACCGCCCAGATCACGACCGGGACCGGCCTCGTCACCGGCTATGTCCAGTACGGCCGCAGCCTGGCTCACGTCGACTCGACAGTCGACCGCCTCTGGCTCTTCATCGCCGCCGGAATCTTCGGCGGCACCTTCTTGGCGAGCCTTGCCGGGCTGACCATCGCGGCACGGGCGATGCGACCGATCTCGGCGTTGACCGCAACCGCCCGTGAGGTCGCCGACACCGGGGACCCGTCTCCCCACATGCCGGATCCCAAAGTCGACGATGAGGTCGGCGAGTTGGCCCGGACACTGGAGCAGATGCTGCGCTCCCTCGACGATGCCCGCAGTGAGCGCGAGGCCGCGATGAAGAAGCAGCGGGAGTTCGTCGCCGACGCCTCCCACGAGCTGCGCACGCCCCTGACCAGCGTCCTTGCCAACCTCGAACTGCTCGAGGCCTCGCTGCGGGAGCCTCGCGACGGCGAGGAGCGGGCGATGGTCGACTCGGCCCTGCGCTCCTCACGACGGATGAGCCGCCTCGTCTCGGACCTGCTGCTGCTCGCCCGCGCCGATGCGGGCCGGGTTGGCCAGCACCGGCTCTGCGATCTGGCGGAGGTTGCCGGGAACGCGGCTGCCGAGGTCGCCCCCACACTGGTCGATCACGAGCTGGAGATCGAGAACGAAGTCCCACTGGCCGTCGAGGGCAACCCCGACGAGCTTCACCGGATGATTCTCAACCTGCTCGACAACGCGGCCCACCACACCCCCGCGGGAAGCCGGATCGAGCTGCGCCTGCGTGCCGCTTCCGGCAGCGCCGTGGTCGAAGTGGCCGATAACGGTCCCGGCGTCCCCCCCGAGCTGCGGAAGCAGATCTTCGACCGCTTCGTCCGTGGCGAGGGCCCGGCGGACACCGCCGTGGGCGCGGGGAGCGGACTCGGCCTCGCGATCGTCGCCGCCGTCGCCGCCTCGCACGGCGGCACGGTCGAGGTCTCGGAGTCGGAGTCCGGCGGCGCCCTCTTCCGAATCCGCCTCCCGCTCGCCAAGTCTGAGCAAACAGTTACAACCGCTTAAGACCCGCTTTACCCCCTCGTCCTAGATTCCATTGCGGACGAGACACAAGGCCCGCCGGGACTCTCCCCAACGCGTCCCGGCGGGCCAAAAATCTCCTCCCGAATCTCCCTGAATCTCCTCTCCCAGGCCAACCGCTCGTCCCGAGCGTCCCGAGTCTCAGCGCTCCTCGGGCGGGTGGCGTGTGGTGAGGGGGCCGAGAACGGACGCAGTGCGCCCGCCCGCAGGCCCCCTCACCACAGGACAGGACCCGCCCGCCAGAACCCTCAGACCTCGACAACCACCGGGATGATCATTGGCCGCCGCTTCAGCTTGTTGTAGACCAACCCCGCGACCGCGTCGTGCAGGTCTTCCTGAATCAGGTGCAGCTCGCGGGTGCCGGCCGACGCCGCGTCCTCGAGCGAGTCCTCGACCACGTCTTTGAGCTCCTCCACCAGCGCGTCGGCTTCGTCGAGGAAGGCAACGCCACGGAAGAGGACTTCCGGGTCGGCGATCACGTGGCCGTCCTCGGAGGAGATCGTCGCGACGACGATGAAGATCCCGTCGGCCGAGATCTCCCGGCGGTCGCGCAGAGCGACGTCGTCGGGCTCGCCGACGTTGACACCGTCGACGTAGATCACCCCGGCGTGGATGTCCTCACCGAAGCGGGCGCCGTCCTCGTCGATCTCCAGCGGCAGGCCGTTGCGCCCCTGGAAGATGCACTCGGGCTCGACCCCGACCGATTCGGCTAGCTCCGCATGCAGGCGCAGCCGCTGGTGATCGCCGTGGATCGGCAGCACGTAGCGGGGCTTGGTCAGGTTGAGCATCAGCTTCAGCTCCTCCTGCCAGCCGTGGCCGGAGGCGTGGATGGGCGCGTTCTTGGCGGTGATGACGGTCGCGCCGATCTCGTAGATGCGGTCGATCGTCTCGTTGACGGCACGCTCGTTTCCGGGCACCGGGGTGGCCGAGAAGACGACCGTATCGCCCGAGTGCAGCTCGACGTCGCGATGATCGTTGTTGGCCATCCGGCGCAGGGCCGAGAGCGGCTCGCCCTGGCTTCCGGTTGAGATCACGACGACCTTCTCGTCGGGGAAGTTCTCGATCTCGCGGGGCTGGATGAAGAGTCCCTTCGGCGCCTCGGCGATCCCCAGGTTCGACGCGATGTTGAAGTTCTTGCGCATCGAGCGACCGACCAGCGCCACTCGCCGGTCGAGCTTCACGGCAGCGTCGATCACCTGCTGGACGCGGTGGATGTTCGAGGCGAAGGAGGTGACGATGATGCGCCCCTTGCAACCGGAGAAGGTCTCCAGCAGGGCGGGCCCGACGCTCGACTCCGAGGGTGCGATCCCGGGCCGGTCGGCGTTGGTCGAGTCGCCGCAGAGCAGCAGCAGCCCGTCCCGCCCGATTTCGGCGAGCCGGGAGATATCGGCCGGCCGGCCGTCGACGGGGGTCTGGTCGAACTTGTAGTCGCCGGTCATCAGCACCGAGCCCAGCTCGGTCGTGAGCAGTACACCGCGGGCATCCGGGATCGAGTGAGAGAGGTGGATCAGCTCGAGCTCGAAAGGCCCGGCCTTGACCTTCTCGCCCGCCGGCAGGTCCTGCAGCGGAGCGTCGTCGAGCTTGTGCTCGTCTAGCTTCGAACGCACCATCCCGATCGTCAGCAGGCCGCCGTAGATAACCGGCGGCGAGCCGATTTCCCGCAGCACGTAGGGCAGCGCACCGACGTGGTCCTCGTGGCCGTGGGTGAGGACGATCGCCTCGATGTCCTCGGCCCGCTCGCGCAGACAGGAGAAATCGGGCAAGACGAGGTCGATGCCAAGCATCTCCGCCGTGGGGAACATCAGGCCGGTGTCGACGACGACGATGCGGCCGGCGTACTCGACCACGGTCATGTTCTTGCCGATCTCGCCCAGTCCCCCGAGCGGCAGCACGCGAAGCTTGTTTGCGGACACTAGGGAGTCACCGGGGTGAGGCCGACGCTCTCCAGCGCCGCGCGTACAGTCGCACGCTGCTCCGTGTCAGCTGGCACGAGGGGAAGTCTCAGGGTGTCGGTGGGAATCAGCCCGGTCATCGCCAGCGCCGCCTTGACCGGGATCGGGTTGGTCGTCACGCCCATCGCCGCGTAGACCTCTCGTAGCCCCGAGTCGATCTCACGCGCCCGGTCGAGGTCTCCGGCCTGTGCCGCATCCCACATCTCTCGCATCTGCGGGCCGACCAGGTGGGAGGCGACGCAGATCCCGCCCGCCCCGCCGATTTCGAGCGTCTTGAGGAAGATGTCGTCATTGCCGGCGAGGATCTCGAGCCCCTCGATCGGCTGCAGGTCGTCGTTGTTGGCCTGCTTGACCGCGACCACGGTCTCGATCTTGCCGATCTCCGCAAGCTGGTCGGGAGGCACGTTGACCACGACCCGGGAAGGGATGTTGTAGGCGATCAGGGGGAAGCCGGGGACGGCGGCGGCGATCGACTCAAAGTGGGCGAGGATCCCGGGGGGGTTGGGCTTGTTGTAGTACGGCGTGACAATCAACGCGGCGTCGGCCCCCGCGTCGAGGGCACCCCGCGTCAGCTCGATCGAGTGCGCGGTGTAGTTGGTCCCCGTGCCACAGATCAGCAGGGTCTCGTCCCCTATCTCCTTGCGGATGGCCCTGACCAGCACCAGCGCCTCCTCGTCGGTCAACGTCGGCGCCTCTCCGGTCGAGCCGGAGATCACCAGCCCGTGCGAGCCGTGATTCAGCAAGTGGGTGGCGAGCTTCAGAGCAGCGGCCTCGTCGATCGCCCCGCTCTCGTCGAACGGGGTCGCCATCGCCGTGATAACGCCGCGGATCTCCTTCATCGGGCCAGAGTATCGCGGTCCGCTCAGAGCAGCTTCTCGAGGCCGACCGTGAAGCGGTCCGTCAAGTTGGCGACCTTGCGCACCGCAAGCAGGACGCCGGGCATGAAGGAGCGGCGGTCGATCGAGTCGTGGCGGATGCTCAGGGTCTGTCCCTCGCCGCCGAAGACGACTTCCTGGTGGGCGACCAAGCCGGGCAGCCGGACCGAGTGGATCGGCTGGTGGACGTTGCCGCCGGCGGCGTCGATCAGCTCGGCGGTGCGCTTGGCCGTGCCCGAGGGTGCGTCGAGCTTGCGATCGTGGTGCAGCTCGATGATCTCGCACTCCGGCATGTGCGGCGCGATTGCCTGAGAGACCTGCATCAGCAGCACCGCGCCGATCGCGAAGTTGGGAGCGACGAAGCAGTTGGCTCCGTTGGGGGCCGACTCGGCCGCAGCCCGCAGGGCGTCGAGGTCGAAGCCGGTGGTGCCGACGACGACGTGAACGCCCGCCTGCAGGCAGGCGATGGCATTGCCCAGGGCTGTCTCCGGCGTGGTGAAGTCGACGACGACGTCGGCATCGCCGAGGGCGTCGGCGAGCTCGACCCCGAGGGTGGGGTCGGCCTTTGCCGCAAGCTGGGTGTCCTCGGCCCCCTCGACCGCTTCGCACACGGCCTGCCCCATACGGCCCGCGGCGCCCGAGACGGCAACCCTGATCACGCGGTCACCAGGCTCTCGCTGACCGGCCCGAGCGCCTCGCGGAAGCGGCTTTCGTCACGACCGACGCAGGCGGCGGAAAGACGCTCGGGGCCGTAGAGCTCGCCGGCGAGAGCGGTCAGATCGTCGACGGTTACCGCGTCGATCTTCGCCAGCATCTCGTCGAGGCTGTCGATCGGCAGGCCGAACAGCGTTGCGCGGGAGATCCGGCTCATCCGGGCGGCGGTCGACTCGGAGGAGAGCACGAGCCTGCCCTTGACGTTCTCCTTGGCGCGGATCAGCTCCTCGCCGGTGACCGGCGCGCTGCGCAGTCGGGCCAGCTCGGCGCCGATGATCGAACAGGCCTCCTCGACGTTGTCCTCGCGCGTGCCGACATAGCTCGCGACCAGGCCGGAGTCGGTGTACTGCTCGCTGTAGGAGCCGACGGCGTAGGCAAGCCCGCGCTTCTCGCGGACCTCGATGAAGAGCCGGGAGGAGCTCGAGCCGCCAAAGATCGAGTCGAGCACCGCCAAGGCGTAGCGGCGATCGTCGTCGCGGGTGATTCCCTGTGCGCCGAAACAGATGTGGTACTGCTCGGTGTCCTTCTCGTAGAAGCAAAGGCGGGTCTCGCCGTTGGCTGCCGCGGCCGATTGGTCGCTGGCTGTGGCGCGGGGTGGCTGCACCAGGCGCTCCGCGAGATCCGCGATGCGGGCGTGATCGACGTTGCCGGCAGCCCCCACCACGACGTTGCCGGAGGTGTACCGCGCGCTGCGGTAGGCCTCGATCTCCGGCACGGGGACCGAGCTGATCACCTCGGCCTCCCCCAGCACCCGCCTGCCGAGCGGATGCTCGCCGAAGACGGCTTCGGCGAGGATGTCGTGGACGCGGTCCTGCGGCTCGTCCTCGTACATCGCGATCTCCTCCAGCACGACATCGCGCTCGGAGTCGATTTCGGGATAGGTGGGCGCGAGCAGCATCTCGGCCAGGAGGTCGAAGACCTCCTCGGTGTGCTCGTCGAGGAAGCGGGCGTGGATGTGCGTCGTCTCCTTGCCCGTGGCGGCGTTGACCGAGGCGCCGAGCCCGTCGAGCCGCTCGGCGATCTCAATCGCCGAGAAGCGCTCCGTTCCCTTGAAAAGCAGGTGCTCGAGGAAGTGCGAGACCCCTGCCTGCGCCGGCGTCTCGTTGCGCGAGCCGGTTCGCACCCAGAGCCCGAGCGCCACGGACCGCACCGAGGGCACTGCCTCGGTGACGACCCGGACGCCCGAGCTCTGCTCAGTTAGCTGGGGTGCGTTCAATGCTCGTGCTCAGCCGCGGCGCTCGCGGTCGCCGCCCTCGCGGCGCCTGCGACCGTCGCGTCCGCCTCGGCCACCCCGATCGCCACGGTCGCCGCCGTTGCGACGAGAGCCACCGTCGCCGGAGCCGACCGCAGCCAGCTCCTCTGGGCTCTTGCCGGCGACCGAGGGGTCGTCAGAGAGGCGCAGGCCGATCCGGCCGCGCTCGCGGTCGACCTCGACCACGGTCACGTCGATTTCCTCGCCAGCCGTGAGGACGTCGTCGACCGAGTCGACCCGCTCCCCGGGCTTGACGTTGGAGATGTGCAGCAGGCCGTCGGTGCCCTTGACCAGCTCGACGAAGGCGCCGAAGGTGGTCGTCTTGACGACCTTGGCCGCGTTGTAGCGGTCGCCGATCTCGGCCTCCTTGGTCATCGACTGGATGCGGGCTACGCAGGCTTCGACCAGCGAGCCGGTCGGGGCGTAGATGCGGATCGTGCCGTCGTCCTCGACGTCGATTTCGGCTTCGAACTCCTCGCAGAGCGCGCGAATGGTTTCGCCGCCCTTGCCGATCACGGCGCCGATCTTCTCCTGATCGATCTTGATCGACTCGATCCGCGGCGCGTGCTGAGAAAGCTGCTCGCGCGGGCCGTCGATCGCCTCCGCCATCTTGCCGAGGATGAACTGGCGGCCCTTGTTGGCCTGCTCCAGCGCGTCGGTGAGGATCTCGAAGGTGACGCCGGTGATCTTGATGTCCATCTGCAGGGCGGTGATCCCGTCCGCGGTGCCGGCGACCTTGAAGTCCATGTCGCCGAGGTGATCCTCGACGCCGGCGATGTCGGTGAGGACGATGTAGTCGTCGCCCTCCTTGATCAGCCCCATCGCCACGCCGGCGACGGGAGCGCTGACCGGGACGCCGGCGGCCTGCAGGGCCATCGAGGAGGCGCATACCGACCCCATCGAGGAAGACCCATTGGACTCGAGCGTCTCCGAGACGACCCGGATCACGTAGGGGAAGTCCTCTTCGCTGGGAATCGTGGCAACCAGGGCCCGCTCGGCGAGCGCGCCGTGGCCGATGTCGCGGCGCTTGGGGCCGCGCATGAAACCGGCCTCCCCAACCGAGAAGGGCGGGAAGTTGTAGTGGTGCCAGAACTTCTTCGAGGTCTCCAAGCCCAGCGTGTCGATGCGCATGTCCATACGCGTCGTGCCGAGGGCGGCGTTGGAGAGGATCTGCGTCTCACCGCGGGTGAACAGCGCCGAGCCGTGCACTCGGGGCGAGATGTCTACCTCGCACTCGATCGGACGGATCTCGTCCTGGGCGCGGCCGTCGGGGCGCTTCTTGTCGACGGCGATCGCCTTGCGGATCGTGTCCTTCTCGATCGAGCCGAAGGCTGCCTTGACTTCGGCCACCTGCTTCTCGTCGGTCTCTCCGTCGGACTCGGGCGCGTACTTGGCGACCACTTCGTCCTTGACCTTGTCGATCGCCTCGTAGCGCTCGAGCTTGCCCTCGGTGGCGATCGCGTCGATCAGCGTCTGGCCATGCGAGGAGCGGATGTCGTTGATCAGACCCTCGTCGATCGAAGGTGCCTCAACCACCATCTTCTCCTTGCCGGCCTTCTGCTGCAGCTCCTCCATCGCCGCGGTGAGCTTCTTGATCTCGCCGTGGGCGATGTCGAGCGCGTCGAGGATCTCCTGCTCGGTGACGCCGTTGGCGCCGGCCTCGACCATCAGTATCGCCTCGTCGGTACCGGCGACGATCAGGTCGAGGTCGAGCTCGGCATGGTCCTCCTCGGAGGGGTTGACGACGAAGTCGCCGTCGAGCTTGCCGATCCTCACCGCGCCGACATGGGCGGCGACGGGAACGGGAGAGATCGCCAGCGCCGCGGAAGCGCCGTTCATCGCGAGGATGTCGTAGGGGTGGATCTGGTCCACCGAAGTCGGAATCGCGACGAGCTGGGTCTCGTAATGCCAGCCCTTCGGGAACAGCGGCCGGATCGGCCGGTCGATCATGCGCGCGGTCAGCGTCGCCTTCTCGCCCGAGCGACCCTCGCGACGGAAGAACGAGCCGGGGATCTTGCCCGCGGCGTACATCCGCTCCTCGACGTCGACGGTGAGGGGAAGGAAGTCCACGTCGCGAAGGTTCCCGACGGTTGCGGTGCAGAGGACCATCGTGTCGCCGGCCTGAACCATGACCGCGCCACCCGCCTGCTTCGCGAGTTTTCCGGTCTCGAAGGAAATCTGGCTGTCGCCGATATCCGCCGAAACGCGGGTTACGTCAAACATGCTCATTTAGTTGTCCTACCTCCGGCCGCCCGGATGGCGGCCATTTGCTTTCAGAACTCTCGTTCTCTTTCGGAAAAGAGGGTACACGCAGGGCGTGTCTGAGGTTAGCCCCTGCTATGGGGTGGTCAAGCTCAGACACGCCTAAGGAGGGACTAGGGGAAGATCGCCGGGGTGCCGGTGACGCCGGCCCGGATCCCGGATTCGAAGTCGCGCCGGACGCGGGCGGCGACCGCATCGGAGCGGCGGTCGGCCTCGAATCGGTCGAGATCGAGGCCAAGGCGCTCGACTCGCTGCCAGAGGTGTGGGTCGTCGACGTGGCCGCGGTCCGCGTAGAGCAAGTCGACCATCTCGAAGAAGCTGCCCTGGCGGCCGGCGGCCTCGGCCGCCGCGTGCAGGGCGGGAGAGCGTGGGTGCTTGCTGGCGACCGGAAAATGGCGGAAGACGACCGTGGCCTCACGCGCCGAGATCTCAATCCAGGCCGAGGCGCAGTGCGGGCATCCCAGGTCGGCGTAGACGATCAGCTCGGGCCCCTCGCCACGGCGGTGATCCTCCGGCCCGGCCGGCGGCACCGCTGCGCTGGTCAGCTCAGGCGTCAGAGCTGAGCGCGTCGAAGATCAGGTTCGCCCCGGGGATCTCCAGCGGGGTCGGGGACTCAAACACCCACTCCACCGTGCCCTCCTCGTCGATGAGGACCAGGGAGCGGTTGGCGTGGCCGAACTTCTCGATATAGGCGCCGTAGGCCCGCGCCACCTCACCCTTTGGCTCGAAATCGGCAAGCAGCTGAGTATCGATGCCGAGGGACTCCTGAAACGCCTTGTGGGCGAAGCCATGGTCGACGCTGATCCCCACCATGGTCACGCCCTTGGCCTCGATCTCGGGCTTGACCTCCTGGTAGACCGAGAGCTGATCGCTGCAGACCGGGCTGAAGTCGAGCGGGTAGAAGACTAGGAGGACCTTGCCGCCGCGGAAGTCAGAAAGCGAGACCTTCTGACCAGTCTGGTCGCGCAGGGTGAAATCGGGTGCCGGCTCCCCGGCGGCGATCATCGTCGCAGGCCGAGTTCAGCGACCAAGGCGCGGTAGCGCTCGAGGTCGTGCCGCTCGAGGTAGCGCAGCATGCGGCGGCGCTTGCCGACCAGCATCAGCAGGCCACGGCGCGAGTGGTGATCCTTGGGGTGCGTGCGGAGGTGCTCAGTGAGTTCGTTGATCCGCTCGGTGAGCAGAGCGACCTGGACCTCGGCCGAGCCGGTATCGCCGTCGGCGCGGCCGTACTTGCCGATCAGCTCGCTTTTTTTCTCCTTGGTCAGGCTCATCTCGAAAAAAGTGCCGCGCTCCAGAAGGAGCTCACGGCCGCTGGAAGCTAGCACAGGCCCTGATCGCGCACCGCTCAACCACATGCACGCCGCGAGGCTCCCCACCCGCACGCAGGATTACGCGCCTGGCTGCGTGGTTCCCACCCGCGAGCTTGACTTCGACCCGTGCCGGCAGCCTTCCTTCGCGCGCAAGCAGGCCGGCGGCGACCCGCGAGAGCCGGACGCGCAATCGGCGATTGGCCCGCACGCGGAGCTCGATACCCCGCGAGCCGAGGACGGACGGCGCACCGCCGCTCCCCATGACCCGCATCCGCCCGCGGCAGAACTGGCCGGCGGCGCCTCCCGAGCAGGAGACCCCGATCTCGACATACCGGCTCGCGAGGCGACCGGTGTGACGGTGGATCGCGACCGAGATCCGCGGCGCCCGGAACACACCGACCGTGCCAGCCGCGAGGCGACCGCCCGAAGGCCCGGATCGCGGTATCCCGCTCGCATACCAGAGCTCCCTTTTCGGGCCTACCGCGAGGGCTTCCACGGGAAAAGCGCAGCCGGCCGGCAGGCACGCGGGTTCGCCCAGGAACTTGTCAGGCGAGATCGAGCCGACGCGGTTCCCGCTGCTGAACCAGAAGTCTCCACGCGGTCCGAAGACAAGCCACCGGGTACCTCGGCCGAATGGGAGCTCCAGGCGTTTGTACTCGGCCTTGGGGGTGAACGACGAAGGGGCAAACCGCTCGAGCCAAGGGCCGCCTTCGTCGGTGACCCAGACGTCGCCTTCGGGCCCCCGCACGACGGCGCTGGGGATGCTTCTGTCGAACACCTGAAGGGAGACGAAGGGTTCGGAGGGCACCTTCCTCCCAACTCTGTGGAGACCTGGCTCGGCGACCCAGATGGTCCCGTCAGGCCCCGCGGCGATGCCGGTCGGTCGCGCCCCGGGCGCCAGCCCTATCTCCTGGAGGAAGCCAGTGCCGATGTAGATGTGGCCCACCCTGTCGATGCCTTCCTCCGTGACCCACAGCGTGCCGTCCGGCGCGGCGACGATCGTCCGCGGCCGGCTTCCGGCGTTTGGCAGCGGCCCCAGCGATTCGATCTGCCCGCTGGTGCTGACACGCCCGATCGCGTTGGCGTTGGGCTGGGTGAAGTAGAGGTGCCCGTCGGACCCGGCGACGATCGACGAGATCCCCAGTTCCGCGGGGCTGCGCGGGGGGAGGGCGAATTCGGAGACATGACCCCCAGGCGTCACACGGCCGACGACGTCGACGGTGCCTTTTCTCCCCTGCCTGCTTCCGCCGAACCACATGTTGCCGTCGGGGCCAAGGGTCAGGGTGCTCGCGTGCATCCCGGGGGCAAGGGAAAACTCGCTCCCCCGCCCGACGACTGCGGTCGTCGTTCCGGGGACCGCCAAACAGGCGAGCGTGACGAATCCCGTGAGCAGCGCCGCTCGGCGCTTACCGGTCATGGTCGCTCTCGCGCGAGGTGAAGGAAGCACAGACCCGCTTCGCGTCCTCGACGTCGACGCGCATCTGGGCGATCAGCTCCTCGACGCCGGCGAAGCGTTTCTCGCCGCGCAGGCGGGCGACGAAGGCGACCCGCAGGTCGGTGCCGTAGAGGTCGCCCTCGAAGTCGATCAGGTAGGTCTCGATCAGGACGCCGCGCCCGGTCTCGAAGGTCGGCCGCACGCCGACGTTTACCGCGGCGGGAGCGCCGTTGGCAAAGGCCGCGTAGACGCCGTGCCCGGGAATCGCGAGGCGGTCGTCGGGGACGAGGTTGGCGGTTGGGAAGCCCAGCTCGCGACCGCGCTGATCGCCGCTCACGACCTCGCCCTCGACCATGAAGGGGGCGCCCAGGCAGTGACGGGCGCCCTCCATGTCGCCGGCGGCGACAAGTGCCCGGATCCGGGTCGAGGAGACCGTCTCGCCGTCGACCTCGACCAGGGGGACGACGCGCGTCTCGAACTGGGAATGCGCCGCCAACATCGCCGGGTCGCCCTTGGCCTTGGCGCCGAAGCGGAAGTTCTCGCCGACCGAGACCCGCTCGGCACCGAGCCGCTCGACCAGGACCTCGTCGATGAACCGCTCGGCGCTGCGGCTGGCGAACTCGCGATCGAAGGGGATCACGACCAGCTCGCGCACGCCGAGCCCCTCGATCACGTCACGCTTGACCCCAAAGGGCATGATCAGCTTCGGCAGCGCCGCCGGATGCAGGATCTCGAGCGGATGGGGGTCGAAGGTGAGGACGGTGTCGGCCTCGTCGATCACCGCCTGGTGGCCGCGATGGACCCCGTCGAAGGTGCCGATCGCGACGTGGCGGGGACGCGGCTCGGCGTCCGGCAGCGAGGTGACCTGGATGCTCATCGCAGGGCCTCCGCGGCCGCCGGGACCAGCTCTCCGACCTGCTCCAGGCTGAATTCCCGGCCAGCGTCCTCGACGCGGAAGGACCCGATCGCGGTGCGGCGCAGCTCCGCGCAGTAGGCGTCGTCGAGCGTCTCGAGCAGGGTGCGGATGTAGGTGCCGGCCGAGCACTCGATCTCGTACTCGGCGCTCTCGGCGTCGCTCTCCAAGAGCTCGGCGCGGTAGACGTCGACGTCTCGCTCGGGAGTCTGCACCGTCTCGCCGCGGTGGGCCTTGCGGTAGAGCCGCTCACCGCCGACCCGCACCGCGGAGGTCATCGGCACCCGCTGGCGCACGCGGCCCGTCGGCAGCTTCAGCGAATCCGGGATGCGGCCGGTCTCGATCAGCTCGCCATCGGGATCCCCCGTGCTGGACCGCCAGCCCAGCCGAGCACGGGCAACGTAGGTCTTGGGCAGGCCCGTGAGGAAGCGCTGCAGCCGCGTAGCCGGGCCAAGCAGGACCAGCAGCAGCCCGGTCGCGAAGGGGTCGAGGGTCCCCGCGTGCCCCGCCTTGCACCCGCGCTCTCGCCGCACCGACACGACCATGTCGTGCGAGGTTATCCCGACCGGCTTGTCGCAGAGCAGCACGGCGCCGTCGGCTTGCCCGCCCATCGTCAGGGACCGAGCTGGGCGGTTACCTCGCCGCAGAGGAAGGCGATCAGCTCCTCGAGCTCGAGGTCGGTGGAGAATCCGGCGGCTCGCTTGTGCCCCCCTCCCCCGTGCTTGCGGGCCATCGCCGAGACGTCGACCTCGCCGCCGCTGGAGCGCAGGCTCGCCTTGCGGGCGGCGCGTCCACGGTCGCCTTGGTCGCGAATCAGCGCCGCTACCTTCGCCCCCTCGACGGAGCGCAGGTGGTCGATGATCCCCTCGGTCATCTCCTCTCCCGCCCCGGTCGCCTCGTAATCGGCGTCGGTGATGTAGGTGACGACGAGCTTGTCACCGCAGTAGCGCTTAATGCCGTCGAGCGCCCGGGAGAGCAGCCGCAGCTTCTCGACCGGCACGTGCTCGTAGAGGCGGCGATAGGTGTCGTCGACCACCACCCCGGCGTCGATCAGGTCGGCGGCGATCCGGTGCGTGTTGGCGTTCGTGTTCTCGTACATGAACTTGCCCGTGTCGGTGACCAGACCGACGTAGAGGGCAGAGGCGATCTCCGGGGTGATCGTCACTCCAAGCGCCATCGCCAGCTGGTAGACGATCTCGGCCGTGCTGGAGGCCGCGGTATCGAGCAAGTTGACGTCGCCGAAGAGAGTGTTGTCGTGGTGATGGTCGATGTTGATCCTGAAGTTGTCGCCGGCGGTGAGGAAGTCGACCGGCATCCGGTCGATGTTGCCGCAGTCGAGGAAGACGATCGTGCGATCGGCCATGTCCGCGGGGGCCTCGTGGAAGACCTCCTCCAGGGGCAGGAAGCGGTACTCGATCGGCAGCGGGAACTCCTTTGCCGCCATGAACATCACCGAGTCCTTGCCGAGCTGGCCGAGCAGGTGATGCATCCCGAGCAGAGAGCCGAGCGCGTCGCCGTCGGGGCCCTCGTGGGCAGTGAGCAGGAAGCGGTCGCGCGCGCGCAGCTCCGCGGCAGCGTCCTCCAGGCTCGACCGCC